>ODAI013256873.1_pt1 | contig 13889 bp, 11 predicted proteins | sample 1539321 | NCBI WGS metagenome assembly ODAI01 (sample SAMN02144231, study PRJEB22623) | gut metagenome | biome: sheep rumen | host: Ovis aries | place: New Zealand
ACATTGCCCTTATCCGAGGAGGTCTCACGGACGCATTGAATAGTTGGTATTAGGTGAACAAGGAGAAGACCGTCGTGCCGTATGTGGGAGGTGTGAAATACCTCGGGTATTCCTTCTACGTGCAGAAAGGCAGATGCCAACTATGTGTTCATCCCAGGTCAAAGTCGAAGATGAAGTCCGCGTTGAATGACGGCACGTACGGTGGTGTGAGAGGTCGGTAAACACGAAAGTAGGAGATAAACACCTACGATTAGTGTTTACCTCCTACTCTATTTGTGGGGAGGGAACCCGAAAAAGAAACATTTCGTTTTGTTGAGCGGAACGCTTCGTTTTATTTTTTCGGAACATTTCGTTTTGCGGATTATAATTCTACACGATTTTCAGTAAAAAAGAGATTTATTTTTTTGGAAATTAAAAAAAACTTAGTAACTTTGCGGGCTGAAAGGTGGATTTCTACTATTTTGTATTAATCTCCTGAGAGAGTAATAAATGTTTTTGAATGAATAATTAAACAATAATAGGAAATGTTAGAAGAATTGAAAAATGCTGATAATCAGGAAGTTTCTGCTGTGCCAGAAGAGCAGTCTGCTTTCAGCTTCCAGAACCTTTTTGCTATGTTAGTGCTAAATTGGCAGTGGTTCTTGTTGTCTCTCTTAATCTGTTTCTGTGGAGCTTTGCTTTATCTGCGTTGTGCCAAACCAGTTTATCAAGTGTCGGCCAAGATGTTGGTAAAGGATGAGCAAAACAATCGCAGGAGTGCTGCTAACCAGATGCTGTCGAATATGCAGGACTTTGGGTTTATGACCAACTCTGCTGGAATTGAAAATGAGGTGGAAATCCTACAATCTAGTATTCTTGCTCGTGAAGTCGTGCAAGATTTAAAGCTATATGTCAACTATCAGGTTTTTGGACGTATTTCAAAGCATTTGGTGTATGGAATGCAGCCTGTTAATGTCGATCTTGATAACGAACATCTTGCCCAGTTAGATTATGAGTTGCTTGAAGGAGAAAAGTCAATTCGTATGGTTTTGTCATATAATAATGGTTATGACGTGGTAGGGAATCTTTTGTTAAGAGGAAAAGAGCAGAAATCTTTCCACTATACGTTTGAAAAATTGCCAACCAGAATAAAAACAGATTATGGTGAATTGTTATTTTATGCCAACGGAACAGCAGCAATGAAGGAAGGGGACCGCTATGAGATAACAATTCGTCCTCCGATGGCTGTCGCTTCAGCTTATGTGAAAAACTTAACTGTGGCCCCAACTTCTAAGCAGACTTCTATTGCCCAGCTTTCGCTAAAAGATCAAAACATTCGTCGAGGTCTGAATTTCTTGAACCAGTTGGCTGTTTGTTATAACCGTCAGGCTAATAGTGACAAGAACGAGATAGCTCTGAAGACAGAAGAGTTTATTAATGGTCGTCTTGAAAAAATTGATTCTGAACTTGGTGCAACTGAGAACAACTTGGAGAGCTACAAGAAACGAAATGCGGTGACACAGCTTCAAATGGATGCTACGCAGTCGCTCACTCAGAGCACTCAATATGAAGCAAAATTGACAGAGGCAAGTTCTCAGATACAATTGCTTGATTATCTTCGTGAGTTTGTGGACAATCCTAATAATGACTACAAGATTATACCATCTAACATAGGCATGACTGACAATTCTTCAACTTCTTTGATAATCGCATATAACGAGAAGGTGCAAGAGCGTAATCGCCTATTGAAAGTTGCTTCTGAACAGGCTCCTCAAGTTCAGGTGTTGACCTCAACTTTGGATGATCTTCAGTCTTCCATTCGTACAGCCTTGTTGCAGGCACGTCGCTCTCTTGACATTCAACGGCAGAATCTACAGCGTCAATATTCCAAGTATCAAGGACGTATAGGAAATACTCCAGAACAGGAACGTGTATTAAACCAAATTGGTCGTCAGCAGGAGGTGAAGTCAGGCTTGTATTTGCTTTTATTGCAGAAACGCGAGGAAAATAGTATCTCCTTGGCTGCTACAGCCGATAAAGGTAAGCTTATTGATGAACCAAAGTTTGACAGTAAGGTAAGCCCGAAGGGAGCTATAATCCTTTTGGCCGCATTAATAGTTGGATTGGCAATACCTTTCTGTGTTCTTTATATCCTGCAGCTACTGAGCTTCCGCATTGAGGGTCATGATGACGTAGCACGCTTGACGCGCCTTCCGATTGTTGCAGATGTTCCTGTGGCAAGCGACAGTGTGAAATCAGCTGCAGGTATTGTGGTTCAGGCTAATAAGAATAATCAGATAGATGAAATATTCCGTTCCATGCGAACTAATATTCAGTTCATGATGAAGGAACACGATCAGGTTATTCTTTTTACCTCCAGCACTTCAGGTGAGGGTAAAACATTCTTAGCTGCCAATCTCGCTGTGTCATTTGCATTGTTAGGTAAAAAAGTCATTCTTTGTGGTTTTGACATTCGAAAGCCTGCGCTTGGCCGTTTGTTTAATCTGAAGGATCGTACAGCTGGTATCAGCCAGTTGTTGGTGAAAGATAAGGTCGCAGAGATAGACCTCCGCACGACTATTTGTCCTTCTGGGGTAAACGAAAATCTTGATTTGCTTTTGGCTGGCCCCACTCCTCCTAATCCAACAGAGTTATTGGCTCGTGAAAATCTGAAACAAGTTTTAGACTTACTGAAGGAGAAGTATGATTATATTATTCTTGATACAGCACCAGTAGGCTTGGTTACCGATACTTTACAGATAGCTCGCTATGCAAATGTCAATTGTTATGTATGCCGTGCGGATTATACTCCAAAGACTAATATTGGTCTGTTAAATACATTGGCTGAGGAGGAGAAACTTAAGAATGTTTGTCTCATCCTGAATGGTGTTGACATGTCAAAGAAGAAGTACGGCTATTACTATGGTTATGGTAAGTATGGCAAGTACGGTCGTTATGGCTATGGTCGTTATGGTTATGGTAAATACGGCTATGGCAAGTATGGATATGGAAATTATGGTAACTATGGTAACTATGGCAGTTATGCTGAGTCTCGCTATTCAAACAAAGATGATGATAGTATCAAGAAATGATTATTGCAGTAGATTTTGACGGTACAATGGTAACTCATAAGTACCCTGAGATTGGTGAGGAAATTCCTTTTGCTATCGATACTCTTAAGATGTTGCGCCAAGACGGACACAAACTTATTATGTGGTCTGTGCGTGAAGGCAAGTTATTAGATGAAGCAGTAGAATGGTGTCGTTCGCGTGGGTTGGAGTTTTATGCGGTTAACCGTGACTATCCAGAGGAGACAACGGATAACAACCCACACTTTTCACGCAAACTTAAGGTTGATATTTTTATTGATGACCGCAATTTGGGTGGACTTCCTGACTGGGGTACCATTTATCAGATGATTAAGCGTCGCCATACATGGAATGATGTGATAGACGATGTGTTAGCCCAGGCACATATCGGAAATACTGAGCCTCCTAAGAAAAAGCATTGGTGGCAATTCTAAGTTAATTAATATATGTAAATTATAATTCACTCTAATATGAAGAAACTATCATTTATGGCACTTGTTGCCACGGCAGTAGTATTATTGTCCTCATGTGGTGCATCCAAGAATGTTGCTTATTTCCAGAATAGTGACAGTATTAATTATGATAAGTCTCGTTTTTTATACGATGCTCGCATCATGCCAAAAGATCAGTTGACTATTTCAGTCAACACTACAACGCCAGAGGTGTCATTACCTTTCAACTTGTTGTTACAGAACTCTTACTCGCAGGGTAGAAGCGTAAATGTAGGTGGAGGTACCCTTATGCCCTATTTGGTTGATAATGAAGGCTATATAAACTTTCCTATTATAGGCCGACTTTTGGTTGGTGGTCTTACAAAGTCAGAATGCGAACAGATGATTTTGGAGAAGATACGTCCGTATATGGCCGAATCGGAGAATCCAGTGGTATCTGTACGTATGTCCAGTTATTCGGTATCTGTGTTAGGAGAGGTTAATCACCCTGGCAGTTTTCAGGTTTCTCGTGAAAAAATTACAATTCTCGAAGCACTGGCTCAAGCTGGTGACTTGACCATTTACGGAGTGCGCGACCGTGTGAAACTCATTCGTGAGGATGCGACAGGTAAGAAAGAGATACATACTCTTAATTTGATGGATGCAAATATTGTAAATTCTCCTTATTATTATTTGCAGCAGAATGATGTGGTATATGTTGAACCCAATAAGGTAAAATCACAGAATTCAAAGGTTGGTCAAGTAACGACACTTACGTTCTCAGCTACTAGTATTTTAATATCACTTGCGTCATTAATGTATAATATTTTTAAGTAGTAATTATGACCGAACAACATCAGCATAAACATCACAGCCATCACCATAAAAAGGATGGAGCTTCTATTTTCAAGCAGAAAAGCCTTGCTGCTATAGAGCGTCGCAAACTTATTGAGAAGGTTCTTAAAATAGGTATGGTAGTGCTTGCATGCATAATGGCTATCCTTGTGCTTTTAGCGTATACAATTGGATAATATGTAGGTTATAAATGGTTGTATGTACAAATAAAATTATTTCTAAATCTCTATGTACAGTGCTGACAATGCTGGCACTGTTTTCCTGTGAAAAAGCCATTATGACTGAAGATGGCGAGGAAGAGGTGACAAAGGGAAATCTGAAAGTAAGCATCTTCCAGATTGAACAGACTCCCTTTGCCTCTCTTACCCGAACGGCAGTTTCAGAGGTATGCACGCGTCTGAATTTTGCTATTTATTATGAGGATGGTTCACGTGTTAAACAAATCAACCAGAAAGTGGGTGATGCAAATTTCGGCAGTTGCTCTTTCCAATTAGAAGAGGGAACTTATCAATTAGTCGCACTAGCTCATAGTAGTAATAGTAACCCAACGATGACCAATCCTGCGAAGATACAGTTTAGGAATGCCGATGGTTATACCGACACCTTCCTCTATAGTGATGATGTTACCATTGAGGAGGAACCCCAAGAACTTTCTGTCTCTTTGGACCGTATAGTAGCTCTTTGCCGCTTTGTCATTACTGATGATTATCCGAAGGGGGTAGCCAAGATGCGATTCTACTATACGGGTGGTTCTGGTGCTTTCAATGCTGCCACAGGTCTTGGAAGTGTTAATAGTAAACAGACGGTGACTATGGATGTTGCGTCAGGACAGAAACAATTCGACCTCTACACTTTCCTGCACGAACCGGAGGATGATATATTTCTGAAGGTGACGGCTCTTGATGCCAATGATAACATCTTGCGTGAACGAGATTTCGATGTGCAAATGCAACGAAACCATATTACTTGGCTTTCTGGAGCCTTCTTCGACGGTGCCGCTTCCTCATCTTCCTCAATTACCGTCATTGGTGTCAATACAGATTGGGACGGAGAAACTCATTTGACTTTTTAAAATCAAACAACAACTATGGTAAATTTAAGACAGCTGCTTGCAGCAATGTTGATGGGCGCGACATTGGTGTCGTGCGAAAAGACCGTAATAGACAGTACAGAACCTGTTGGCGGTTCTGACAATGGTTCTGCCAAACTGATAGTGACAACTCGGGGTAATGAAGATAATTCAGCGACGGGACTCAAAGAGGGTCGCATCTATGTGTTTAACTCTGCCGGTAAGTGCGTCAAACTATTGTCTACTGACGAAAACAGTCTGGAAGCAACGACCCGATTGGCTGCCGGAACCTATTCGCTCTATGCTATTGGCAGCACAGATTTGTCGCGTTTTAACTTGCCAACCGAGGCAGAGGCTACTCCAACCAGCGTCATTACGCTGAAGGAAGGGCAGGAAATGACAGAATTCTTTGAGAAAAGCGTAGAAGTGACGCTTGCTGACGATGAAACCAAAGAACAGCCTATCACTTTGGACAGAAAGGTATTGGGTGTTAGTAAGATTGAGATAAAGAGTGTACCTGATGAAGTAACGAAAGTAGAGGTGGGATTGTCGTCTTTTTATGGTTCTATCCGTGTGGATGGAACCTATCCGGAAACCCCAATAACAGATTATCGTGTGGAACTGGAAAAGCAGAATGATGGCAGTTGGCTGATAACGCCCAACCAGATGCTTTTCCCTTCAGTTGGCGTACCTACGATAGAGGTCGTTTACACTTTGGCAGCAGGCACAATGAGCTTCAGCTATACAGCTACAGAGGCTATGGTCGCTAACTATAAAGTAAATATCACTGGTACTTTTAAGCAAGGAGCTCAAATGACTTGTCAATTGACGGCTCAGGCTTGGGGTGATGATAAAGATGTCAATTTCGACTTTAATGAAGAGAACCAAGTGGTGTATCATCCCGTTGCAGGCGAGTTCTGCAATGGTTACTATTGCGTGACGGCTAATGATGCAACAGGTAAGGCTGTGTTGTTGGCTAAGAACAAAATTACGTACACAGCTCCTTCTGCTTCAGATGAAGCAGCCTGGCTAGCAGCATTAGTAGGTCCTATGGCAGCATTGGATAAACCGGCTGGTATCAGTAACAATTGGAGATTGCCGACGTTGGCAGAGGCGGAGATTATCTCCAAAGACGAACAGATACAGGAATTTAGTAGTGCCGGAAACTCTGCAGCCTATTTCTGCAAAGATGGAAATGGCGCATTGAACTGGGGATATACTAATAAAAATGAGAACAATTACACATTCCATACAGGTACTCAGTTTGCCAGCAGTGTAACCCTCCGACCCGTCATAGATTTGGATTATTAATCGTCATGTTGCATTTTTTTGATTGAATATTTTGAAGATAATAAAGAAATTTGTAATTTTGCAGTCGGTTACAATAATATAAATGATGAGGATATATGAAGAACCTGCTTGACAAAATATTGAATTGGTATTTTACCAAGAACTCATTGCCGTATTGGTGTATTTTTTTGATTGACTGCGGAGCCATTATGGTGAGTGGGTTCCTGACCTATTGGATATTCTCCAATGCCGTAGATCTTTTCGAACACACTATTCAGGTGCTGAACACCCTGTTTATTTTTGTGTTGTTGAGTATACCGTCATTCCGTATATTCCACACCTATTCAGGGTTCATGCGCTTTTCCAGCTTCGTAGACTTGATGCGTGTAGTGTATGGCAATGTTCTCTCCCTGGTGTTGGTTTTATTGGCACAGTATGGAATGGACTATCTGCCCAGAGAGATGTTTGTTCACTTCAATACGACGAGCATCTTCCTGATCTACATTTTTGCTACGGCACTGATGTGGGGCTTGCGCGTGTTTGTAAAGACATTGTATGATGTTGCTTTCTCAAATACCAGGGCCATCCGCATCCTGATTTATGGTGCCGTGACCGGAGGTGTCGGCTTGGCCAAGAACGTGATGAACCAGAGGCCGCGTCGTTTTGTGGTGAAGGGTTTCATCTCGCATAACAAGAACATGCGGCATCAGGAAATAATGGGTGAGAAGGTATATTCTGTGGACGATGACATTGCGGCCATTATCAGAAGCAAGGATATCGAGGCTGTGCTGGTATCTCCCAACAGGGTAAAGGACTTCCGCAACAATCAGGCACTACAGGACACCATTATCGGTGCTGGTGCAAAGATATACATGGCTCAGTCTGCCAAGGAGCTGGATGCTGAGGATAATGGCGACTTCGACTATAGCAGCCTGCAAGTCAGGGAGGTTTCAGTAGAGGAGCTGCTACCCCGTCAGGAAATTCGTGTCGACATGAAGTCGGTGGGTGAACTGTTGACGGGCAAGTGTGTGTTCATTACGGGTAGCGCAGGCTCTATTGGCTCCGAGATTGTGCGACAGGTGGCTCAGTTCAAGCCGTCATCTATGGTATTAATTGATCAGGCAGAAACCCCTCAGCACGACATCCGTCTGATGATGGCCAAGGATTTCCCGGACATCCCGGCGGAAACCATTGTGACGAGCATCAGCCGCAAGACGAGAATGAATGCCTTGTTTGCCCAATATCATCCTGACTATGTGTTCCATGCTGCTGCCTACAAGCATGTTCCTATGATGGAGGACAACCCCAGCGAGGCAGTATTGAATAATATTTATGGCACTAAGGTCATTGCCGACATCAGTGTGAAGTACGGCGTCAAGAAATTCGTCATGGTTTCTACCGACAAGGCAGTGAATCCTACCAATGTAATGGGTTGTTCGAAACGTATCTGCGAGATTTACGTGCAGAGTTTGAACAACTATCAGAAAGCTACCCAGTTTGTGACAACTCGCTTTGGCAATGTCTTGGGTTCGAATGGCAGCGTGATACCTTTGTTTAGGGAGCAAATTAAGAATGGTGGCCCTGTGACGGTCACTGATGAACGTATTGTTCGCTTCTTTATGTTGATTCCCGAGGCTTGTAAGTTGGTGCTGGAAGCTGGTACAAAGGGTAATGGTGGTGAGATTTTCGTATTCGATATGGGCCAGCCCGTTAAGATTGCCGATTTGGCAAAACGTATGATTAAGCTGTCTGGTGCCAAGAATGTGAAGATAGAATACACAGGACTCAGAGCTGGTGAGAAATTGTATGAAGAAGTGCTCAACGAGTTGGAGGGTACAAAGCCCACATTCCATGAGAAGATCCGTATCGCCGAAGTTCGTGAGTACGATTATGAGTCTGTCAACAAAGACATTGAAGACCTGATAGCAATTTCTAAGAATTATGACGATATGGAGACGGTGCGTAAGATGAAGGAGATAGTACCGGAGTACAAGTCGAATAATTCTGTGTACGAAAAGTTAGACCATTGATTCCTATAGTAGCTATGGATGAGCTGTTCTTTGAATTAATGCAGGTCGCCACAGGCAAATTGGACTGCCTGAGCCGCGGCCCTGAGCCTGAAGAGTGGCAGCAACTGTATGAACTGTCGAAGCAGCAGCAGGTGGCGGGACTCTGTTATCAGGGAGTAGAACGGCTTTTCGAGTTCGGACTGCGTGCCCCTCAGGATGTCAGCATCGACTGGATGGCTGACGCTGAGGAGGAAGGTGCCTATGGCGAGGGGCAAAGAGGCCGCATGAGGATTCAGGATGTCTATCGTCTCTACCTGCAGCGTCGTCTGAACATGCGTGTATTGGTAGACTATGCTGACACACTGCGCAGGAACAATGGAAAAAATGAAACACTGAAGGGTGGGGGACCGATGTCCTTGATTGGTCAGCGTCGCTTTGGACGGGGTGTGATGTGGATGCTTCAGCATACCCTTCTCTTAGAGTCGGAACACATGCCATTCACCCCATTGGAAAGCGAAGGACGCTTTCTGCTCAGCGATGTGATGCAGAAAGCGTCCCGGTGGCAGCGCCTACGTCATGTGCTGCTTACATATCCTCTTGGAATAGCGGATCTTCGGGCATAACCATGATGGGCTTCTGTTCGTAGTCCTTCAGCAGTTTTTCTGAGACATACTGCTTGTCAACCACCAGACGGAACATGTATTCGCGAAACCAGCGGGCTGTCATGATGAGGCAACCTTGCTGACCCCATGATGCTCCCCACGAGTTTTCAACTTTCCATTTCAGCGGTTCGCCCTGTGCATTCAGGTCAACAGCTGTCAGCGTCATGGCGTGGGTAGAGCCGCTGTCGAAGGTTGAAATGCGTTCGGCCTTCGTCATGTTAAAGGAGGTGTTGAACAGCGAGGCATAGTCGAAGTTCTCTGTGTCGCAATAGCCGCGCTTGCGGTCCAGTTGCTTGCCTACATCATAGCTGCTGTACAGCTTGCGACCATCCTTCAGCGAGGCGATGGCCAGCGTCTCAATGTCCTCCATCGGCAGGTTGAGGTATTTCCAGTTGTGTCCGTCATAGGTATGGCGGTCGTACTCTACTTCATACGTTTTGTAGTATTCGCGGCGCGGGTCGTTCATCACCATGATGAAAGTGCCGTTCAGCGGACCGCCAACGATTTCCCGATAGAATTCCTTGGGCGTATAGCGCTTTGGAGTCGTCAGCGCCTTACCGTTCTTGTCTTTGAAGGCATAGGTGAACTCCTTGACGGGCTCGCCCAGCGTGATGACCAGCATGTGGTAGATTTCGGTCAGCATCTCCGTTTTGCGCTGTTGGATGGCGTTGGCTTTCTTGCCCTCAGCCACCATCCGGCGGAGTTCCAAACCCTGTTCGCGCAACTTCGACTTGATGATGCTGGCCATCTTTGAAGTGTTCTCTGCCGAATAGGTCTCGGGCTGGACAGCCGAAGGCACCAGACCGTATTTCTCTGCTAAGTCGGCCACACCGCAGAAGGTGCCACCATCGTTGATAGGATGCTGGAAGAAGAACTGTACGCGCTGGTCGTCGATGGGCTTCTTGCCCGTATCTATGACACCTTGCAGCATCAGGTTGGCTTTCTCCAGCTGGTCGTAGAAGAACAGGTAGTCTTGCGACAGGTCTACGCTTAGCGAGTCGGTACGCTTGGTAAAGTTGGCACGCAGCACATTCATACCGCTGAACATCCAGCAGCGTCCCGACGACTTCTGGTCGGTGATGCTTTGCTTCTTGGTTTCCACGCTGAAATATGTGTCCAGTTCGCCAGCATTCTGTTGGTTCTTGGCCAACAGGTCGATGGCGTTGGCTGCCAGCGCATTGCGCAGGGCACGGTCAGCGGCAGTGGGGGCATTCTGCTGCTCTATCTGCTGAAGCATCTTGGGGCTGATGCCTCCATCCTTGGTCTGTGCTGTTGTGGTCAGTGTCACAGCCAGCACTGCGAGTGTAAGAGTCGCTCTCATATCCTTTTATTTCTTTTTCTTGGTGGTAGTCTTCTTGGTAGTCTTCTTGGTTGACTTGGTCGTTGTTGTCGTAGTAGTCTGTGGCTTGTAATACTTCAGCGCCTCAGGCATCCAACCCTGAATCTGCTTGATGCGGGTAGCATCGCTGGGGTGTGTGCTTAACCACGAGGTAGACCCTCCTCCCGTTAATGCTGACATGCGCTGCCAGAAGGCTACGGCAGCCTGCGGGTCGTAGCCGGCCATAGCTGCAAAGATGATGCCCAAGGGGTCGGCCTCGCGCTCATGGTTGCGCGAGAATTTGGCACTGGCACCTTTTGCTCCCAGTCCGAATACCGTTCCGGCAATGTTGGTCAGATTGGTGCTGGCACCAGCTCCTTGCAGCACCATACTCAGTGCCTGGGCACCATACTGCTGCTTGATGGCTGTCGACATCTGTTCTGCCGAATGCTTGGCCACAGCGTGAGCCACTTCATGTCCCAGAACGATGGCCAGTGAGGTCTCGTCCTGAGTGACAGGCAGAATACCTTCATACACCACAATCTTGCCGCCGGGCATACAGAAGGCGTTCACCTGCGTGTCCTGAACCAGATTAAACTCCCAGGCATAATTCTTCACCTCGGCAGCCATACCGTTGTTTCTTAAGTAGGTCTCTACGGCAGTTGCCAGTCGCTGACCTACACGCTTCACCATAGCGGTATTGGTGGCATTGGTGGAGGGCTTGGCGGTCTTCATGTATTCGCCATACTGTTGGTTTGACAGACTGAGCACCTGGGCATCGCTCACCATCAGGTGTTGTGTGCGCCCTGTAATGGGCACCGTCGATGTTGTGCCACAGCTGACTAACAGGGCAGCAGTCATCGACATGAATAGAACTTTAATAGCTTTCATATTATTTGATTTTTGACAATGTTTCTCAACCTGCAAATTTACAACTATTATTCGACATCTGCAAGCATAATGACGAAAATCTCACTTTGTCCACTTCAGCCGTAACGAGTTAAGCACCACGCTGAACGAACTCATGGCCATCAGTGCCGATGCCCACATGGGCGAAATCTGCCATGAGGCACCAAACAGATAGGGAAGACCTGCCGCCAAGGGAATGCAGACGACATTATAGATAAAGGCCCAGAACAAGTTCTGATGAATCATGCCAACGGTGCGTTTCGACAGCGTGATGGCCTCAGGAATGCGCCGCAGGTCGTCGCCCATCAGCGTCACCTGAGCCACATCCATGGCCACATCGGTACCTTTTCCCATGGCGATGCTGACATCGGCACGGGCCAGTGCCTGCGAGTCGTTGATGCCGTCGCCCACCATTGCCACGTGGCGCCCCTCTTGCTGAAGTTGCATCACCAGGTCTTCTTTATCCTGTGGAAGAACTTGCGAGCGATAGTGGCGGATGCCGGCTTCTGTCGCTATGGCTTTGGCCCGTTCGTCCTTATCGCCAGAGCACATGTAGACCTCAATGTCCTGTTGTTGCAGTGTTTCCATCGCCTCACGGGCATGGGGCTTCAGTTTCTCACCCGTATGGTCGGGCATGGTCAGCGTACCGGTCTTGTCAATGACCAAAGCGTTTACCTTTCGGATTTCTTCCAGGGCAGTGGCGTCTTTAATCAGAATGTTTTTTTCTGCCGCTTTACCGATGCCCACCATGAGGGCTGTCGGTGTGGCCAGTCCCATGGCACAGGGGCAGGCAATCACCAGCACAGAGACAGCCGACAGAATAGCCTGAGGCAATACGGAAGTGCCGCCGATGAGTAGCCACAGGCAGAATGTCAACAGCGAAATGCCTACTACGACAGGTACGAAGACGAGTGCTATCCTGTCGACAACCCGCTGAACGGGAGCCTTGGAGCCTTGTGCCTCCTGTACCATTTTTATAATATGTGCAAGCATGGTCTTCTGGCCCACCTCCTGGGCATGGAAACGGAAGGTGCCCTCTTTCACGATGGTTCCGGCCAGCACCTTGTCGCCCTGTTTTTTCTCTACGGCAACAGACTCGCCGGTTATCATCGATTCATCGATGTATGCCGAAAAACCGCTTAAGACACGACCGTCTACGGGAATCTTCTCTCCAGGGCGCACTTCAATGGTGTCGCCGGGCTGGAGTGTGGAGAGGGGAGCATCGGCAATGGTGCCGTTCTCAACGAGGTGAGCCGTCTTGGGCTGCAGTCCCATCAGGGCGCGGATGGCTGATGCTGTTCCGTTTTTGGCGCGCTCCTCCAGCAGTCGTCCTGTCAGCACGAAGGTGATAATCATCACCGATGCGTCGAAATAGGTGTGCCACTCTATGCTGCGACTGCCCCAAACCTCATCGCCCCAGAACGTGTTGAATGTGCTGAACAAGAATGAGATTCCCGTTGACAGTGCCACCAGCGTGTCCATATTGGCTGAGGCGTGCATCAACTGTCGCCAGGCCGTTACGTAGAACTGACGTCCACAGTAGACGATGTTGAGCAGCGAGAGAATGAGCATGGTCTGGTTAGCCACTTCGCGCGTACCTATATATAACCATCCCATGGAGATGGTCATCACCAACAGGGCGAAGAGCCACGACAGACACACCTTGCGGCGCAAAGACAGATAACCCTGACGTTCTATGGCCTCGACATTGCGCTCCTCTTCAATCACCATGTCGTAACCAATGGCTCCCAAGGCCGCTTTCATCTGTTCCAGCGTGATGCGCTGCGGGTCATACTCCACTAGTGCGGTACGTGCAGGCAGATTGACCGCTGCCTTCTCGATGCCGTCCAGTTCGTTCAGTTTCTTCTCCACACGAGCTGAGCATCCGGCACACATCATGCCGAGTATAGCAATCGTCTTCTTTTCCATAACAGGGTGCAAAGTTACGCATTTTTTGTGAAAAAACTGACAAATTATTTGTTTGTTTCGCTGAAAAGTGTTACTTTTGCAACCGAAATAACAAAATAAGCAAGAATATGTCACTGTTGAATACTTACTTTTACGGCTATTATTTTTACTTTGCAAGCAATTGTGAAGCGGAAGTTCGTATGTAATTGAATGACGAAAAAAAGTAATTAAAAATACAGCTCCGCTTCACAACATGTGAAAGCGGAAGTTTTTATAAAATATCGAGAATAAAGAAATGAAGAGAAGAGCAATACAAGGGCTTGTCGGTTCGTTTCACGACATTGCTGCACCCCTGTTTTTCGAGGGTGAG
>ODAI011057306.1_pt1 | contig 13887 bp, 23 predicted proteins | sample 1539321 | NCBI WGS metagenome assembly ODAI01 (sample SAMN02144231, study PRJEB22623) | gut metagenome | biome: sheep rumen | host: Ovis aries | place: New Zealand
TCTTCTTTTACTTTTGAAGATTCTCGATTAATTAAATCATATTCAAATACTCCTCAATATGGGGCAATAAAAAATGATTTTGTAATTTGGGGAACAAGGACAACTTCAGATGGGTATGAAATTCCGCTTCGTTATCATTTGGCTATTGATACGATTCCAAAGATAAAATCAGATAAATATTTAATGTTTAATTATAAAGAGTATTAGATAGATCCTTACGGGGTATGGAAAATGCCAATTATTATAGGAGAAACTGATTTTAGTAATCCTAGTATTAAAGGTGAACTTCCTTCTCCAGAAACTAGCATGGGACAATATTATATAATTAAAAATGAAGAAACTTCAGAATATGATGTAATACAATATTCTAAAAAATAGAATGGGGTCTGGAGATGGGAGACATATGATGCTAAAGTTGAAACAATCCAAGCTAAAGATTGGAGAACCTAGCTTCTTCTTGAAGGGGCGGCCGCATAGGCTAGAGGATTAGAATCAAATTATTATTATCCAGAACTAAAAGTTGAATGGCCTAAAATATATGATTTAGTGAATGGTAAATATTATGATTAGGTTTTAGAACATCCTGCTGACATAAATTATTTCTTAGATTTTATTAATACGGGTAATCCAAAAATCACTTAGATTTCTGTTAAAAATATAGGAAGACGATCTTATATAGCAGATAAAGGGAAGAGTGTTAATTGCGTATTTGAAGAATGGATTCCAGATGTAATTATAGTAAAACAAGGAGAGGATAATAAAGAGGAACAAGAAGCACCTCAAGATAGAGGTTGGAGATTTTCTCAAGTGTCAGAAGATGTTTATAATAATTTAGACATAGGCGGGTCTAATTATTCTGCTTATGAATAGATTAGACAAACACTTCATGAATTTACTAACTATAATGAATCTATTTCTCTACAAACAGTACCTTTATATTTTTTAGAACCTAATACAAGAATTTCAATAAATAATCCTAATAGTGCAATAACAGGGGATTACATTATTAATAGTATGTCTTTTTCTCTTGATAATGAAGGATTATTAACAATAAATGCTTCTAAAGCGGTAGAAAAAGTATAAGAGAGGAGGCAAAATGAGTTTTAAAATAGGACAATTATTATCAAATAATTTAACAGATGCTAAATATCTTAATAAATCTTTAAATAAAACGATACGAGATTTAGAAACTACCAATGAAATCACGGGAAATAAATTTATTGATAAAAGGATTACTAATATATATAATCCTGAATTAACCGCTGGTACACAAGGTCTTGCATCTGATAAACATTATTATTTAAAATTAATTATAAAAAGAAAATTCCCTAACCATAATCAAAATATTACATTAAGATTATCAAATGATTAGGGTGAAAATAAATCTACTAACTATCAGTACGTTGATGATTTCATTATTTTTGCAGGTGGAACGGATACAAATGATCTTGGATATGCAGTATATGAAACGGTAATATCTCCTAATGCAGATTATGGTCAAATAAATGTTATATTAGGGAGAGAGATGGTAGATTATTATACTACTACAAATCCTGAGAATCCTACTGAATAGAATTGGGATTCAAGTAGCTATAGAGGAAGAGAGATAGAAATTTCTAGTTGTGAAATTTATGAAATACAAAATGTATTAGAGCAGGGGAGAACCTTAACTAAAGTAGGTATTCAAGGTCCTCCTGGAATGTTAATGTGTATTAATGGTTAGCCTATTAGAATTGGACCTAGCGGGATTTATGAAATAAAAAATGGTTATAAAGTAACATTTTTGGGTTTTGTTAGAAAAGTTTCTAATGTTACAGGACAACTTGAATCAGATAGGTTTATTGTTGATTATCAATATAAAGAAGGAGTGTGATAAATATGGCTATAAATAACAGTTTTTATGGAGGTAGAAGGGGAGCCTCTTTCGTTATTGTAAAAAACTATTTAGACATCCCTTCTATGACAACAGATTTTGCACAAGGTAATTCATTTAAGGATGTCTCTTTTGATGAATATGTTTTAATAAATAACCCTAATAAAAATCATCCAGACAATGGAAAAATTTTTAGAAGAGGATATGATTATAATAGTAATAGAAAAATTGAAGCTACTGTTTTAGTAGATAGTGAAAATCATAGATACTAGTCAGTAACAGAAGAACAATACAAAAATTTACCGAATGGAGCAAAGTTTTTAAAAGACTCTGAGTGGGAAGCTCATGGAGCTGAATATATTGGTACTATTATTGGACCATCTGGGAAAGCGCCGTTATTAACCATGACTTCATATGAAGATGCTTAGGCAAAACAAGCTTCTAATTTTGAGACGAGAAAAAGCAATGGTATGTATAGTCCTAATGTTTCAAATCCGGGATTAATCCCAGGTAAAGAAGGAAATACTTATCATGATTCGATTTAGTGGTATTGTACTTCAATTAGAAATGACAATTATGGAGATGATACTGAAGCTTTTATTGGTTTTAAATTTCCTTATTTAGTGACTTAGTGGTAGACTTAGCAGGTAGAACCATATGATAAAAATGGAAATATAAATGATACTTCAAAAATTTAGAGAGTTGATGATGGTGCTCATCCATATTATAATAAGTGGCATTTAGATATTCCTAAAGGGATTAAAGGTAATACTTTTAAAAACTTAAAAGTAACTACTTATAGAGACTGGTTACGTAGCCTAAATAATAGTGGATAGCGGGTCATGTATAAGGTAGATTCATCTGTATATTCACCGGCGGCCGCAGACCAAGATAAACAAATTCTTATTTATGAGGACTGGAATTACGATAATAAACAAGCAGGTTAGGTGACTTATTATTATTTAGGTGATTATAATCAAATAAAGAATATGACTCTTAATAATGGTGTTTTTACAATAACATTTACACATGACGGACCAAAAACCTTTACTTTTGATTATGTTAAAGATGTTAAAATAAATAATCGAGGGTATCTTCAATTTGATTATTCTTTATCTGGAAAAACAAAAGAATTTTCTGATATAAAATGGATAGATAATATTTAGTTAGATGTAGGAGAGGAAATAATTCCTGAAGAAGGAGATCCTTATTGGAATGTTAATCCTGAATCTACAGGAAAATTTGAAATTACTTATAATGATGGAACGAAAAAACCTTGGTATCTTCCAATGGTATCTTCTATTAATTATGATGATGATAATGGAAATTTAAGTTATTCTTTATTAACAGATAATTTAACTCCTGGCGCAGAAGAAATTACTCAACAAAGAATGTTGACAACAGTTAAATACATTCATAATATTGTTCAAGAAGAAATGAGCGGAGTAATTTTTATTATATATAATACGCTTCGTTCTAATATTGCATCAGATAATCCTGAAACTGTTGTGTCTATTTTATCAAACGATCTTATTAAAAGATACCGAGTAGGAGAAGGAGAAGAGGGATAGACAGATAAAAACAATATAGCAGCTCTAAGAACTATTGCAGAAAATATTGGAAGTCATGAATATAGTGTTTTCCCTATTAAAGCTATCACTGATATAAGAATGGAAGATTCGAATATAATTGCTAAGTATACTACAGGGGTTTAGCAAACAGTTGGGCAAGGAATCTATGGAATAACTAAGTTTGAGTATGATCCAGAAACATCTTCTCTTATAATACAAAGATCTATGGATAATGAAGCAACAACTTTTACTTTAAATTATCCTGAAACAATACGATATGATTATAAAGATGACGTATTAAAATATGACCTTTCTAATGGGTAGGAAAAAACAATAGGAAATTTACCTTTAATTAGAGATTTATCTATTTCAGACTCTCTTGATCTTTATGTTCAGATGAATGGTTCTGCGGATGCAGCTCATTTTATTACAGAATCTGAAGATGCTAGACAAAATCCAAATAAATATTATGATGAAAATCATTCAAAAAATCAAAATTGGGTTCATTTAGGTAATTTATCTAAGATAACAAATGTAATAGGAGTAGCTCGTAATTTTACTTGGCAAGATTTAAAGGCTGCGGTTAATGATAATCCAACCTTAAGTGAAGATAGTAGATTAGAATTGTTTAGAACTAGTATTTTTACAATTTATACAGAAGCTGATGCAATAGATGTTGTTACTATTGCTTTAAATGTTTTATATCCAAATGGAGAAATTACTGATTTAGATGAAGTAGATGGTGCGAGATATAGAGCAGTTACAGTAGGTAACTCAGAGGATTTAAAGGACTTTTATGCTTACGATTGGGGTGCTAGTTCTTGGTTTTTCTTAGGACGTATTGAAACTGCAAAAAATACCGCGGTAGATTATAAAAGTAATATTGGCGGACTTCCTTCTTCGGGAGGTATTTTATTAACTAGAACTTCAGACATTTGTCAAATCTCTATTGCAGAAGATAATGGACTTCAAGTTAAAAACAATATGAAAGAAATAAAGATTGGAAAATCTTATTATAATTATATTTATAATACAGATGCTACTAATTCAAATATTGAGATTATTATGAATGGTGATTCAGTTCCAACAACTATGTTTGATGAAAGTACTCGGTAGATAAATATTCCTTAGGTAACAGGTGATATTGAAATCAGAAAAATTAGTTAAGGAGATTGAAAAATGGGAGAAGATGTAATTATAACAAATAATAATGGTTATCAAGGTCAATGGTCTATGTTATTAAATTCAGCAGATTTAACAGAAATTGACGATGGTAATTTATTTAATTTAATTAAAAATAAATATTCCATTTTTCAAAATACTTCAGATGGTAAAAATTGCTATTTGTCCAGGGTTGGTATTCAAGCTAACCCTGGAGATGAAGTTTTAATATCATTTGTTAATGAAGATAATTCAATAGAAATTGAAATTGGAAAAACTGGAATATATGAAATAGATGACGTTAGAATTGATTTATTAAAATTTAAAAATGAAATAAAACCTAATGTTATAATAGATTATATTATATAGGAGGTTTAATATGTATCAAGTTAATAACAAAACTAAAGAAATTGAATTAACAAGAGGAGATACATTAAAGGTGAAGATAGATATTTTTATTAATGGCGAGGAATATACTCCTAGACCAGAAGATTCTCTTCGCTTTGCTATGAAAAGTGCATATAATACCTCCAAATTGTTAGTTCATAAAGATATTCCAATTGATACATGTATTCTTCATTTAGAGCCGGAAGATACTAAGAGGTTAAGATTTGGAATATATGTTTATGATATATAGATTACTTTCGCTAATGGAGATGTTAATACTTTTATTAGTGGAAGGTTTGAATTAAAACCTGAAGTAGAGTAAAGGAGGTGGAAAAAATGGATAACATTTCAGGAAATATTGTGCCATTAGTTCATTTAGATGGTAATTTAAGTTCTAGTGGTGATTAGCAAACTGTTTATCGTGGCTATTCTGCTTATTAGATTGCTTTACAACAGGGATTTGAAGGAAGTAAAGATGAATGGTTGCGGGCGCTGGTTGGACCGCAGGGTGAAACTGGAGTCAGTATAAGCGACGTCCGCCTCAATGATAACTCTACGCTTACTATCATTCTTGATGATGGAACAGAATTTACAACTGGATCTATTAAAGGAGACAAGGGTGATAAAGGTTAGAAAGGCGACAAAGGAGACAAAGGTGATACTGGAAAAGGTATTTCTTTTGTTCGATTAAATGATGACTATACTTTAACTATTATTTTTTCTGATGGTTCAGATTATAAAACTCATATACCTATTAGAGGAGAAAAGGGATAGAAAGGTAATACTGGTTAGAAAGGTGATATAGGAATAGGAATTGAAAGTACAGTTCTTAATTTAGATTATACTTTAACTATTACATTTACAGACGGTACGTCTTATACCACACCATCAATTCGTGGAGAAAAAGGATTGAAGGGTGAGACTGGTGAAAGTGGTGTTTATATTGGTGAAATTGAACCAACTGATGAGAGAATTAAAATTTGGATTGATACAAGTGAAGATGTTGATAAATCATTTCCTATTGTTGGAGTTGGATAAATTGATTATATAAAAGGATAAGGAGGAGACAAAATGGCTTATACAAAAAATACATGGAATACGGGCGACATCGTATCGTCTCAGAAGCTCAACCACATGGAGGACGGGATTGCAGGTGCGTATGAAGTCATGGTTATCAATAATACGGAGGAAATGCTCGATAAAACATGGCAGGAAATTTATGACGCGATGGCACAAGGAAAACTGTGCGTGGTCAAATACGACTCGGGGACACCTGAAGGTAGAATTTCAGTCAGCATAGTAACTAACGTAGATATGAATGAAGGAGTTTACGCGGTTAACGCTTAGGTTACGTTCACTACATCATCGGCAACGGGATACCCGGCGTTTACAGTTAGTCCAATTGATCCTCCTATTGTCGAGTAAGCAAATAAATGGGGACAGCATGTGCACATACTTTCGTCATCTCTGTCCTTAATTTTGTTAAAATTATAATAAGGAGGAATAAATTATGAGTTATATACCTACAAACTGGAAAACTGGAGACGTTGTTACCAGTGAAAAACTAAATCATATAGAAGATGGGATTGCGAACAGTGAAAGTGTTTTAGTTGTGGGAGGTGTGAGCGTACGCGAAGGCAGTATCACAGGAACATTAGATAAAACGTGGCAGGAAATCCACGATGCCCTGGAGAGCAATATCTGTATTGTGACTATCTCAGATGGAGACAGCTATTATCAGTCTAGAATTACGGCGGCAAGAGCACTGGATGCGGAGTACGATGTGGTTCTTTCTGATATAGGCGATACGGCTTCTTTTTCATCAGCCTCAAAAGACGGATACCCTAGCTGTGGTAAGTAAGGAGGAAAAAGTATGGCTAACACTATCCTTGAGAAACTGCAGGAAAAGTATCCCGACGCTACCGGCATTAATGACGCAAGAAACATTGCTGAGGCAGTAGCTTGCATTAACAGCACTGGTGAAGGAGGTGGTTGAATAAATGAGTATATTAAAAATAAAAAATAAACAAGGTTAGTGGGAAAATATAGTTACTTTAAAAGGTGATGCGGGCCCCGCTGGTCCGAAGGGAGATACTGGTCCTAAGGGAGATACAGGCTAGACTGGACCGGAGGGGAAGCAAGGACCGCAAGGTCCTAAAGGTGATAAGGGAGATAAAGGCGACCCTGGTTAGCCTGGAACAAATATGGAAATTCATATATGTTCAATAACTGAGTATGATGTTGAAACTAGAATTCCTACTATAGCAAATCCAGATGATAAAACATTTTATTTAGTACCAACATCTGATGGCACAAGTCCAGATTTATTTACCGAGTGGGTTTATGTAAATAATGCTTGGGAAATGTTTGGTAGTGCTAGTGTGGATTTGAGTGGGTATTTGACGGATGTTAAAGTAAATGGGACTAGTGTTGTAACTGATGGAGTTGCTGAAGTATCTATTGAAGATAATGGGATGGTAGTCACGGCAACTCATGTTGACGGTGTGCGGTATACGGTTGATTCCACTTATGACGATATTAAGACCGCTTTATCGCAAGGCAAGACGGTCGTAGTAATGACAAACGGTGTTCCTCAACCGTATGTTGGAAATGTGCAGTTGAATGGCGAGTGGTTTTTGGCATTCGGCGTATCCACCATATACGACAACGTAGCAACTCTGACAGGATTCATGATTCCGCAGACCTATCAGAATGTTGCCATTTGGACTCAGCAGAATACGGTTATTCCACAGCTTACAGATGTGCAGATTGACGGTAGTTCTATCGTGACGGATGGTGTGGCGAATGTGCCGATTGCAACAACCACACAAAACGGAGCAATGAGCGCACAGGACAAAGGACGGCTTGATACGGTCTATGCGGATTACAGTTCTGCTTTGACGGCATTGGGGGTGATTTGATATGGCAACACCTTTAACTGATTCAATCAATGCCTTAACCACTTATGCTAATGAGGTCACAGGGGCAAGTGATACAACCTTGTCAGATGCCGTGCATACGCTTGCGAGTGGGTATGGTAGCGGTGGAGCATCCTCATGGACTAAGGTTGCGGAAACGAGCTATCAAGTCAGTACGGCAAGCATATCAGCGGAAGATGTAGCTACATGGGAAACAGGACATAGTGAGTTGTGGACGAGTGACAAGATTGTGTATGTACGCATTAGGGACACGGCCGGAAAACGAGCAGGGTATTTTTATGGGAGTGATAACTTTTTTATCAACAACAATCCTGTCAACGGTGTCACTAGTGCTACGTTTGAGAACGGTATGCGGCAATGTCTATTTCAAAAAACTGACGGTACATTTGGGACATATGGAGCATCAAACGCGGCAGGTTACGGGGTGTTTGCCAGTATCGTTTACGGAAATGGTTCAATCAAAATCAGAAAACGTTACAATTCTTCTAACTCCCTCAACATAAACGGCACATACAAAGTCGAAGTCTACTTACTTGACCCTCCCACAGGCGCACCAATCTTTGAATAATAAGAAAGGAGAATCATAATGTTTCAATATTACATTACCGAAGTCCGCAAGACTTCCACAGGCGAATTTGAACACGATAACTACTGGGTCTATGACGAGGACGAACAGACTGCAAGGCTCAAAGGAGAAGGTAAGTTCCACGAAGTGTTAAGCCGTGCCGCAACGTCCACTTTTGCAGAGCATGGTGCTATCCTGTTTACTTCCACTTGCTACCCCATTAAGCATGAGTGCTATGTGCATGTGGTAGAGGCGACATCTACTCCCGAACCCGAAGAGGTGAGCGAAGAATAAATATAAAAACTAAATATAGAAATTTTTTATAAAAAATAGGACAGAGAAAAATAAAATTTTTAATAGATTTTTTATAAAAAATATGTAAGGGAAAAAAGGAGAAAAATTATGAATCAATTTTATATTATTGAAATTCAGCAATATACAAATGGCGAATTTGGACACATTGTTCATTTCGCATTCGATGAAAATGCAACTAGAGCTAGATTAAAAGCTGAAGCTAAATATCACGAAGTTCTTGCTTCTGCGGCGGTTAGTGAACTTCCGCAGCATAGCGCGACTCTATTAACAAGTGATGGTAGAGCAGTTATGAATCAATGCTATAGACATGAGATTATTCAACCTGAACCTGAAGAGGAGTCTGAACCAGAGGTGACTCCTGAAGAAGGCTGAGAAGGACAAACTCAAAAAACAATTTCTTAATAAATTTCATATAGCAATGGATAAATTAAGTTGAAGGAAAAAGGACAAATTCAACTAATTAATTTTATCCCTTTTTAAAGCATAATTGTATGAGGGGAGTAAAGAGAAATAAAATAATTAATTATAATAAAAAACAACATATCATAAATTTGTTTTTCTCATCTTTATAAACCTAGTTCTCAAAATACTCCCTTTGTACTTTTATATATAAAAAATATGGAATCTGATCACCTCCATCATATAGTAACAATTAATATACGCGTAAAACAAAAGGAGGAAAACTAATGGCAAATTATAATCCTCAAATGGGGTATCCTACTACTACTGGGCAAGCTCCGATAGCAACTCAGTATCCATATGGAATGAATAATTATAGTAACATATTAACGAAACAGTCTTATGAGAGTTTTCAACCAGTTCAATTCTTGAAATGTAGACCAGTTTCATCTAAAGAAGAAGCTATGGCTTCTCAAATTGACTTAGATGGTTCGCTATGGGTATTCACTGATATTGGAAATGGTAAAATTTATACTAAACAGATTAATAATGATGGAACAGCATCTTTTAGAACGTATGCGTAGGATAAAAATGATAATATCTATGCAAATAGTCAGTACGTGACAAGAGAAGAGTTCAATAAAGTCATACAAACACTAATGGCGGCAACCCAGGTTCAATCTTCGCAACCACCGGCGTCCGCATCAAATAATCAAGAAATCGACTTTTAATTTTGGAGGTATAAATTATGAATGTTAATCCAATGCAATTGGTTCAGTTAATAAAAAGTGGTCAAAATCCACAACAGTTACTAATGGGTATCCTACAACAGCAGGGTAACAACAACCCTATTGTTCAAAATGCGATGGGACTTGCACAAAATGGGAATACGCAAGCACTATAGCAAATTGCTAGAAATTTAGCGGCTCAACGCGGTTTAAACTTTGATCAAGAATTTAATAATTTTAAAAACTCTTTAAGATAAAAAATGAATATAAATATAAATGAAGGAGAATTAACTATGTTTAATAATAACGGTGGTTACTCTTTATCTGATATTGCTGCTGCTACTGGAAACGATAATAATGGGTTCGGTTTTGGTAATGGCGATGGCGCTTGGATTCTTCTTTTGTTTATCCTTGTCTTAATGGGCGGCTGGGGTAATAACAATGGATGGGGTAATAATGGAGGCGGTGGAAACACTGGTTACATTACATCTGACATCCAGAGAGGATTTGACCAGAGCGCAGTTATCAATGGTTTAAGTGGAATTACATCAGCAATTAGTACTGGTTTTGCTAATGCGGAAGTGTCAAGATGTAACTCTCAAGCTAATGTACTTCAGACTTTGAATAACAATCAAGCTAATTTATCTACACAGTTAAACACAATAGCAATGAATCAACAGAGCTGTTGTTGTGAAAACCGTGCGGGCTTGGCTGATTTGAAGTATACTGTAGCTACTGAGGCATGCGCAGACCGCTCCGCTATTTCTGATGCACTTAAAGATGTAATTGCTTCTAATACAGCTAATACACAAGCTATTTTAGATAAATTATGTCAGCAAGAAATTGATAACCTTAAAGCACAGAATCAGCAACTTCAGATGCAAAGCTACTTATCTAGTTTAGCAGCTTCTCAGAACGCTCAGACAGGACAGCTTCTAGCTGATAATGCAGCACAGACGGCCGCATTACTTCAGAATCTAAATCCTGCTCCTATTCCAGCCTATGTAGTTGCAAATCCTAATGGATGCAATTGCAGAAACTACACTGGTTGTTGTGGAAATGGATTTTATAACTAATAAGGAGGTTGAACCATGTCTAGTTATGTAACTACTTCAGATGCTCTTGTGTCATTAAATGGCACAATTCCCTTCAATAGTGTTTCTATTCCTTGTAATAAAGGTAATGTAATTCCTTTAGTACCTGGAGTTCTTAACTTAAATGGTAATACTTCTAATCGTTTTGCAAGATATGAAGTTACTATTCAGGGAAATATTCAAATTCCTGAAGGAGGAGCAGTTACTCCTATTGCAGTAGGAATTGCTCTTAATGGAACGATTATCCCTGAGAGTGTGGCTATTGTAACACCTGCGGCAGTTGGTGAATATTGGCATATTAACACTTCTGCTCCAATAACAGTTCCTTGCGGCTGTTGTGTAACTGTATCTGGTGTTTATGCGGATGGCACAGAAGATGACCCCGCTACAACTCCAACCCCGTCTATTCAAGTGAGACGTGGTGCAACAATAGATGCAATAAGAACAGCATGAAAGGAGTAATATTATGGCAACAGATGCTTTAAAAACAATGAAAGAGCAGTTAATGAGTTGTGTACAAGGCCAGTTAGGGGATATTTCAAGAGTAGATGCTCATGAACTTGGTTAGGCTGTTGATATGATTAAAGATTTGTCATAGGCTATTTACTATTGCACTATTACAGATTCAATGGAAAAAGCTGATAAGGAAAATCAACAGGCTCCTGTAAATAATATAAATTATTACACAACTCCTGAATATAGAAATATGTAGCGGGCGGGCGGTTATATGTATTATCCAGCTAGCAATGGCGGACAGAATACTGGAACTATGAGTTATTATACTGAGATGATGAGAGATCCTCGCTAGGGTCGTTCTCCTATGCGCCGCCGCATGTATATGGAAGGTAAGGAAATGCATAAAGATACTAATTCTCAATTAAAAGAATTAGAAGCGTATCTTCAAGAATTATCAGCTGATATTACTGAAATGATTAAAGATGCATCTCCTGAAGAACGCAGTACTTTACGTCAGAAAATGACAACTTTAGCAAGTAAAATAGCATAATGTTTTTAATAAATAATGTATATTGGAAACTTGCTTTTGTTGCTCCTATGTTTCCTCTTTTGCAAAGAACTAATGGAGATTATGCCATTGGTGCTTGTGATAATTTGACTAGAACTATTTATATAAATTAGAATTTACAATGGGATTTGTTAAAGAAAGTACTGTGTCATTAGATTACACATGCAGCTATGTTTTCTTATGGAGTATTTCTCACCTATGAGCAAGAATAGTTAATTGCAGATTTAATTTCTACTTATGGTGATTAGATTATATATATAACTAATAAAATTTTTAATAAATTAAATGAAAAGGGAAGAATTTAATTCTTCCCTTTATTTTTTTGCCCTTTTGAACTTCTTATCATAAGAAGACATTTTTATTTATAAAATCAAGTAAAAATCAAATTTCCAATTGAAAAAAGCCAAAGAGGATTTTCGTTTCAGAAATGCGGGCGACCGCGGGCCGCGCAGCTTCATGACAACACAGACCTCGATATGAATGGCATATGCAAAAAAGCGGAGGTACATATGTACCTCCGCTCATATTACTTAATAACCTCGTATCTCTTAGCACAAATCGTGTCAATCATCAGGTCATAGCCAGTCTTACCTGTCAAAACTTGCTTGAAAATAACAGGACTCATACCAGATACAAATGTAACATTAGGACCAGAATCAAGGATTGTGTTATGTCTAGCCTGTACATTCCAGTAAACTAGCTTAGGCATCTTCAGACCAGCTGCCGCCCACTTCTTTCTAATCTTCTCCATCTCTGTTGAAGCAGAATTTGTAGTCCATCCGCTATGTCTGTTGTATCCCCAGTAACTACCAGTACCCTGGTCAATCTCCATATCTGAAATTACTACAATAGTCTTAGGAATATCCCAAGCACTTACACCAGGCTTCATTGCTGTTGCCAATAGCAAATCAAATACGGCTACAAGGTCAGTATTCTCACAAAGATTTGTACGATAGATTCTATAAACCTTATCAACAAAATCTACACCTTCAGTCTTAATTAACTGAGGTCTTGAAGAGAAACTGATATAGTGGTTCTTGAAAGGACCACCTGCTCTCTCTGCGCAATACAGACCCAGACTGATTGCTACATTAATAGGTGCGGCCGCCTCTCTTCCAACCATAGAGCCAGAAGTATCAACAACGCACATCATGCTACAATCTTCACCGTTAAGGTAATCAGGAAGGTTCTCCCAATACTTATTAATCATAGCACGGTCTACTTCATTCATATTCAGTGAATAATTCCATCCATTTCCCATATGCTGCAGTGCCTTAGCAACAACCTCATAAGGATAAAGAGTAGAAGCATTAACCTTTGTAGACTTATCTTTTGCAAAACTTTCATATCTCTTAGCGATAATATCTCGTCTTGCAAAAGCGTTCTTATAGACAAGTCCTGCCTTAGAAGGAATCTTATCGAACTCAATTTCATCCCATCTATTAGCTGACATCAACTTCTCAAGAACATTAATCTTTGTACGAAGCTTAGAAAGCATCTGACGGTATTCCTTTGCGGAAACCCCAAAAGCATTTCTGATTTTCTTCGCAGTTCTAATTGTCTCCTTGCTTGATGCGTTCTCAGAAGGCATCCACTTAGCAAGCAAACTAACTGCGTTCTTCTTACAGAACATATCAGTTGACAACTGCTTCTTCATCATCTCAATAACCTGCTTCTCAACAGGAGTATTGAAATAAATCTTAAACCAGTCATCATATCTTCCGTACTCAGGAACATATTCTGCAAGTGCGGCCGCTCTTTCAGGATGATTCTCGGCCAACCATCTCATGCAAACTCGGAAGAATCTGCGTTCACCCTGGCCGCCGCGACA
>ODAI013102095.1_pt1 | contig 13887 bp, 15 predicted proteins | sample 1539321 | NCBI WGS metagenome assembly ODAI01 (sample SAMN02144231, study PRJEB22623) | gut metagenome | biome: sheep rumen | host: Ovis aries | place: New Zealand
CCGCCACAGGAATGACCGCGTTTTTCATGAGCTTCATGCGCTTACCCTCTCTTTCTGAATCTCTGTTACCTTATCCGCAGCCTTTTGAAGCAGATCGTCGAAAGTGAACTTGACCTCAATGTGCTTTGGATCGTAGATTATAACACTTTCAATGAATTCATCAGCGATTTCTTGTGTCAAATCTCTGCAGATTGAGATCTGATCCGCTTTGTCTGCCAACGTTTCTACCGCATCTATCAGTTCGCCATCTTCAGTGTTGAGCGCCAATAGAGCAGCCCTTTTCGCTTCCAGTTCCTCAATTTTTCCTGTGTACTCCTGCTTTTGTTCGATGTAGGAGCTTTTTGGTATTGTCCCATCAGCATAGGCCTCATACAGATGAATCCGCTTCGCTTTCAATGTTTCTATACTTGTGCTCAGTTCATTGACTGAAGCACAGTTTTCTTTTCGGCTTTCCGCTTCTTCCTTTAGCGAGAGAATAAGGGATTGGAATAATGCCAGCTTAGTTCGCAACATGTATCCAACGACAGCTTCAATTTGTTTGGCATCATAGATGGATCCATCACAAGTAGAATGTGTTCCTGCTTTCCTTTTGTGGGCGCAGTAGAGCTTCGGATTCCCCTTGTCTTTATAGGACATATTCAAGCCGCAGTTTCCACATTTGATCTTTTTTTCTAAGGAGAACCCTGTTTTCTGGGGAAAGGAGTGCGTAGATGTTCTTCTGATTGCCGCCTGTGCTTCCTTCCATTCATCCTCAGTAACAATGGCTGGATGATGATTTTGAACAATTACACGATTCTGCTCAATTGTTGCTCTCCTGCTTTTGCTGCCAACGGAAACCGGTTGGTCCTTACCCTGTACTAATGTGCCAGTAAAAACAACGTTCTTTATGATGCGCCATACCATTTGTGTATCCCATAGCCACTCCTCATCGCACACCTTACGTGAATATGTCCGATAATTAACTAAATGCTTTTCCTTGTACTGTCCAGGAGTGAGGACTTGCTCTTCATTCAGACAATGGACGATTTGAGCATTATTCTTCCCTTCAAGAGCCAAGTCAAAGACCCTTCGAACAATAGCAGCTCCCTCTTGGTCAAGGATCCATTTTCCTTTGTTGTTTGGGTCTTTCACATACCCCAAAGGAAGTCTACCATAGGTTGAGATACCATTTTTCCACTTCGTGCGGATAGCACTCTTGTACTTCTTGGAAAGATCCTTGCTGTACAAGGTATTCACCAGATTGGTGATACTTACATCCAGGCCAACCGTTTTGCCCATGAAATCGTTACTGTCATACATGGAATTGACGGCAATGAAGCGAATCCCCAGTGTAGGGAATATCTGCTCTAAGTAGTCACCAACACCAATATAATCTCTTCCGAGGCGGGACAGGTCCTTCACGATGATTGTATGGATAACGCCTTTCTTTGCATCTTCAATCATTCGTTTGAATGCCGGACGATCAAAATTTGTCCCACTGAAGCCGTCATCAATGTATTCCTTGATTTCTCCAATGAGATCGTTTCTAGACGCGACAAAGGATGTCAGTAATAGCCTTTGGTTTTCGATACTGTTGCTTTCCTCCTTGTCATCGACGCCAATATCTCCATCGGCCAGTGACAGCCGGTAATACAATCCTATGCTCATGGTTCTTCTCCTTCATCTAGCATAGCGGCGATCGCCTCATTAATATCATTGCATGCGTACTGAATTTCAATGCTTCCTTTCTTGCTTATGGTGATTCGTTCAATCAAGACCTTTGCAAGCTCGCTGTCAAAAGCGACTTCACCCAAATGCTCCTCCAACTTTGATTCCCATTCAAGGAATCTGGCAACTTGTATATCCGCAATGCGCTGTTCCTGCTCGGCCTGATCAATCTCTGCCTTTAACCGGAGCTTCTCTTTCTGGTAATGATCTCTCAACTCTTGATACTCTTCCGAAGAGATCGTGCCTTCGGATAAGTTTTCATACAGCAATGTATTATTCGCCTCAACTTGGCCAAGCTGCATTTTTAACTTTTCTGCTTTCCAATCGGCGCGCCGCAAAGCGCTTATCTGCTTAGATTGCCGTTGATCTGATAGGATCATTTCTTTTCGACTACACATGCTCTTGATTAGAAGCTGTATCTGATCAGCCACAAACATCTTCAGAAAGTCGGCATGAACATGTTGACGGTAGCCATCGTCATCATCCTGTTTACAGAGGTAAATTGCACCACTTCTATCGTCATGTCTGAGCTGCTGATAATACATTCTCTTGCCGCACTCCGCGCAAAAGACTTTTCGAGGAAAGCTATCTCGCATGTCGTCAGTATAGCTTGCGAAGTCTTTCTGCCTTTTTATTGCGTTTTTGGTGAGCATTTCCTGGACACGATCGAAATCATCCTTGTTTATGATAGGCTCGTGCATGTTATGCCAGACACACCATTCCTCTTTCGGAGTTTTATGCTCCGGGATGTTTTTGTAAAGGATGATGCGTCTTTTCCCCCATACATGGTCACCGATGTACCTGGGATTGCGTAGTATATCTGTTACTCTGGGTTGATTCCAATAGTCCTCTTTTTCAAGTTCTTGATGCTTTTCAACCGTCAGTTTGTATTTCAGTGGGGTCATGATTCCCAGCATATTCAACTGACGCGCGATTCTATCAGAACTATAGCCCATAAGATACCAGCGGTAGATCATCTGGACGATGGGAGCCGTATCAGGATTCGGAACAAAAATGTTCTTCTCTTTATCTATGCTATATCCATACACGGATCGAAGCAGTTTCACGTCTCCGTTCTTTCTATGGAGATCATTATACGCAGTGAGCTTGCGTGAAAAATCCTTCGCGTACATTTCGTTGACGAGGTTCTTTATCGGGAGTGCGATGCTGTTAACATCTTCTTCTCTATTGCTGTCGAAGTTGTCATTAATAGCGATCAGACGTACATTGAGTTTTGGAAGGAGCGTTTCAATGTAGTGTCCGGTTTCCAGGAAATCTCGTCCGAAACGGGAAAGATCCTTAACGACAATGCACTGTATTTTCCCGGCTCTCACATCATCCATCATCCGAATGAAATCCGGTCTGTTAAAGTTTGTCCCTGTATAACCGTTATCTATATATGTCTCTACGAGTTTGAATTCTGGATGCTCTGCGATGTAATTCTGGAGCATCATGACTTGCGTATGGATGCTGGTATCCTCGTCTTTTTCAACGGAGAGACGCGCATATATACCTGCGTTGATCTGATTCTGCAGTTCTGTTACGGTAATTGGAAGTTCTTCTTCCGTTCCTGTATTCCTTCTGCTTTTTCTTGCCATGTCAGGTTTTCTCCCATTCTGCAAACCATTCCTGGGGCAATTTCTCAAACCACTCCAAATAGTACGGAATCAGCTTCACTCGCTCAAACCGGTAAACCATTACTTTAGCAACAAACTTGTTCACGGTCTGCTCGATAAATCCATCCTGGCTGCTATAGGCGCTGTACAGCTTGGCCCAAGGATTCTTTTTACTGAACAACTGATGGATTTCCTCAATCTTCGTAAACTGGTTTTGCAATTCTTCATCCAGTAGTTTCAATTTTTCCATCATGGAAGAACTAATGTCTTTCGATTCACCTGCTCTCATGATCTGAGCATCCAATTCAAGCATCTGGGCAAATATCGCGTTCGCTTCAGTCCGGATCGGGGCAATCATCATCTCTTTTTTCGCCACCGCGTCCTTGGTTTCAAACATGGTCATCGCGTGATCCGCCATTTCTTTTTGAATCTGTAGTTGCTGACCAATGCTGTTTTCCGTCTCAGTACAGGAGAGTGTCAGTTTTTCATACAGGCGAACAGCCGGGGCCGGATACTTGAAACGGAACATCCGTGTACCATCTCTTGTGTTTATATGGACCGCCAGCGGCCAGTCGGTCTCCAAATCATACACTTTCGTACCGAAAACCCGGTATGGCTTCTCTATCTCCTGTTTGTATCTGACCAGAGATCGTTGCTTGAATAAATCTTGGGCAGCATCAAATTGCCCCTGTTCGATGATCGGCGGACATGATAGCAGCAAACGTTCATCTCCGATGCACTGATACCATTCTCCAATATAAATGCGGTTTTGAAGGATGTTGGATACCATGTGCTTAGTCCATACGCTGTGATTATATTTGTATCGCCCCCCGGATGCTTTCCAACGGTATACCGCGCAGGTTTCTCTTCCCTCATCATTTAGATGAGCTGCGATCTCTTTCACGGTCTTTCCACCGCAGAACAGGTCAAAGATTTCTCTTATGATTCCTGCTGGCTCTTGGTCAACTACAAGCTGATCCTTTGCGATGCGGACATAGCCATAACGTCGGTAAGCTGTTCCCTCAAAGAACTCCTCGTTCATGCGGTAGGCCAGCTTGCCTCTGAACTCACCGAGCTTTCTTTGCAAGTATTCAGCTACCTCTTCCGGGGTAGCTTCAGCGGAACTGAACTCATCTTCAGCTACCGCGAAGTGGACTCCGGCAGGATAGAACACTCGGCCTAATAGATCATTCGCAGAAAGCAGTCTTTTCCCGCAGAAGTAAATAGAGGCAAATACGACACATTCAAATTGGCGATCCATACCCGCCTTCTTCATCCTCAAGAAATCGGTCTCATCATTTATGTCCTGTTTACAGTCAGAGTATTTCTCAGTTAGCTTCCATCTTTTCTTTTTGATATAGGCGCGGATCAACTTGTTCTGCTCACCGATATTATTCTCCGGTACTTCCATATTGTTGATATTGGGAGTTGCCCTAGTATAGCTGACACAAATCATACGGCGTTTCATACGGCGTTCCTCCTAGCCTTACTGCGAACTGTTTGAGCCTCTGCAGCCGCGATCACTATTTCCATTTCATCCGCATATCGGAATATGATCTCTATTTGCTCTTTGCTATAAACGACAACCTTCTCAATCAGAGCTGTCACGATTTTTCTATCCAGTGTCGTGATATTCCGATATTCCTTCATATCCTTCAGCCATTTTAGATTGGAAAGGCCCTTTAAGGTAAGTCGCGATTTCTTTTCCTCGATTTTTTCGAGACTTTTTTTGGCCTCAACGATTTTTCTGTTGAATCGTTCCTGGAGTTCTTTGTAATCATCCTGAACTATCGTTCCATCATGTAAATCCTGAAAAAGACTGGTTTTAAGTTCCGTATATTTTTCAATTTCCGCGTTCAACTTGCCGACTTGTTCGTTCAGGAATTTCACTTGAAACTGTTCATTGGGGAGATTCTCTGCTGAGGCCAAAACCGTTTCCGCGTTTACCAATAGCTCGATCTGCTGGCGGATTTGCCACAGGATCATATCCTGCAGCTTCTTTGTACTGAATATATGGGAAGAACATCCTTCGCCATTTTTGTACGTAGAGCATTGATAGTAGTAATACTTCTTTTCCTTCTTTGCAGTACAGCGTCTAATCATGTTTTGGCCACAACCGCCGCAGCGTACTAAGCCAGATAACACATCTACTTTATCCTTGTTTGGAGAAGTCCGGGTGTCCAGGCTAAGCAGATATTGAACAGTATCGAAAATATCTTTGGGGATTATGGGTTCATGGGTTCCTGGCACACGAATCCACTTTGCCGCATCAATCGGTCTGCTCTCTTTGACCTTATAATTGATTTTTCGGTTTTTCCCCTGTACTGTGATTCCCAGATAGACCTCATTTTTCAAAATTCGTATCACCATGTTCGGATGCCATACGGGATTTGTACTGATCTGAAAACCAGCATTGAAGTTCAATCCGCAGAATCGCTTATACTCCATCGGCGTCAAAATTCTGTTTTCATTCAAATGCTTCGCAATCGTTCCTGCGCTGTAGCCTTCGAGCTTCATATTGAAGATCATTCGGACCACATTGGCCGCGTACTCATCAATAATAAGATGATTCTTGTTTTCCGGATCTTTCATATAACCGTATGTGGCGAAGCTCCCGATAAACTGTCCGTTCTTCCGTTTCACGTCAAGCTGACTTCTGATTTTCATGGAAAGGTCACGGCAGTAGGCATCATTGATAAGGTTTTTGAAGGGTATTACAATTTGGTCAGCATCGCTGCTCTCATTCGCTGAGTCGTAATTGTCGTTGATGGCAATTACTCGGACTCCATACATTGGGAAAGTGCGCTCCAGATACTTTCCCATCTCAATATAGTTTCTTCCAAGTCGAGAAAGGTCTTTTACGATAATACAGTCGATACGGCCTTTTTCGATTTCTGCCATCATCCTCTTGAAGTTGGGGCGATCAAAATTCGTTCCGCTGTAGCCGTCATCAACATATTCCTGGACCTTTTTGATTTCGGGATGCTTTGCTAGAAAATCATTGATGAGTTCTCTCTGATTATGGATGCTGTCGCTCTCGGCCTTGTCGCCGTCATCGCGTGACAGGCGTAAATAATCACAGCCTGCGTAAGTTGATTTCTTCCGTAATAACATAAATAGCCACTGACCTCCTTGATTGACAAACTTAACCAAGAAAATCAGTGGCAACTGAATTGCTCATTTTTTTAATTTTGACCCATCGCTATTATGGATCAATCTCGGCCATTTGTCAATACTTTAAAGTGTCAAAGTCTCAGATGTTCGTAAATAGGCAATCTTTCAGGCAGTCCTCTAGTCGACGCTTCCCACTGAAGCTGATTTTAATAACCATGCCCTTATATAGATAACAGTACGGATTTTTGATTTGTCGGATATAGTCCGCTACTCTCTCTTCGTCTGGGAGATCTGTTCTGATCTTCACGCTTTCAATATCCACCAGCTCCTTTGGATCAACCGTACGAATATCTACCTGCGCCATTTCCTGAAGTTGCTCAACGAGTGAAAGCTCCTTTTTCTCTTCCATGTCCACTTCCTCCAATTCAGAAAATGCAATTGGTGAGAAAGCTGTCCAACGCTGCTTTTTCCGAATCACTGATTGTTACGATCATTCCCTCATACCGGTAAAAGTAAGGGTTGTGCGTTTGCCGCAGCAGCGACAGAGCGCGTTCCTCTTGTGTAAGAGAATCGTCAATCTCGATCTCTGCCAGATCACTGAGCTTTTCTTTTTTCAGAAAAGCCGGCTTCATACGGCGCATCTTTCCCAGCGCATCCAGCATGTCCAGGGTGCTCTTGTAGCCAAGTTCCGCTGCCAGTTCTTCTCCGTTGATTCTAAGGCGATTGTCTTTTTTCAGTTTCATGGATTTCACCCTCCTTCAATAACCCCAATCTCAGAGGGGTGTTTTGCAAGTACCTCGAAAAAAGACTTTTTCGATAATACTTGCAAATGCTAGGAGAAAGATTGGGGTTAATGAGAGAATGTTTTCCCGGTCGATTTTTGTAAGGGAGCGCGAAGCAACAATTTTAGAGCAAGATACGGCTATCGAATACGAAAACTCCATTTCTGAATTTTCTTCTTGTTGCCATTCTTGTTGGGGATTCCGGCTCCCCAATCCCTCGGTGTTCAAAATCTCTGAGATTTTGAATTTGGCTTCACTCCGTTTCGCAGCGTCTGTGCTGTCCCTTCAGGAAAACACATCCGAGGAAAATGCTTAGCATAAAAAAACACCATCCCAAAGGATGATGTGGAAAGGGCAATTTATGGCAAGGCCGAAGAGAGAAATCATACCGGTGAAGACGCACACACTTGTTGTTAGGCTGGACGATATTCAGTATTCCATTATTGAGAAATACGCAAGGCAGCTTGGAATCTCCATGGCAGAATATGTTCGTCGTCAGGCGACTCAAGGAAAAGTAGAAATCAGCTATCCAATCGTAGCGGATATTGAGCAGCTTCAGAAACTGACGGACGAGTTCCACGCCATAGGTAACAACCTTAATCAAATCGCCCGGTACTTCAACATGGGCGGTCTGCATTCTATGGCGATCCGCCAAGAGATCAACGAATGCGTGATGGAATTGATGAACATGCGAAAAGCCGTAATGAGCATGGCAGGTGATTTTAATGGCAGTACTCAAACACCTATCAAGTAAAAGTGCGGACTACGCAAAAGCGCTCGAATACTTGATGTTCCAACATGACGAAAGAACGCAAAAACCAATCTTGGACGAAAAAGGCAATATGATCCTTCGGGATGAATACTACCTCGATGGCCTAAACTGTCATCCATTCTCCTTCGATCAGGAGTGCGCACGAGTCAATGCTTTATTTCACAAAAACCAAAAATATGATGAAATCAAAACTCATCATTACATCGTGAGTTTCGACCCGCGCGACAAAGACGAATCCGGCTTGTCCGGAAAAGGGGCACAGGAGCTTGGGCTTGAATTTGCGAATCGCTTCTTTGCCGGCCATCAGGCTTTAGTGTGTACGCACATGGATGGTCATAATGGCAGCGGCAATATTCATGTTCACATCGTCATTAACAGTTTGCGTAAACTTGACGTTGAGCGCCAAGACTTCATGGAGCGTTTATGCGATTCTCACGCCGGATATAAACACAACCAGACAAGAGAATTGTTAAGGGCAATGCAGAAAGGCTTGATGGAGATAACAGAACGAGAACATCTGCATCAAGTAGATCTCATTTCTCCGGCTCCTATAAAAAAATCAGAACGAGAATATTGGAAGAACCGACGGGAACAGGAAAAACTTGACGAACTCAATTCTCGGATTGTTGCTGATGGTATGAAACCGAGATTCACAAAGTATCAGACGCAGAAGCAATTCATTCGTGACGCAGTTTTGGATATTTCCCAAAACGCAACATCACTTGAAGAGTTCCAGGCCGCCCTCTTGAAGAAATACGGGATTAAGCTGAAGAGCAGCCGAGACCGTTTGAGCTACCTCCACCCTGACAGGGAAAAGTACACTTCTGCGAGACAGCTTGGAACGCTCTTTGACCTAGGAAGCCTTCTTGCTGCTTTTGCAGAAAATGACAAAGCCAAAAAGCAAAAGCCTGAAAAAACGGCTCATTTAGACCATGCTCCAGAATATGATCCCAGCTATGATTATGAATCTGACCCGGTTGCCATTCTATACATCCGCTCGAATCTTCGCCTTGTTGTTGATCTCCAGACCAGTATTAAGGTACAGCAAAATGCAGCTTATGCGCAGAAGGTCAAGCTCTCCAATCTGAAGGAAATGGCCAGGACGGTCGTATACGTTCAGGACCACGGCTATAATACGAGAGAAGATCTAGAAAACGCGCTCCAAAAGATCTCAGGACAATTGGGCGATGCCAGAAAAACGCTGCGATCGACTGAAGATCGTATCAAGGTTTTGAACGAGCAGGTACGATATGTGGGCATGTACTATGCAAACAAATCTGTCAAAGCCGAATTTCTGAAATCGTCAAATAAAGCAAAGTACCGAAATGAGCATCTTTCGGAACTGGAAGCCTATGAGATAGGCGTCAAGTACATCAAAGAGCATTTTGACGGAAAAGTTCCTTCTCTCAAGGAACTTAAAGCCGACAGAGACCAGCATCTCCAAATGAAGGCGGCACAAACAAAGACTTATCAGTATTTTAAGGATTATCAAAATGAACTATCAATCGCGTGTACCAATGTTGACAGCATCTTGGGAAAAGGGCGAAGCAGGAATCAGTCAAAAGATAAGGCCATAGATTTGATCTGATATTTCTCTCTTTTCCTTGCGAAGCATTGCCATCTATGCTATGATAACAACGCCAAACAAACCTCATATTGTGTCGCATAAGGGAATGCTCTTACTTCGGTAAAAATGCATTCTCCGTCTTTACGTTCCCTTGTGGGACGCTAGAGGTTTGTTTGGCGACATAAGGAGCAATGCGTTTTTCGGCGTAGGGCTCTGCCCTGCGCCTTTTTTATTCTGAAGGGAAGCTGTTTATAACCAAGACTGGAATTGCCTAACTTAGTTCCGATGAGAACTAAGTTAATTAGGCCGCTTACTATTCTGATTTAGAAAGTGGGATGGGGAAAATGGTATTAACAGCCGAGCAGATGACAAGAATAGGGTCAAACATTCAGGCCTGTCGGACCATTCATGGCTACTCGCAAAAGGCTATTGCTGATGCCGCAGGCATTTCGATCTCTCAGTTTGCTCAAATTGAAGCTGGAAAAAGGGTTCCCAGTCTTGCCACGTTTATTCGAATCACCGAGGCATTGAAAGTCAGTCCTGATAGTCTTATCTACGGAGAACAGATTTCGACCAATCAGGAAAAAATCACAAGTCTACTTAATGGCTTATCTAACGACCAACTGCAAACAATTGATTTGCTCGTCCGATCCATCCTCTTTTCAGATGAATAGCCTCTAAAGAAAAATAACCCACTCGGTTAAGAGTGGGTTATCACTTTCATAAGTCATTCTTGAGTTTTGCTTGTTTCATAATCTGCCACATAGTCGTAGTGCATATATGCTCTACAATTCCTTTTTCCATTGCTACATCACATAACAGTTGAATAGACCAACGCCGATGCCCCTTTGGCGGCGCAGATGCGGCCAAGGCTAAAATCTTTTGAATAACATCATTATTGAATTTACGCTTATAAGGTTTATATGCCTCTGTAATGACTCGCTTCTTTCGATAAAGAGCTGCTTCCAAGCCATTTGTAGCATACTCTGTTCTTACCGTCTTAATTGTCGTTTCCGTTGTTCCAAGTCGCTCTGCTAACTCTCGAATAGAGACTTTTTCTTTTTGCGCCGAATCAGACATAAGCAGGATTTTGGCGCGCATGAGTGTCCTATCTGGAACGCTTCCTTCACAAAGGATTTTTGTGAGTAGGCTCCGCTCGGATTCATTCAGTTCTGTATAGTACTTCGTTTTAGCCATAACGCTATCTCCTAACACAAGCAATCTTACCACAGCAGAGGCAGATGGACAAGAACAAAAAAATGAAAAAGGGGTATCCAGCCGCTATTGGCTAGATACCCCATCTGTCATATAAGGTGTTTCCCTGCTTCGACCATCAGTCTACATCAGCTGTCATTTACGGTTACGTCTGCCTTTCACTGAATGAGCCTTAGAACAAGTTGACTCGCTCCAGAAGGAAGTCTATCAGATTACAATGATAAATACCGTTATCATCATAAAAACTATGCGGTATATCTGTTCGGATAATTACCTTTTTGAAAAAGTCCTTGGCAAGCAATAACGATGACAGTTCTGTGCTAGTTTTTTCCTCTGTATCCATCCGCAAGGCAGATTGAATATAAATCCTTTTATCGGCATCATTTACGACAAAATCGATTTCCTTCTGGACATTCAGACCATTTGTGCGATCTGCTACAACTCCTACATCCACGGAGTACCCTTGACGCAGAAGATCGTTGTAGATGATGTTTTCCATAAGGTGACCTGGATCATACTGCCGATAGTTCAATCTGGAATTACGAAGCCCTGTATCTGTGTAATAATACTTATTAGGGAATTTGAAGTAGGTTTTTCCTTTGACATCGTATCTTCGCGCCTGCGAAATCAAAAACGAGTCAATGATATGCTGCACATAGCTCGATACTAAAGCAGAATTAACCTTTTCATTTTTCATGCTGCTGAGAGCATTTGCAATATTCGTCGGATTCGTCAGCGAGCTAATCTGGGATGCGAGGAAATCCAAAATATCCCCAAGCAAATCCTCCCGTTCAATGCCATTGCGCTCAACGATATCTTTGATATAGAGTTCACGATAAAGATTATCAAGATAGTCTTTTTTGTCTTTTTCCTCGTCGAGTGAGACAAGTCGAGGCAATCCCCCATAAAGCATGTACCAATCAAGCGCGCGTTGCTCATCTCCACCAACTGCTGAATAGTACTCTTTAAAAGAAAGCGGATATACATGAATCTGTGTCGCTCTGCCCCTGAACTCCGTCGCTATATCGCTTGAAAGCCCTTTTGAGTTGCTACCGGTCACATAAACATCTAGGTTTTTATATTCCTTTAACTCATTGAGCATATCATAGATCGTAACCTCGATGCCGCCGTTTTCCTTGTCAACCACTTTAGTTGTCAGCTGCACTTCATCTATGAACAGAAAATACTTTTTTCCCTTATTCGCGTTGACAATAGATTCCACATATTCACATAAGACGATAGGGTTTCTGTACTTGTAATAGCGGCGTTGATCAAGTTCAACCTTGATAATCTGGTCTTCCTGAACATCATGCTCAAGTAAATACTGATAGAACAAATCAAACAAGAGAACTGACTTTCCGCAACGTCTAATCCCTGTAATGACTTTAATATCGCCATTCCACATAGTATGGATGATACGGCTCAAGTAAAAGTCTCTGCTGATCACGATCATCGCCTCCGTAAACTCGCGTCGTTTGCGACGCTACTTTTAGATGTATTATAGCACAGCCTAGTTGGCATATCAATAACTCACGAGGAGATTTTATCGAAAAGTTACGACATTTACGACGCTAATTCGAGGTCTCCTTTTGTCCAAGCACTCTGTGATACCAAGTTTACCCATAATAAAATAGGGTATCCGGCCTTTTCTGGCCAGACACCCCATCTGTCATTTACGGATACGCTCCACGTTCTCTTGTCCTTGCTCCTGATCTATCGATTTACGGCCTTTCTTTACAGCAACTATATCCTGTTTCTCTCTCAACCGCTGCAAAACAGATTTTCGGTTTTCTATCGGCTTCTTCTGCTTTGGCGTAGCCTTTTTCTCAGCGGTGCTTTCCACGCCTGGGGTTTTTTCAATCTGTTTTGCGGCATCCGGTTTTGAGCCCTGATTGTTAGCTACGCCATCAATCATATTATAGTTCAGTTCTGTGCCGCTTTCAACACTCCGCAGAAACTCGCCATTTTCAAAGTATTGCTGGTAGATCTCAAGTTTGATTTTCCCATCCTGTGTCCTCGTATGATCAATAGCGGCCTGCGGAGCATTCAGATAGTGTCGAATTTGCTGAATGGTTCTATCATCGAAACCGCTGTAGGTATCTTCCCCCACTTTTCTACCCTGGTCATCCACTACTGCGTACGCAGCACTCCATCCGTAGGTCTCAGACTCCATCAGGAAGAATTGCTTTCCGTCGATAATAGTCCCATCAGATGCCATCCAACTGCCCTTACGGCCATCAAGAACAAATCCTTTCGTCTCCATCGTTATCATGGCAGAGGAAGGGTTTATACGGAAAAATCCCGGGACCAGGATAAGATTATTGATATCAACATAGTACGCCGATGTGATGCCGTCTTTTGTAACAGCAATCACGTCGCTGACATTCAATGCGCTCCCTTTGAACTTTGAGGGAAGCTTTTTTTCAAGCTGCCCTCTTATTTCTTCGGGCTTGGTATCCTGAATCATTGGGGTAATATAGACCTGAACGTAATTATCGGACACGACGGTAATATTGTTGTCTAAAACATGCTTATAAGACTTGTAGCGCAATGGTCTTGTGGATGTATCCGGCTTTAACTGGAAAACCGCATACTGATTCAGGCTCATTTCTCTTCTGCCTCCTCATCATCGTCGTCAACTCGATAACTCTCGAAATCAAGCTGATTAAACTCTTCATCCGGGATCATTTTCAACTTCTCTACCGAGCTGAGAACAAGTGCACTCAGTTCGTCATCATCTCTGGTGAATGGAATAACGAATTCGACTGCCTGTATCGCGACTTCACGGCTGCTGGTATCAAAGCAGGATATGACGCACATTTCTTCCTCTTCAAATCGAATTTGCTTCATAATGTATGTTCTCCTTTCTTCCTCTCGTGGTTTTTCTGCTCCGTAGTCAGCATTTCTCGTTCTTTGACCCTTGCTTGTCGTTCTCGGAGCGCATTAAGGATGGATTCTTTTTTGCTCCCGGTTTTACTGCCCGGTATATCACGCTTTATGTCCGCTTTTAGGTCAGCTATCGGCATGGGTGGTGCCAATTCAACCGGCCTTTGCTCTACAACAGGATCAAGCTCTTGCGTATCCCGGGGATGGTATTCCATTTCACAGCCCTCC
>ODAI014196883.1_pt1 | contig 13887 bp, 14 predicted proteins | sample 1539321 | NCBI WGS metagenome assembly ODAI01 (sample SAMN02144231, study PRJEB22623) | gut metagenome | biome: sheep rumen | host: Ovis aries | place: New Zealand
AGATACTTAAGCTTGTCCAAAGCATCAGAGCCGTTTGAAACAATTTCACGAAGGAAAATGTCTTTATTTGAATAAAGTGAATGAATGATAAGTTTGAGAAGCTGATTTACTTCTGTCTGAAATTCATATTTTGCCATGATTACCTCGAAGCTTGTTATTGTCGGGCGATCCCCGACAATCTTTTTTATAGAATCATCTTTTAAAATAATAAATTTATGTACAAAAAGGCAAATTTTTTTTCTTCACCGATTCGCATTTATCGTTTAAACTATAATTATGAGAGACAATGTTAGACTTTTTCTGCGCTTTTTACTCGTAACTGCCGGTGCCGCCATTATGGCCCTGAATCTGAATTCCTTCGTCGCTACAGCAGGCTTACTGCCGGGCGGCTTCACAGGTATTTCTCTTCTTATACAGGAAGTATTTTCAAAGTTCCTGAATATCCACATTCCGTTTGCGCTTTTCTACTGGGGACTCAATCTTGTCCCTGCCATTATCTGTTTCCGCTACGTTGGAAAAAGATTCACTCTGCTTTCCATCTGGGCAATCATTGCGTCCGGTCTTTTCACAGATTTATTCCCGGGCTTTAAGATGACAGATGATATTATGCTCTGTGCCATCTTCGGAGGAATTGTTAACGGCTTTGCCATCTGTCTGTGCCTTCTTGCAGGCGCTACCAGCGGCGGAACTGATTTTATTTCGATTTACGTTTCTGAAAAAACCGGCCACAGCATCTGGAATCATATTCTTGTTTTTAATGTCATTATTCTGGGAATCTTCGGTCTTTTATTCGGATGGAGCCGCGCCCTGTACTCAATTGTTTTTCAGTTTGTAAGCACACAGATTCTGAACTTCCTGTACAAGCGCTATCAGAAATCTACACTTTTGATTATTACAGATTATCCAGCTCAGATTATTCAGGTTATTCGCGAAATTACCGGCCACGATGCAACTTTATTTACGGGCCATGGCTGCTATCAGGGAACCGAGCGTAAAATGCTCTACACCGTAATTTCTTCAGATGAAGAAGATAAATTACTTCGTTCCATAAAAAAAACAGACCCTTGCGCATTTGTCAACATTTTGCAGACAAAAATGCTCAAGGGTAATTTCATTATGAAAAAGCAGGATTAGTAAAGAGTTTCGCCAAGCAAACGTGCTGCAAGGTTTACAGCCAGTATTGCAGTCTGATTTCGTACATCCAGAATAGGGTTTACTTCTACAATCTCAGCTGATTTTACTTTCTTGGTTGTGGCAATCTCTTCCATCAAAAGAAGAGCTTCTCGGTTTGTAAGTCCACCAGGGAGCGGAATACCAGTTCCCGGTGCAAACATTGGATCCAGACAGTCCATATCAAAGCTTACGTGAATAATATCAACCTTTTTGAAGAAGGCCTTTACCTTTTCTACAACAGTATCAAAACCCTGGCGGTCAATATCGCTCATTGTGAAAACTGTAACTCCAGATTCCTTCATCAGTTTTTTTTCGCCCGGGTCAAGGTCGCGTGAACCAACAAAACAGATATTCTTTGGGTCTACCTTCTGACCTTCAAAATAAAGATTTGTGAGTTCAGGAAGTCCAAGTCCTGCAGAAGCCGCAAGACATTCACCGTGAATGTTTCCGCTTGGAGTAGTTTCGTGAGTATTAAAATCTCCGTGAGCATCTACATAAAGTACACCAATTGTCTGCTTTGTTTTGTGTGCAGTAGCGGCGAGACCTGCAAGAGAACCAAGAACAATTGAGTGGTCTCCACCAAGCACCAGAGGGAAGTCTCCTTCAGAGGTGATGATTTCAACCTCAGAAGCAAGTTTATTACAAGCCTTTACAATAGGCTTTAAATATTTTGCATTAGGATTTCCAGGCTTTTCATATTCCTGGGCAGTAGCCTTAAAAATATCTGTGTGGACGTAGGTTGTATGTCCGATTGATTCAAGTTTTTCTTTGATTCCTGCAAGACGAATTGCAGACGGTCCCATATCTGAACCGTGACGGCTGGCACCAAAGTCCAGTGGCATTTCTAAAATATGTACATTCATAATAGTGGATTCTATGAAAAAGAGATTCCCGCGTCAAGCGCGGGAATGACAAGTGCGAAAGCACGGGAATTTTTGTGAGAAAACAGACTGGTTCAGTTTATTTAATCTTAAATCCAAAGAACAGGGCCGGGTGAACTATAGTGTCTTCTCCTTTCATTGCCCATTTGTGCTTTGTTAATTCAAAGGCTAAGTCGTTTTCGCCCTTGGAGTAAATATCAAAACTTGCACCAATTCCCAAATCAAAATGCTTAAGACTAAGCGGGTTGAAAGTCATTCGCACAGAAGGAATTATAAGCTGATTGTAGTCAAACTTTGCCAGCTCTTCTTTTGTGTCTGGAAGAATGTTGTTTGCAAGAACACCCTTTATAAGAACTTCCATATCAAAGCTTGAGATACCAAAGCGGAACTCAGTTCCAAGACCACCGTACAATACAACTATGCGGTCTTTAAGCTCATCTTCAGATATAAAAATCTGATCTCTGTCGCGTGCTACACCAAGAGTTACAAAGAGGTGTTTTGTACCACTCTGAACAAAGGTATCAAACATATCATTTGTATCCCAGTTAAAGCCTACGTGATGCATACCGTCTTTAATAAAGTTGAACACACCAATTGCAATACCATCACTTGATTCTGCATAGTTGAAAACACCAATCTGTACACCAGAAACCTTTTTAGCAGAGTTGAAAAGACCTGCAACCTGAACACCGTTCAAATCTTCTGCCACGTTGAAAAGTCCTGCAACCTGCAGACCATTTACGTCATCACTGGCAACGTTGAAAAGTCCTGCTACCTGGCCACCGTTTACGTTCTTTGCAATATTAAAAAGTCCTGTGCCCTGAACACCGTTTACAAGATTTCCAATATTAAAGAGGCCAGAGAACTGAACACCATTAATGTAGTTGGTGTTGATATTCAATAATGATGAATACTGCAGTGCACAAACATTGTGGTCAAGTGCTCCAAAAACACCTACAGAAACCAGGGAAGTTTCTTTCCAGCCACCAATCACCGGAAGGCCTGGGAAGATAGAAAGGCGGAAGAATGCCATTTCTGCAGGATTAAATACATCAAAGAAAGAAGCAAACTCTGTCTCCGGTTCTGGAGGAAGCTGACGTTCTGGTAAAGATGATTCTGATGAAGCTGCGTCTGCAGACTCATAGCGGCGTCTTGAACCTCTTGAAGGTACAGACTCTTCTTCTAAGCCATCCAGATCAAGGAATTCACCATCATCTTCTTCAACTTCTTCAGTACCGCGAATCCTGTTTGTCTTACGCTTAATTGTAGAAAGACTATTCTGGTCGAGTACATAAACCTGATCTTTTTCAAGAATAAAATAGCCCTGCTTTGTTGAATATTCATCAATGATGATTGCAGAGTACTGAGCTGCAGGAAGTGCCATAAAAATCGGCTGGCCTGCAACCTTGTTGATTTCAGAAATCAGTTTTCCCTGTGCATCGCGGATAATAAATTTACCCTTTGCTTCTTTTGAAAGAGAAAGCATTGCTTCACCGGTTGAAATATCAGAAAGTACAAGATCTCCCGAACCTACAAGAGTAATGTTGTAGTTTGGATGCTGAGGGCCTGCCTTACTGTCTTCTGTTTTAGAAAGTGTGTCGTTGAAGGCGTAAGAGTAAAGCTCGTTCAGTGTTACCTTGTTGTCTCCGGAAGCATCAGCTGCACCGCGAAGACCAGTAATCATTGCATTTGTAAAGTAAGAAGATTCAATCTCATCTGATTCCTGTGAATATTCGTTTGTTGAGCTTGAAGAAAGGTACGCGTGTCCTGTAACAACCGAAGAGTCATCAATCAAAAATGGCTTACGCTTCTGACCACCCTTAGTACGGATAAAGTTTCCCGAATAGCACGAATCAAGAATTACAACGTGAATGTCACTTGGAACTTCTGTGATAGCAGCCTTCAAAGAAGAATAATCATACGGAACATCACCAAGCAGCAGAGAGTTTTCGTCTGAGTGTCCTGAGTAGTAGAAAATGAACTCGGAACGCTTAGCGTGGCTGTCGCTTGTTCTGATTTTATTTGAAATTTTATCTAATGTGTCGTCAATATTTTCTTTTGTTGGATCAATGAGGATGTAGCTGTTTGCGTCTGATACACCGCCAATTTCAGACATTGCCTTCTGAAAATTCTGTGCATCGCTGCCAGCGTACAAAAGCTGTTCGCGGCCTTTTCCACCTTTATTTGATCCGATGTATACAGCATATCTGTCTACACCACTTGTATTTTCATCTGTTGCTGCTGCAAATACCTGAGAAAGCCAAAGCAGTGCAATAGTTATTATCATAAGTTTTTTCATGTTCTCCATCCTTTCAACTATTAATACCTGCTTTATTTTTCAAGCGTAAAAGTTACAGCCTCAGTTTTCTTTGGAAGATATGAAAGCTGAGTAATGTAATCTATATCAGTTTTATTTTTAATCTTGTTTTCAATGTCATTAAGGGTGAACTGTTTTTTAGAAGTTACCATAACAAAGCATTCAAAGTCCGGTGCGTTATCCAGCTCGTAAGAAAAATCGAGAGGAGTTTCATCGGCGCGGTGTTCAAGCTTAGCTGCATTCCAGCTGTTTTCCGGGAAATGGCGGGTAATATTACCGTTTCCGTCCACACTGAAAATCACGCCGTATTCGCTTTCACCTGCGTTATATGTAATCTGAATTACATCTCCTGAGCGGGCAAAATCGCCATCATTCAAAGCCTGAATCTCAAGGCCCTTCTGGCGGTAAAGCTTAATCTGAGGTTCTCTGGAAGTAGCAGCAGGTGCGTTTCCCTTAATGCGTTCTGTAGGAGCCTGAGTAGCAGCAACCTTAGAGTTTTTGAGCCCTGCCGGAATTATAATAGCAGCAAGTAAAACTGCCGCAGCGGCATAAGAAATGAATCTTGTTGCCGGGAATTTCAAAATATTAGCGTTGCCGTTGGCACGTGTGCTGCCACGTGTGTTGCCGTTCAATTTATTGGCTACAGCGGCCTTCATTGCCTGAACAGAATAGGTATTTAAAATCTCTTCATCTGATTTTTTGAGTTCATTAATTGCGGCATCGATATTTTCTTTGCCATAAACTGGGTAGAAGTTTTTAGCATCAGCTTCAGAGTTATTTATTTCCTCTAAAATTCTAGTTGGAATTGCCATACCTTCCTCCTGCATATTCTTTTAGTTTTTCCAGACGTTTTCTGATTCCGGAAACTGACATTTTCATTTTCTGGGATGTTTCTTCAAGAGTGTAGCCGTCTACATAATGTAAGATTGCAATCTGGCGATCTTTGCTGTCGCGCTCAGAAAATATGCAGTCTAAAAGAATAGTGGTTTCAATTTTATCTGTTCCTTCAGAGCTGGCTGTATCTTCTACAATTTCAGCAATTACATCAAACTCCGGACCTGAACGCAGTTTGTCAGACCTTATTTTGTTAAGGCAGATATTTGTGGCCATAGTGTAAAGAAGGCTTGAACATACGTTCGAAATCTTTTCCTTCCTTTCAATAAGGCGCACAAAAACATCCTGCATGGCATCAAGGGCCTTTTCTTCATTCTTTAAGATGAAGCGGCAGCGTCTGAGAACCATAGGGCCGTACTGGCGGTATAGATTATCAAAATCATCCATCGACAAAGTTTTCATTGTACAAATTGTCCTGTCATTTATTTTAACACACGAGGAGGGCTAGGTTGTTACTTTAAAATTAATAATTATTCAATGTCAGACCGGTATAAGTCTTTGCGTACTCATCGCCGGCTGCACGAATAACCTTTTCCATCTCTTCTGTAAGATGTTTTGCGGCAATAGGCTCAGAGAGGTCTTTGAACTGGTCAATTTTGATTACAGGCAGCATGCTGATATCATAAACATAGTGTTCAACATGGTTATAAGACCAGAGAGGATCATGCTTACCAAGACCATATTTGTCGCTTCCACCAATAAACATAGGCTGAACATCACAGCCGCAGTAAAGAGCAATGCGGGCAGCACCTTTTTTATAGTTGTTGCGGCCAATGCGTGGTGAACGGGTTCCTTCTGGGAAAATAATAACATTACAACCCTTGTCTGTAAGTTTCTTACATTCAACGAGCACATCATCAAAATCTGTAGTATTTGTAATATATGCCTGCTTAATTACACCACGGAGCGGAGTGTGAGTAAGACCGCCGCGTACAATACAGGTTGAATTAGGTACCAGCGACATAATATACACAAAGTCCAGAAGAGAAGGGTGATTAGCAATAATTACTTTGCTGTGAATATTACGGAAGGCCTGCTTATCTTCTACCTTAAGAATAGAAGTTTTGCATATGTGAAGATTTCTTAAAAATACTCTGAAAGTGTGAGAAACATAAGCTCTGGCAATAATACCAAAGTCTTTTCTTCCCAAAGTAAATAATCTGATAAATGGAAATACAAAAATAGCAAGAATTACGGCACCAAGGCCAAAACAGATGATTGCGATAATCTTTGAAATACATCTGTAACAATATAAGAAGATGTTCTTAATCTTTGGCAGCTCGCTTTTGTAGCTGATTTCATTCTTACTCATTTCAGCAGAAACCTCAAAAACTCCGAAGGTGATTTTCCCACATTAGAGAAATCATCAAGATAAACACCGTTAGACTTGTTTTCGTTACTGACTACACAGGCAAAAGCCAGTGGAGTATTGTCTTGAGGGCGTTTATCTCCATATACATCTGGCACAAGTTCATCAGCATAAACAAGAATGATTTCTTTTTCAGTTCCCGCAAGAACAGGAGCAATTGCAGCTTTAAAAGCTTCTGAAAAATCATTCTTAGAAGGATATAAAACAGAATATCCGCCTTTTAAGCCGAATGCAAGAGTGGCAGAAGAAATTGGAGTATTGAAGACAGAAAGAGAAAAGCCAGCCGGCAGAATCATTCCATCTTCAATAATTCCCTTATTAATAGTAAATTCCCGCTCGATTTCACCGCGCAGGGAAATAAATACTAATTTAGTTTCTTTGGAAATATTTGTTTTTTCGAGCAGACTATGAACCACGTGAATTGTCATCTTTGTGATTTGCGAAAGACGACGGCGGAAAAGAGGATCTGTATATTCCAGTTTTGGTGATTCTTTAATCTGTTCTATCTGAGCATCGCCAGCGAGCCATGACTGCCAAAGGTTTTCATCATCTGTAAGTCCCGGGGCCCACTTGCTGATACCCGAAATGTATATTTCCTTCATATTAATTCCGGTTATTATTTTTTCTTAAAGCAGAGCAATGAGTAAGCATTGCTTCCAAGGTTGTGGTGTGCACAATCAAGCTTAAAGCCTGCTTCTTCAATAGCATCTACAAGTTCCTGATAACGGTACATCTTACTGTTTCCGTTAGCAATACATGTAAAGTAGAGAGAAGTTCCCATCAAAGAATAAGAACTTGCTTCAAACTTCTGCTTGTCCCAAAGAGGTTCAAGAACCCAAACGTTAGTATTTTCGTTAGCAGCTTCGTGAACCTTCTTCAAAATCTTTGTTACCTGATGCAGAGAGAAACAGTCAAGGAACTGGCTCATCCATACAGCGTCAGGGTTAGCAGGAAGCTTTGTTGATTCTTCAAGAACGTTACCCATGCTAAAATCAACGCGGTCTGCAAAACCAGCTTCTGCAGCGTTCTTCTTTGCAACGTTAGCCTGACCTGGCAAATCACAGATAGTCATTTTTACATCTGGATTATAGCGGCAGCAGGTCAAAGACCACTTACCAGTGTTTCCACCAATGTCCAGAATGTGCTTTGGCTTTTTAGCAAATACAATAGGAAGAGCTTCTGGGAAAGCAATGTCAGAATAGAAGTGGTCAAATTCAAACCATGATTTTTTAGGCTGATCTGGCAATGTTGAAAGAGCTTCGTAAACAGTAACCCACTTATCACCAAATACCTTAAGACCTTCCGGTTTTCCGTTTTTAATAGAAGCTTCAAGATCCCACGCACCTTCATAACAGATGTCGTTTGTGAACCAGAAGTTTACGCGTGTAAGATCATCTTCCAGAAGCATCCAGCCTGTTTTACCAAGCTTATATTTTTCTGATTTAGGATCAGATTCAGAATCTTCTGTTAATTTAATTACGTTCATTCCAAGTGCCATTTCACAAAGGACACCAACTCCGTATTCAGAGAGGTTAGTCTTTTCAGCAAGAGCGGCACGGGTAATACCAGCGTCTCCGGCATCTTCAATTGCTTTAAGAATGCCAAGATTAATCATTGTTTTAATAGCCTGAAAAGCCAGAGGTGCAAATGCAATCTTCTGAGCTTCAAACTTTGCGTCTACAGCACGCAGGTCATCAACCTTATATTTGTTGATGTCAAAATAAGCTTTATCCATAGGACTAAAATTATACTATATAGTGACTTTTTTCAAGAAGGTGCATTTTATTGCAATCTATTGTAACATATGTCAAACGCTTCAAAGGTTTTCAAGAAAAAAATGAGTTCTATTGCTTTTTTTATACTTATTCAATAGAATGGTGCAGAAATTAGTACAATTTTTTGACGGTATAACTGTTATAGATAATAGGAAACAATTATGGATCAGTTGAAAAACGAAATTAAAGAAGTAATCATTTCTTCTCTCCAGCTTGAAGATATTAAGCCGGAGAACATTGTAGATTCTGAGCCTCTTTTTGGTGACGGACTTGGACTCGACTCAATCGATGCACTTGAACTTGGTGTTGCATTGAAGAAAAAATTTGGTGTGAAATTTTCTGCAGAGAGCGGAGAAAATAAGAAGCATTTTGCTTCTGTAAATGCACTGGCCGAATATATCACGGCTCAGAAAGCTTAATCTTTTTATACGAGGTTTTAGTATGTCTAAAGATGAAATTTTTGAAAAGCTTAAGGGAATCCTTGTTTCAGAATTCGAACTTGATGAAGGTGATGTAACTCCTGATGCACTTCTTGGAGATGACTTGGATTTGGATTCAATCGACTCTATCGACCTTATCGTTAAAATGAAGGAATTCATGCCTGCTGATAAGGGAAATGTTGATCCATCAATCTTCAAGACAGTAAAGACAGTTCAGGATGTAGTAGACGCTCTTGTACCTTACATGGCATAAGGTGAACTAAAGACTGATGAAAAAATTCCTTAAGGCGCTTTTTTATGTGATTGCAGCCGTTTATCCAATCCTTGTATTTACCCTGCTTGTGGTTTTCAAGGTGGAAACAAAGGTTCTTTCTTTGTGCATTATTGCATTAGCGGCAGCATTCTTCTTAAGTGCTACAGGAAGCAAAAAGACCAGTGATAAAAAAGGCGTTCTGGACTGGAAACCGCTTCTTAGTTCAGGGCTCTTTTTGGCAGCTGGTCTTTTTTGTTTTTTTACCGGAAAAGAGCTTTTTCTTAAACTCTATTCTGTTGTAATCAGCGCAACGCTTCTTGTAGTTTTTGGCAGTACGCTTTTCTTAAAGCCGAACATCATTTTCAGATTTGCAACTCTTGCAGACAAGTCTATTAAAGGCTCTTCCTATGAAAAACAAGTTGAGCTATACTGTAAAAAAGTAACAATAGTCTGGTGCTGTTTCTTTATTCTGAACGGAACTACCTCTGGCATTACAGCTTTTTCAGATAAGATTTTTGGACTGAGTCTTGAGCAGTCTCGCAAAGTCTGGGCAATTTACAACGGCGGAATTTCATATGTTCTTATGGGCTTACTTTTTACCGTTGAGTTTATAATTAGAAAACTGGTGGATAGAAAAATGATTAAAGCTTATCCAATTTCAAAATTTAAAGCAGATTCGAGAAAAGATGATTACGTTCTCTGTTATGAGGACACCTGGTCAAAAGGTAATTACAAAACCTGGAAAGATTTTTTGATTGATACAGCAAAGCTGCGTAAATATATAGAAAGTACAGGTGCAGATGAATTTGTTCTTCACTGCGAAGATTACTGGTATTTCCTTTGTACCTTTGTTGCTCTTCTTCAGTGCAAAAAAGCAGCTTACCTTACACAGAATATCACCCCAAGCTTTATGGCAGATGTTCGTAAGCCTGGTATGATTTTCCTTACAGATCAGAACATTGCAGACCCTTCAGCTCCAGCAGTTGCAGATGCAGTTTTGATTCAGAAACTTGTAGAAGAAAGCGAACTTCCTTCAGAAACAGAATTCCGTACAACTCCAGAGATTAATGGAGAAGAAACAAGAATCTTCCTTTTTACATCTGGAAGTACAGGAAAACCAAAAGCAGTTCCACAGCGCATGAAGGAGTTTGAAGAAGATAACGCCTTTATTATTTCAAAGTGGGCAGGTGAGTTTACAAACCGCAAGCTTCTTACAACAGTAAGTCAGCATCATATTTACGGCTTCCTTTTTGGAATCTCACTTCCATTTACTTTGGGCTGTCCGTTCCGCCGCAATCGTGTGGAGTTCCCGGAAGAGTTTGAAAAGCTTACAGATGTAAGTTATATCCTTATTGCAACACCGGCTTTCCTTAAGAGAACTGTAGAAGTAGAAGACAAGCTTGCTATGAAGAATGTCTGGATTTTTACAAGTGGCGGCGCCGTGTCGGAAGAGCTTGCCGTTCAGACAGAGAAGGTTTTCGGATTCTGTCCGCTTGAGGTTTACGGTTCAACAGAAACTTCTGGAATTGCATACCGCCAGCAGAACAAAGATAAGCTTGTCTGGACACCATTTGCAAATGCAAAAATCTGGCTTGGTGATGACGGATGTCTTCGTATCATCTCTCCATATATTAAGAATCCAGAAGGTTTTGCAACAGCAGACCTTGCAGAAATATTTGAAGATGGCCGCTTCCTTCTTAAGGGCCGTTCAGATTCAATCGTAAAAATTGAGGAAAAGAGAATCTCAATGACAGAGGTAGAAAACCGTCTGCTTGAGACAGGCCTTGTAGAAGATGTAAAGGTTGTTGCTATGATGAACGATGTTCGCCAGTATCTTGCAGCAGCAGTTGTACTCAATGCAAAGGGCCGCGAGCAGTTTAAGGACACGGAAAAGTACCTTATCAACCGCTGGTTCCACGACTTCCTTATGAAATATTTTGAGAATGTTGTAATTCCAAAGAAGTGGCGTTTTATGGATAAGCTTCCGGTAGACGTTCAAGGCAAAAAACATAAGCTTGAAATTATGGCACTTTTCGAGGAGAAATAATGAACTTTAATGATCATGATATAAGAGATGAACAGGTAATCAGCCGTGACGAAAACGCAGTTGTTCTGGAATTTGTAATTCCTGCTACAAGCGATTTCTTCGATGGACATTTTCCTCAGTATAAACTTCTTCCAGCTGTAGCACAGTTTGAGGTAATCACACGTTTTTCTAGAAAATATTTTGGAACACAGCGTTATGTTCCAAACATCAAGAGAATTAAATTTTCTGCTCCTATCAAACCTGGTACTAAGATTCATCTTGAACTTACATATAAAAAGGAGAAAGGCACAGTCACTTTCAACATGGCAGATGCAAATGTTGAAGGTAAAGTTTATTCATCCGGCTCTTTTGCTGTGCTCGTTGAAGAATGAAATACGGATTTGTAATTCCAGTTTATAGACATGGTGCGACTCTTGAGGCTGTAGTAAAAAGCCTGCTAGCTTATAATTTCCCAATCATCGTTGTTGATGATGGAAATGATGAGGAGAACCGCGCTTTAATTTCTGGTGTTGCAGAAAAATATTCTCTGGTAACTGTTGTAACTCATGAAAAGAACGGCGGAAAAGGTCGTGCAATGATTTCGGGAATCCGCAAGGCAGACGAAATGGGACTTACCCATATTCTACAGCTTGATTCTGATGGTCAGCACGATGCAGGAAAGTGTGAGCGTTTTATGGAACTTTCCCGCCAGAATCCAGAAGCTATTATTTGTGGTTGCCCGGAATATGAAAAGGACGCTCCAAAATCACGTGTAAACGGACGCAAGTTTGCAAACGGATGGATTCATCTTGTAACCCTTTCCTGCGATATAAAAGATGCAATGATTGGTTTTAGAATCTATCCTGTTGCACCTTTTATTTCCATGCTTAAACATACACTATACATAGACGGCCGAATGGGTTTTGATATTGAAGTGCTTGTAAGACAGTATTGGCGCGGAGTACCTGTGATTTCAGAACCGGTAAAGGTTTTCTATCCGGCAGACGGAATCTCAAATTATAATTATTTTACTGATACGCTGAGAGTTTCAGGAACCTATGCACGGCTTTGCCTTGGACTTGTTCCACGCATTCCGGTTCTGTTGTTTAGAAAAATTAAAAAGGCAAATAAAAAGCATGAGTAATCAATCCCACTGGACCGAGCACCAGGAAGTAATAAAAACAAACAAGCCGCTTAAACTTCTGCTTGTTTTGTTTAAGTATGCACCAGGTGTTTTGGTAAGATCATTAATTTACCCTGTAAGTTTTTTTTACTGGATTTTTTCACCAGAGGCACGCAAGGTTGCAAAAGAGTATCAGTTGCGTCTTAGAGAATTTACAGGAAGAAATATTCCAAAACGCATAAGTCCATACAGACAGATTCTTTCGTTTTCACTTTGTGTTCTTGAAAAAATGGAAGGCTGGCTTGGTAAAATTAAGTTCAGTAAGATTCAGTATCAGAATGATGATATCACAAGCATCCTCGAACTTTTGAAAACCGGAAAGGGAGCAATGCTCATTACTTCTCATCTTGGAAACATGGAGCTTCTTCGCAGCCTTTCAGATTATAATCAACAGCTGGTTGGAAGAGAGGTTCCTGTTTACGTTGTAATGGACATGGACATCAACAGCAATTTTTCTCAGACTCTCAAGAGTGTAAATCCTAAGGTTTCTTTTAACGTAATTAATTCAAATGAGATTGGACCTGATTCAATTGTAACTCTTATGGACGCTGTAGAAAAAGGTGCTCTTGTAGTAATCGCAGGAGACAGAACTTCTCCATATTCAAAAGAAAAGAACATTAAAATCAGCTTCCTTGGAAAAGATGCATCATTCCCTTACGGAGTATTTTTGATGCCTGCTCTTATGAAGTGCCCGGTTTATTTTATGTTCGGACTTCGAAGCCGACTTTCAATTTTTAATCCAAAACAGAATGTTTACATTGAAAAGTGTCATACAGATTTTAACTGCCCTCGCTCAGAACGTGAGGAAAGAATTATTCAGTGCTGCGGCGAGTTCGTAGCGCGCCTGGAAAAATACTGTATTTTGTATCCTTATCAGTGGTATAACTTTTTTAACTTCTGGGAGGAGTAACCCACGGTGGTTGAGCTTGTCGAAACCACCTGAAGGAGATTTTTATGAAGAAACTAATAACTATACTTTCAATATTATTCTGCTGTGCCCTGATTTCTGCTCAGCCCGTAACAACTCTCGAAGGTGTATGCGCTTCACTTGCCGCACACCCAAACACCACCGGCGATTTCACTCAGACTAAAACAATCCAAACGAACGGTCGTAAGTTAAAGTCTACCGGTAAATATATTATCTGTCCTGAAGGAATCGTATGGAAAACTGAAAGACCTGTTCCTTCTTCTTTGATTCTCACAAAAGACAAGATGATTCAGGTAGCAGCAAACGGCAAAAAATCTGTAATGGATGGAAAAGACAATCAGATTTTTTCAAATATTTCAGAAATCTTGAGTTCAGTTTTTTCAGGAAATGCTGCTTCAATCAGAAAGAATTTTAACTGCGATTTCCAGATGAAAAACGACGGAGAATGGTCAGTGAGTCTTGAACCAAAAGACTCTACAATTGCTTCAGTAATGAATACACTTGTGCTTTCTGGAACATGTACAAACAATAATGATGCAGAAATGAAAAGCCTTGTTATTTCAGAAACTTCGGGCAATACAATAAGCTACGAGTTTACAAATCAGAAATATCCAGAGGAACTTTCCGCAGATGAAAAACAGAACTTTA
>ODAI012976043.1_pt1 | contig 13886 bp, 8 predicted proteins | sample 1539321 | NCBI WGS metagenome assembly ODAI01 (sample SAMN02144231, study PRJEB22623) | gut metagenome | biome: sheep rumen | host: Ovis aries | place: New Zealand
CCTCCTTCACATAATTTACGACCTCGCTCTTTACAAGCTCGTACTCAGTGCTAGGAACCAGCTTTACCGGCATTACACCGTTAACACCGAAAACTCTTGCAAGCTCGGTTACTACCTTATCATAATCATATTCCTCAGGGCATAATACTAAAATTCTTCCGTCTTCACGAGAAACCTTAAAGCCCTCTCCACATCTTCTTACTCTGTGCTCTACCTGCATTCTAAGACTTTCCTCGAACTTACCGCGGTTCTTTCCCTTTAAGCCTATCTCTGCATATGTTAATAAAAATGCTCCGTACTGCATATTCTCCTGCTTTCTTTTATCTATCTATTTTTACTACTGTATTTATAAATGACCCACGGGCGAACCCCCATTACCTTTAGGTGATTGGATGAAGCCCCCTTGTCATAATGCCGTACAATGTACGGTTGTGCGTATCCTTATACTGTTACCATATAAGGAATTCGACATCACCTCGACAATGATATAAAGGCTTTTTACATATAACTCACTGGGCTGTACTTACTCCGACCCGACTTAAAGTTATACGACAGAACAATGGTCTGGTGCGTCAACCAAAGGTGTCATGACCTAAATATCGTAGGCAGAATTTCTTCTGTCTCAGTCTGGTGAACCATTTAACGGAATCCCACTGCCTTTAGGCGGTGGGTAGTTCACTACAGCCTTTATAATATTCCGGCTTTCCTTGCATCATTACAGCCTCTATAATATGCCAGCTTTCGTTTACTTTTCTTCACACATTTTCTAGAGCGTTTTAATCCATATTTTGCTCTTTAAAAAAGAGAACGTGCATAGAATATTTTAACAGCAGACCGGCTTTTTGTCAATTAATCACTACTACGTATTTTTCATCAAGATAAGACAAAGTAATCCATGGCATTTGCCAAATATACTAAAAGCCCACCCGGCGAAAACAAAATGGATGCCACCTGTGCAATACAGGATAGCATCCATGTGTTCAACCTAGTTCATAAATATGTGTCCAGGATTCTGGGTACATATCAACATTTCCGAAGGGCTTTTCATTCCAACAGTTAATTTTAAGTAGGTTAGTGTAAAATATATACACTTCAAATATAATCAAAGGCTTCTTACCTTTTCTCTTACTTTAAGTACCATTGACGGACTAACTGATAGCTCGTCCACTCCATATTCTATGAATTTCTCTGTAAGCTCTGTATCTGCTGCAAGTTCACCGCAGATTCCTACGTAGGTTCCATGCTTATGCGCATTCTTTACAGTCATTTCAATCATTTTGAGTACTGCAGGGTGATGTGCATCATAGAAATCAGCCAGCTTTGGATTCTGACGGTCTATAGCCTCAGTATACTGAGTAAGATCGTTAGTTCCTATGCTGAAGAAATCTACTTCAGCTGCTAATTCCTCTGTCATCATTACTGCTGCAGGAGTTTCTATCATGATTCCTACCTTTACAGGCTTTATAGGAACTCCCTCTATTTCCAGATCACGTCTTACCTCTTCAAGGATTGACTTTGCCTTTTTAACTTCCCACAACGAAATAATCATAGGGAACATTATCCAGATATTCCCATAATTGGATGCTCTTAAAATGGCACGTAGCTGAGTCTTAAAGATTTCAGGTCTCTTAAGGCATATTCGGATAGCTCTCATTCCCATTGCCGGGTTTTCTTCCTTATCAAGCTTAAAATAGTCTGCCTGCTTGTCAGCACCTATATCGAGAGTCCTTATTACAACAGGCTTTCCCGACATCCCCATTGCAACTGATTTATAGGCTGTAAACTGTTCCTCTTCCGTAGGGAAATCCTCTTTTTTAAGATAAAGAAATTCACTTCTAAACAGTCCTATTCCACCAGCATCATTTTCCGTTACAAGAGGAAAATCTGATGGAGTACCAATATTTGCATAGATATCGATCTTTCTTCCATCGCTGGTCACATTTTCCTTGCCCTTTAGCTCTAAAAGAAGTCTCTTTTTATCATCATCAGACTTTTTCTTTGCCTGCATTTTTGCAAGATACTCTTCATCCGGATCTACTACTATGCAGCCCTCATAGCCGTCTATTACCGCAAGCTTTCCGTTTAGATCTTTATCCGGCTTTATGCCAATAAGCGCTGGAATATTCATATTTCTAGCTAATATGGCCGTATGAGAGTTCTTTGATCCCTCAAGAGTAACAAAGCCTAGAAGCTTTTCTCTGTCAAGCTGCACCGTTTCACTAGGCACAAGCTCTGTTGCCATTACAATGGATGGTTCATAAAGAGTAAGGGTAGCATTATTTCCAGAAAGCTTTGAAATCACTCTTTCAGAAATATCCCTGATATCAGCTGCTCTGCCTCTCATATATTCATCTTCAAGGCCCATGAAGATCTCATAGAGATTATCTTCCGTGGTAGCTACTGCATATTCTGCATTCACGCTCTGCTCTTCAATTATATTATATACAGAATCCTTAAAGCTATCATCCTCGAGCATCATTTTATGTACTGTAAAGATTTCTGCATTATCCTGTCCTGCTTCCTTTACAGCCTTTTCATAAAGTTCGTCCAAATCCTTTTTGGCTGCAAGTCTTGCCTTATCAAAGCGCTCTATTTCAGCTGGTATATCTGTAATAGCGGTTCTTCTTACCTGCTGACCATCCTTTACATATACAAAAAGCCTTCCTATTGCAACTCCTCCAAACACGGAGGTCCCACTATATTTCTGCATTCTTTACCTCCAATCCCTTATTTTCCTATAGAGGAATATATTACAGATTTGCCTTTAAATATGTCTCTACCTCTGCAATTGCAGCATCCTCATCATCGCCATTTGCTGAAACGGTAATTGTATCGCCCTTCTTAATTGCAAGGCTCATTATGAGAATAAGACTGTTCATCTTTACCTGCTTGCCGCCCTTTTCGATCTTGATCTCAGAGGTATACTTCTTAGCAAGAGCTACAAGCTCCTTTGCTGGTCTAGCGTGGATCTGCTCATCACTTGTAATTACATATTCGAATGTCTTCATAATTTTCTGTCCTTTCTATGGTTATTATTTTATTTGTTCTTTAGTTCTTTGGTTCTTTTGCTCTTTGGTTCTTTGGTTCTTTGGTTCTTTGGTTCTTTTGGTCTATAGTTCTTTAATTACCTGCTTCCTTCATTCCGCGATTCTTTTCTTCCTTAATTCATAAATACCTTGGTTTCAATATTCCTTTAGTACATTATAGAATATATTTCTGTTATTGTACATCCTTTAGTTCAACTTTTATTTCATTTCTAAAGCTCTTATTTTTAGAAAAGAATCTCGTAGTAAGTACATATTCTCCGTCATTGATGAATATTTCAGTTATGGATGAATCTACAAAGTAAGTGATGCTCGATATTTCCGTAACCTTTACTCTCCTCATCATTCTTCCGCTGCCCGCCGACTTATTGAGTATCAGCGATAAAAATTCTCCATCATACTCTAAATTTAAAGCTCCTACTATCCTTAGCACAAATTTACCAGCTTCCTCTAGCTCTGTAATTCTTGCGGCATAGGTGCGCCTTGAAGTAAATTTACCAGTTAATATTCCCGAGGCTGAATCCTCTTCAAAAATAACACTTGAATCAGCCTTTTTAATTCTTTTATCTACCACCGAAAAATCATAGCCTATAAAGCCATCATACTCTTCCGGCCACCTTTGAAGGATAAGCCCCTTTTTGCTATCATAGCTCAGAACTCTCGGCATTGTAAGAACATGCTGCACACCGGTAACTATTTCCGGCTCATTTGTATAGTCAGTATCTATCATTGCAGCCCATCCCCAGAGAATTCTTCTTCCCTTTTCATCTTCAAAACTCTGAGCTGCATAAAAATCAAAACCATAGTCCCATTCATGATAGTCGCCGTTTACCATTGTGATGGCTTCATCTTTTTGGATAAGATCTGATTCAGTGATAAAATATCCTGACTGATACTGATTCTGATATCTATAATCACCTGCCTTCTCGCAAAAGCTAAAGGCCTGGTGTATTCCCTGAACTGCTACATTTAATACACCGATTTCTTCTTCACCTTCCTTCAAGGTAAAGAAATCCGGACATTCCCACATATAGCCGAGCGGCGCCGGCGTTCTTAGGCTCTTCTTATACTTAAAGTTCTTGAAATCATCCCTGCCAGGTGTTTCGTAAAAAAGAGCCAGTCCAGTATCTTCATTGTCTCTTGCACCAAGGAGCATTCCTACTCCGGTATCAGTGTAAAAAACTTTTGGGTCTCTTATATGATTTGATAGTCCCTGAGGATAATCAGAATTATCAAGGAGTCTCACCTTACTCGAAAAGCTCTCTCCAGCATCCTCAGAGGTCACCAAAATCGTATTTGATAATCGGCCTGCGTGAGTATAATCATAATCACCATCAAGCTTTACATTTCCAGTATAATATAGATACATTACGCCTTCATTTATCAGTGCACTGCCTGAATAAGCGCCATTTGCATCCCATTCATGATCTGGTTTTATTGGCATTCCTTTGTAATCCCAGTGAATCAGATCTTTCGAGGTAGCATAGCCCCAGCCTCTAATGCCCGCGCCTTTCGGTGATTCCGGCGAATACTGAAAAAATACATTATATACTCCATTCATTTCACACAGGCCGTTTGGATCATTAAGCCATCCCTTTGGAGGTGAAACGTGGTATAACGGTCTAAAATCCTCCTGCATACTTTTCTCCTATCCCTTTTATGCCTTTTAAGCACATTCATCATATCAATTTTTTTATCATCGCTAAAGATAATCTATCTTTTGATATTCTATCTTTAAATGACTCATCTTAAATTAGCCATCTTAAGATGCCTTGTTGATTTTAATGAAAGCTTCTCCCTTTTTGATTTCCTTTTCTGCAGTTACTGCTTCAGCATAATTAATGCTCTTACCTGCATCAAGGATATCATCTGTATTTGTAATTATAACAGGTGTTACTATGTCACATCCTGCCTTCTTTATCATATCAATGTCAAATTCTACTAACTTATCACCACAGGATACCTTATCACCTTCCTTAATGAAGCCCTTGAATGGCTTTCCTTCAAGGTTAACTGTGTCAATACCGATATGAATTAAAATTTCCGTACCATCATTTGCTGTAATTCCGATTGCATGCTTTGTATCATAGAACATTGATATCTCGCCGTCAACAGGTGAATAAACAACGCCCTCTGAAGGAATGATTGCTGCACCGTTTCCAAGAGCCCCAGATGCAAAGGTAGCGTCTGAAACCTTATCAAGCGGAATGGCCTTACCATTAAGAGGAGCAAGAAGCTCGCCTGCTACAGAAGGAGCTGCCTTCTTTTCTTTCTCGTCTGCTACAGGAGCTGCTGCACTTACCTCTACAGGATCCTTATAGAGAACAAAGGATACGATAAAGGCTACTACGGTAGAAGCAAGCATTACCACTGCATACTGCCACCAGAAATCTGTTGTTATAAGGAAACCGAAAAGACCAGTAATACCATAAGCTGTAGCTCCTACACCGAAGAGTGAAGCTAAAAGTCCGCCTGCTGCACCGCCTATGCAGCCTGCAATAAATGGTGTGCGGTAACGTACGTTTACACCGAATATTGCTGGTTCTGTGATTCCAAGAAAGGCTGAAAGTGAAGATGGAAGAGCCATTGACTTTGTCTTTTTATTCTTTGACTTAAATGCTACTGCAAGAGCTGCAGCACCCTGTCCAACGTTAGCTGCTGTTGCAACTGGCATCCAGGTATTAAGTCCCTTTACACCGTTTACGACAGTACCTAGCATCTGAGCCTCTATCATATTATACATGTGATGGAAGCCTGCTACAACCGTAAATGCATAGAAGAAGCCAACTAAAAGACCTCCTATACCATAAGGCAGAGCGATGAGCCACTTAGCACCTGTAACAATATAATCCTCAACAACCTTGAATACAGGTCCAATTACAAGAAGTGTCAAAAGACCTGTTACAAGAACTGTTACAAGAGGAGTTACAAAAAGATCTATTACCTCAGGAACTATCTTATGAAGCCACTTTTCAAGAGCACTCATAAAAAGGATTGATATAATTACAGGGATTACATGTCCCTGGTATCCTATTTTCTGAATTTCAATGCCGAAAATATTCCAGGTAGGAATTGTTCCTTCATAATTCCATACTGTCCATGCATTTACAAGAGCCGGGTTTATCATGATATAGCCAATAACAGCTGCAAGATAAGGATTTCCGCCGAACTTCTTAGCTGCACTTATGGCTATAAGAATAGGCAGCATCGCAAGCGCTGCACTTGAGAATATGTTAAGCAGCTCATACCAACTACTGTCTGCCATTCCATCAATGGCATTTGAAAGACCTCCCAGCAATCCATTTAAAAGACCACTTGCTACAATCGCAGGAATAATAGGCACAAAAACATCTCCAAGAGTCTTTATTGCCCTGAAGAAGAAATTCTGTTTTGATGCTGCTGCCTGCTTTACATCATCCTTAGTTGCTTCTGAAACGCCTGCAAGCTGTATGAACTCTGCATACACCTTGTTTACTGTTCCTGTACCAATGATGATCTGAATCTGTCCAGATGCCTCAAATACACCCTTTACTCCGTCAACATTCTCAACAGCCTTTGTATCCATTTTGCTGTTATCTGCGATTACCAGACGAAGTCTTGTGGCACAGTGTGCTGCTGAAATAATATTCCCTTTTCCGCCAACACCCTTCAATATGCCTTCTGCACACTTTTTGTAATCCATAACGCCTCCATTTTCCGAACCCTTGCACATACAAGTTCATTTACGTCCAACCTATGTAATCGATTACACATTCAAAAAGATATAAAATTAAAGCAGTTCAGCACATATTTTTATTCTGCCGCTCTCATATTCTATTATTGTATATGTAATCGATTACACATTTACTAAAGACAGTTTACCACAATTCCACAATTATGTACATACAAAAAGTGCACAAAAAGAAAATAAATTTTTGTGCACTTCTAATAATTATTCATTTATTGCACTGTGCATTTGCAAAGATTTTGCATCATCTTGCACTATAAATGCACCAGGCTTTCGTAATATTTCGCATTATTTCGCATCATTTCGTATTGCTCCACCTTATTCTGCAAGCAAGTTACTGAATTCATACACTGCCATTTTCCACTATTTCATAGCCCATTTTTACCGATTTAAGGGGTGAATATTCATCCTTTAGCTTATCTAGTAAAATTTTCGCTGCCTCCATTCCACAGTTCCTATAGTAATAATGAGCCGTAGTAAGTGATGGTGTTAATACCTTGGATACCTTGGTATCACCTATTCCTGTAATACTTACTTCCTCTGGGATTTTCTTTCCTGCCTCATGAAGCCTTTTCATCGCACCTGCTGCTATCATGTCCGTAGCGCAGAAAATTGCATCGATTTCAGGTTCTATTTCAAGAAGCCTTCCTGCATTCTCATAGCCTGACTCTAGAGTAAAAGCTCCTTCCATCATAAGCTCTTCCCTTACAGGAATGCCTGCTTTTTTAAGTTCACCGGTAAAGCCCTTGAACCTGGCAAGTCCTGCAGCCGCATCATCCTTTGTAACTCCGATAAAGCCTATTTTCTTTCTTTTTGCTGCTATGAGCTTCTTTGTAAGAGCCGCAGCTGCAAGCTGATCATCATGATAAACGCACGATACCAGCTTTGACTTCTGACCTACCATTACAAGAGGTACATGAAGCTCTTTCAAGACCTCTTTATGCTTTTCAGTAATGAGGGTTGCTATGAAAATAATGCCATCTACATTATTATTGTTATTAAAAATATTCAGATAATCAATTTCCTTCTGAGGGTCGTTTGAAGTATTAGCTAAAAGTGTCTCATAGCCCGAGGTCGCAAGCATTGTGGTGATTCCATCTACCTCTCTGCTGACTGCCTCTGAATCGATCTTAGGAATTATTACTCCTATAAGCATCGTCTTTTTCATTCTGAGATTTCTTGCCTGCTGTGAAGGTACGTATCCAGTCTCCTCTATGGCCTTTGAAATAGCATCTCTTGCTTTCTGACTAATATAGCCATTATTAAAATATCTTGATACAGTCGCCGAGGACACCCCCGCCTTTTCTGCTATATCGCCTATTTTAACAGGCTTTTTGATTTCGTTATCCATATAAACTCATTTCCATATCTCTCTTTATTTTCGGCAAATACTGCTAATTTCCCATTCCTTTGCACTCAACGTCTAGTAAAACACATTTACCCCTAAAAATCAACCCTAAAAGCATTACAGCTGACTCTATTTTGTTCATCTATGCTCATTGCAACATAGGAAGGAGATCCAAAATCCCTCGGAATAAGAAGGCTTCCCGGATTTATGCAAAGTACATCAGGATCTGAATTATCAATGTCTAAAACATGAGTATGTCCATAAATAACAATGTCACAGCCTCTAAGTCTTGCTTCATTCTTTAATCTAAAACGGTTTGCTCCAACTCCATACTGATGTCCATGACAGACATATATTTTATGGCTTCCTGCTTCTACTACTTTATCTACCGGAATTTCCGGATCCAAATCGCAGTTTCCCCTAACAACCACTAGCGGACAATTCACAGTTTTTTCAACCATCTGCTTTTGTCCTAGAATGTCGCCTGCATGAATGCAAAGATCCGGCTTTAGGTGGTATTTATCCATTGCCTTCTGCAGGAATCTTATACTTCCATGTGTATCACTTATTATTAATATGAACATACTATCTAATACTCACTTTCTGACCTTATTACGTTTTACCTCTTATTTTTACTTTTTGTACTTAAATGCAAATGGCATGAGATCCTTTAAGGTATAAATCCAATAATCACTTTCTGACTTTGCTGATATAACAAAAAAGTTCTCTGCATCTACAAATTCGCTCATGAACTGCAGACATACACCACAAGGAGTAGTATAATCTGCAAAGCCTTTTTCCTTGCTTACATTTGCATCTTTTCCACCGACTACTGCTATTCCTACAAAGCTCTTGTCACTTTCTAATACACCATCGCTTATTGCCTTTGAAAAAGCAACTCTTTCGGCACATATTGTCGGTGAGAAGGCCGAATTTTCTATATTACAGCCGGTAATTATCTTTTTGCCTGCGCTCATTAAAGCTGCTCCTACCTTAAATCCAGAATAAGGCGCATATGCCTTTTCTCTTGCCTTGATAGCCTCTGCTATGAGCATTCTACAGGTCAGATCATTTAAAGGATGACCACTTGGAAGTTCAGTCTTCTTGACTGTAGGAAGCTCCTTATCAATTTTCAAAATTTCATTCTTCATTTTAAGTACCTCCTTTATTTTTGCTTACTTTTACTGCACTCTTTTATCTACAGCTTTATCGCACTCTTTTGCCTACAGCTTATCGCACTCTTTTACCTACAGCTTATCGCACTCTTTTACCCACAGCTTATCGCACTCTTTTATTTCAAGCTATATTGAGCTCTTTTAGCTACAGTTTTATCGCGTTCTTTATATGCAACAATCCCCACTCATAAAAGTGGGGATATGAATTCATTATATAAAATTTCCAATTATAACAACTATAATTATAATGATTACTATTGCTGCAACAATTATTGGTGGCTTTAAGAATGCCTTAATGCCGCCTTTTTCTTCAGCTACCTGATAAGCCTGTGGCTGTTCTGGTGCTTCACTAGCTGCTGCTACTGGGGCAGGCGCTGGTGCTGGTGCTACCGCTGCTGGTGCTGGTGCCGGTGCTACTGGCGCTGGTGCCGGCTTTGGTGCTTCTGCCACTGTTGCTGGCTTTGGTGCTTCTGCTACTGGTGCTGGCTTTGATGCCTCTACTGGCGCGCCATTATTAGCTGGTGCCTGTGCAGGTGCTCCATAAGCTCCTGCTGCATTGCTGCCATAGCCGCTTCCATAATTATTAACTCCATAACCGCTTGCTGCATTTGCTCCATAGCCACTTCCCATTGGATTTACCGCTGCTGTGTAGCCACTTCCCATTGGATTTACCGCTGCTCCATAGCCGCTTCCCATCGGATTTGCTGCTCCGTAGCCACTATCCATTGAATTACCTGCTCCGTAGCCACTTCCCATCGGATTTGCTGCTACTGCATAGCCGCTTACATAATTTCCGTTAGTAGAATATCCACTTCCGTAATTAGAAGCTATAGGATTTGATGCTACTGAATAGCCGCTTGCTCCTACTGTATAACCGCTTGCTCCTACTGAATAGCCACTTGCGAACTGGTTTACAACAGGATTAGCTGCTGCTCCATAGCCGCTTGCAATATTAGGATTGATCGAATAGCCGCTTGTTACATCATTCTTGCTATCCTCTACTGCTGCTAGGGCCTTCATGATTGCTGCCTCTTCGGCCTTCTTAGCATCTTCCTTGCCCTTTTGAACTATTTCTGCTGCCTTTTTGGCGATTTCCTCGCGGGTCTTTTCCATTTCTGCGCGAGCCTTCTCCTTAGCAGCTTCCTCATCATTTTCTGAAGCCTTTTCTTTCTCGGCTCCTTCATTTTCTTTCTTTGATGCTTCTTCAGTCTTTTCTGACTTCTTAGCATCTTCTATCTTCTTTTCAGGCTCTGCTTTCTTGCTTTTTTCTTTTGAAGACTTCTTCTCTTCAGCTGCCTTTTTATCTACAGGCTTTTCAGCTTCTGCCTTATTGCTATCTTCTTTTACAGAATCACCCTTTTTAGCATCTGACTTTTCAGCCTCCGCCTTACTGTCTTCTGCTTTTTCAGCTACAGGCTCTTTTGCTTCTGCCTTCTTACCTTCTTCTGCAGCTTTTGCATCTGCCTTAACTTCTTCTGGCTTTTTCTCTTCTGCTTTTTCTACAGCTGCATTCTCGGAAAGCTCCTGCTTCGAGCTCTTCTTAGTCTTCTTGCCCTTTTTAGAAGTCTTCTTTTCAGCTTCATTTTCCTCAGGCTTTTCTTCTGACTTCGCCTTTTCAGCAAAAGCTTCCTTTTCCTTAGCCTTTTCTTCAGGCTTTGTATCAAGAGCACTTTCTTTAGCCTCTGCTGAGCTTTCCTCAGGCTTTACCTGAACAGCTCCTTCACCTTCATCAGCTTTTTCTGATTCAGACTCTTTAGCTTCTGTATCATCCTTAGTAAGATTTACAATTCCGAAGTCGTCTACTTCCTCAGGCTTTACATTTGTCTCATCGACTTCCCTTATTTCAACAACTTCTTCAACTATTTCTACTGGGTTCTTTTCTTCAGCTGCTGGCTCTGACTTAGCCTCTTGTGTACCTGCGGCTGTCGCTGCTGAATACCCTGAGGTATTCACAGTACCATTTGACTTTACATTCTCTCCGGTATAAGATGCTGCACCGGCAATGGAATAACCACTTGAATAAAGCGCTTCAACACTTGATGCCCCGCCATATATATTTCCGGCAGATGAGCCTGCACTTACTCCTCCTGACAAAGAAGCAATTCCTGCTGCTGAATAACCGCTGCTATATACCGGGTTTACTGCTGCTGAATATGGACTTGAGTTATCTGAGTTGTTAGGAATACTATAAACAGAATAAACACTATTAAATGCTCCGCTGCCCGGACCTGCCGTATATCCGCTTCCATAGCTTGCACTATAACCGCTTCCATACATTGCGCCGCCCGCACTATAACCACTTCCGTACATTGCGCCGCCTGCACTATAGCCACTTCCATAAGCATGATTTCCTGCTCCATAGCCGCTGCCATAGGCTGCATTTCCTGCACCATAACCGCTGCCATAGGCTGCACTATAGCCGCTTCCATAAGCTGCTGGTACGCCATTAGCTGAATATGCACTATAAAGGCTTGAAGCATTATTGGACTGGACATTGCTGCCACCTGAATTATAAGGTGAATTCATTTCTGTAACGCCTTGCTGTACGGCATTCATTCCGACCATTGCTCCACAATTAGGACAAACAGATTCTCCGCCGAGTATCTGCCATCCACACCTTTTGCATACCATGCGAACCTCCTTTCTTTAACTTCTTTTTTTATTTTTTTACCTTTCGACTTTTATGAATCTAACTAGTCGCTTTAAACCTGTTGTATACGGTTTAGCAGATGAATAACGCGAAGATTTCATTATTACATTAAGTATATGCTTCACGCTTACTTCAAGATCTGCTCTTGTAAGAACTGATTCTGCTGACTGCTTTGGAGCATCCCCTGAATCCGAGGCATTTTCAGCACTGCTAGTTCCCTTTTCCACCGCTTCTATTATTTCTTCAAGATCTGCAAGACTTCCCGGCATTATCCAGTCATTTCCTGCAAAAATGCACTTTGAAGGAAGACTATATTCTGATAATCCAGTAGTTCTTACCTGATTTCTAGGATCATACCCCGGAACAATATCTCCCGTAGTTCCCCAGTCGGTAACTACTGCTCCCTCAAAGCCCCACTCATCTCTTGCAATATTAGTGAGAAGCTCTCTATTATTTGCCGAATGAACTCCATTTATATGATTGTACGAAGACATAAGAGTCATCGGCTGAGATGAACGGATGCATATCTCAAAATTCTTAAGATAAATCTCTCTTAGAGCCCTTTCATTTATCCTGCTATCGATAATGAAACGCGACTCCTCCTGGTTGTTGCAGGCAAAGTGCTTTGCACAGGCCCCTACTCCAGGATTGCTCTGCAGTCCCTTAGTTTCATAGGCTGCACATTCACCCGCAAGAAGCGGATCTTCTGAAAAATATTCAAAATTTCTTCCGCATAACGGATTTCTCATTATATTAAGTCCTGGTGCAAGCCATACGGTTACACCGAACATATTCATTTCTCTTCCAACAATGTCTCCCATATTATAGAGAACATTGGTATCCCAGCTCTGGGCGAGCAAGGTCTCACTTGGAATTCCGGTACAGAACTGGTAATAGTCTACCATTCCATTTTCTTTATCCTTTTTATGGAATTCACCGTATAGATCATCCGCTCCATTAATTGCTGAAAAGCCATTGGTATCAAGAAGGATATCTCCGCTTGGAGTAGTTCTGAAATGAGGCGCAAGTCTAAGACCTGCCGGACCATCTGCAAAAATGAGATTTCCTATCTTTCTATCATCTACAAGAAGGGAAGATGTATCTCCTGCTGCTCCTGGAACTACGGCCGAAGCAGCTCCGACCATGGAATGCTGTCTTTCCGGCACCAATGAAAAATTAGCCAGATTTCCGACGCACAGATTTGCCATTTCCTCAACAGTAAGTTCTGATACAAAATCGTCTAAGGATATCTTTCCCTGCATTACATCTATGAGAGTATTTTTTTCATCGCCCTCACTTGTATGCCTTACCTCAAGCCCCTGCTCCACGTTCTTATGCTTGAACGCACTAGCGCCAGGCTCATTAGGAGTATATTCTACTACCTCTGTCTTTATGCTGTCTGCACTTAAAAAGAGCTGCTGAGCATTTCTTTTTTCAGTGATTTCACCTGGATAAGAATAAGGCTTTACCTCTGTGCCCTTTTTGGAAATTTCATTGATTTCCGACTTTGGCTCGCAGAGATTTTTCAGTTGCCTTACTACTACAGTTTTATCTAGAGTAATCTTTGCAACTACATGGGTATGTCTTGAGGAATTTCCTACTCTGACATAGTAAGAGCCCTTTTCAAGCACCCAGGCTGCCTTCTTTGCACTATAGGAAGCCATATTTTCAATTTTAAAGGCAAGAGTTAGAAGCTGAGTTTCATCCGGTCTTAAATTCCTTGTCTTTGCAAAGGCTACAAGCTCCTGATAAGGCTTTTCTAATCTTCCGCCCGGCTTTGAAACATAAGCCTGGATTACTTCCATGCCCATGTACTTTGTTCCTACATTTGTGACATTTATGATAAGATTTACATAATCATCATCAATCGTAACATTTTCGGTTTTTATATCAAATCTGGTATAGGACAAGCCATATCCGAAAGGATAGGCCGGAGTAATGC
>ODAI010230319.1_pt1 | contig 13885 bp, 19 predicted proteins | sample 1539321 | NCBI WGS metagenome assembly ODAI01 (sample SAMN02144231, study PRJEB22623) | gut metagenome | biome: sheep rumen | host: Ovis aries | place: New Zealand
AAGACGAGTATGAAAAGAATGCAACCCCTGGCGAAGGCAAACTGACTCACGATAAGGGCTGTACAGAAGAACGATATAAGGACGAGCTTGATTTTGCAGAGTGGATACATAATACATTTGGTGGCGACATTCATGTGAATGAAGAGAGATATGACTATGAAGGTCAGAAGAATCCTGATTATCTGTGGAATGGCAAACTGTGGGATTTGAAAACTCCGCAAAATGAAAAAGGAGCAAATGGTTTAATCAGAAAAGGTTTAAAGCAAATTGTTGATAATCCCGGTGGAATAATGCTTGATTATAAAGACAAAGATATTTCCATAGATTTGTTGCAAAGCGTTATTGATGGTCGTATGAAGTGGGTACATGATAAAACAGTTGATATTATGATTGTCAACAAGGGGAGAGCTATTAAAATTATCAGATATAAAAAATGAGAGCCACCACAGCCGAACATAGCCGTAGTCGCTCTCATTATTGATCGCATTTCTGCTTTCAAGTATATTATATCAGATTATTCGCAATTTGTCAAGATATATCGCTGAAAGGTGGTGATAAAACATGGACGAGAAAGCACTGAAAATAGTCAGAAATTATATATTTTCACATCTCGACAAGACGGATACAGTTTCGTCTTTTGATGTCTATATGGTCTGGAAGTGCAAAGCCTTGCAGAACTGGAAGTATCTTATCTCCAGTACACTGTGCGACGGTATGTACTATGAGCTGACATACAACGGCGACAAGAAGGAATGGTATCTCGATGCCTACAAGAAGTTCGAGAATGTTGTCATAAAGGAAGGTGAGTAAAATGCATTTCGGACAGGCGATTGACGCGATAAAAAGAGGTCACAAAGCAGCTCGTGAGGGCTGGAACGGTAAGAACCAGTACATTGAGCTTGCTTCAAATATCAGCTATATCAACGCTGACGGCTATACCGTGAACGCAGAGCATGAAGCTATCGGCAATAAGGCTATCGCTTTTGTTGGTACTTCTGGCGTGCAGCTCGGTTGGCTCGCCTCGCAGGCGGATATGCTTGCAGAGGACTGGAAGATAGTATAATCGGAGGTTTATATGTACACAAGACGAGAATTTAACGAAAAGGAAATTGCGTTAAGTGCAGAGATAAGAGCAGGGCTTATCGCTGTAGAAGAGCTGCTCGGTAAATTACCGAATGGTCGTGAAAAGAGCATCGCCCTGACACACATCGAAGACGCTATGCTCCACTCAAATCTCGCTATTACCGAAAGCGGATTATCCGCTGAATAACGCCTACAAGCATTTGCGACCAGTTTGAAACTAAGTTGCAAGTGCTATTTTTATACCCAAATACAAGGAGGAATGAACATGGACAACGAGAACAAGACTCCCGCAGAGGAGAAGGACAAGAAGCCAGAAGCTGAGAAGCCTGCTGAAAAGGCAGAAGAACCCAAGGCTGAAACAGCCGCAGAAACGCCCTCAGAAGCCCCGGCATCTCAGACAGAGAAAACTACACCTGAGACCACCGAGGAAGCTGCTGAGAGTGAAACTGAGCAGGCTGAGGAGACTCAGGAAGAGCCTGCCGACCCTGCCGCAGAGCTGGAGGCGCTCAGAGCTGAGAACACCCGGCTGAAAGCTCAGCTTGAGGCTCACAATGCAGGCTTCAAGCCTGAGTACATCGAGGACGCTGTGCTCATCGCCGAGAATGCCGTGAGCCGTGACGGTATCACTATCACCGAGGCTTTGCAGGCAGTTGCAAAGAAGTACCCTGAGTGGAAGCATACCGCCGATGAAAAAGGCAAGAGCGGTTTCAAGGTCGGAGCTGAGACTCCGAAAGAAGACAATGCTGCGGTAGATGACAGCCTTGACGAGGCTTTCGGTATCCGCCGCAAAAAGTAAGAAAGGACTGATATTATGCCTAACACTATCAACTATGTTACCAAGTTCGAGACTAAGCTGAGAGAACTCTACGGTCAGGAGCTGACATCGGACGCTCTTTTCCATTCAAACCTCGACATCAAGGTGACTGGTGCCAAGAACATCAAGATCCCCACGCTGACCGTTTCCGGCTATAAGGACCACAACAGAAGCTCTATCGGCTTCAATACCGGCTCTTATTCCAACGACTTCGAGGACAAGACTCTCGATCACGACAGAGACATCGAGTTCGGTGTGGACCCTATGGACGTTGACGAGACCAACACTATCCTCTCTGTAGCGAACATCCACAGCCGCTTTGAGAAGACACAGGCTATCCCAGAGCTGGACTGCTATACCTACTCCAAGCTCTACAGCGAATTCGTAAGAGTCGGCGGTACGGTCAAGACTACAACTCTGACTGCTGCCAACGTCCTCAGCGACTTCGACGACAACCTCGTTGCTCTGGAGGATGCAGGTGTACCTCTTGACAGAGTTATCCTGTACTGCACAGCCGCATACAAGAAGCTGCTGAAGGAGTCATCCGACATCCAGAGGACTTTCAACGTCAACGGCAATAACGGTGCGGTCAACAGAACAGTTCACACACTTGACGACATCACCAAGATCGTGACAGTTCCTTCCGCACGTCTCAAGACTAAGTTCGATTTCACCGACGGCTGCGTTCCTGCCACCGGTACCGTCGCTGCAAAGAATATCCAGTACATTCTCATCGACCCTGAGTGCCAGGTGAGCCGTGTGAAGTACAGCTACATCCACTTCTTTGCTCCCGGTACAGACAGCCGCACAGCCGACAAGTACCTGTACCAGAACAGGCGCTACAACGGCACATTCGCCATTGACCACCTGATGACACAGGGCTGCATCATCCATGCGGACGCATAAGGAGGGACACGATGAAAGCTATCAAGGACAATAAGGTCTATACTATAGACTCCGGCAGCAAGGCAGAATACCTTGCAAGAGGTTTCGACATTTACGATGACGGCGGAAAGATGATCGCACGCTCACCCTCGGCGACTGTTCCGGCAGCTCAGTATGATGAGCTCCTTGCCAAGTACGAGGAGCTGAAAGCTCAGAGCGAGTCTAAGAAGAAGGGAAAGTCAGGCGGTGAGCCTGATGTATCTGGAACCGAGTGAGTACAGCGGAAACATCCCGGCAGAGGAGCTGGAGAAGCGTCTGAGAAGAGCCTGCCGAGACATTGACAGCCTGACATATAACAGGATAGTCAAAGCAGGCTTCGAGAACCTTACAGAGTTTCAGCAGGGACTCATCAAAGAGGCGGTGGAACTCCATGCAGACTTCTGCTATGATAACGCAGAGCTGCTGGAGAGTCCTCTCTCTGCCTACTCTATCAACGGTGTGAGCATGAGCTTTGACAAGTCTAAGATAGTCACAATAGGCGATGTCACAACATCGAGTGAGGTCTATAATCTGCTCATGCAGACTGGACTTTGTTACAGGGGGCTGATGTAATGAAATATCCTCAGCTCGTGCCTGACAGAGTATGCACTACACCGATAACAGTGTACAGGGAGGGCGGCCTGAACCGTGACGGCTCTCCCAAACGCACTGTAATATTCGAGGGCAAGTGTAACTACTCAGAAAAGACAGTACAGCGAATCACAGCTGAAAAGCAGATAATCACACTAAATGCCGTGGCACTTTTCAACGGCGACATTGCTCCTGATGTTGATAACATCGAAGGCGATGTTGACGTTCTCAGCGGCATACACCGCCGCATATACGCAAGTCAGAAGTGCCGCAATCCCGACGGGACTGTGAACTACACACGACTGGAGCTGATCTGATGAAAATATCCATAAAACTGGACTATGCAAAGATACGTCAGATAGAGCAGGCGGCACTTGCATCTGCTTCCGAAACTCTGGAAGCAGTGTATACAGATCTTGTGTCGGCTCAGACAATGCCCTTCGATACAGGTGATATGCAGAACAATCAGACCTTCGTTGAAAAAACTGAGACAGGTGCAGTCCTGATAACAGGGTCATCGCAGGCTCGGCGCTTATACTACCACCCAGAGTACAACTTCCAGAGGGGCAAGAACACGAATGCAGGAGCGTTCTGGCTTGAACCCTACATCAGCGGCAGCAAGAAAGACTTCGTGAAAGCTGAGTTCACAGAAATATTCAGAAAGAAGGCTGGTCTATGAACTATCTGACACTGCTTGAAATAGCCGATATGCTTGCTGAGAACATGGACTTTGAGAACATCACTCCCGGCTGTATCGACGCTTCCCTTGAACAGACTATCGGAGTGTATCAGCGTGAAGAGTTCGTACCGAGGGAGTGCATAGGTACTGACAGCAGCTATGAAACTGACAAGGTCAGACTGCTTATCAGGTGGGGAAAGAATCCCACAGAAGCAGAATCAAAAGCGGCAGAGCTCGGCGGACTTATGCAGGCGCTCCGTGATATACCGACGGCAAAGCACATCATAAAGTTTGCGGACGTGAAAGCGGTCCGCTCCATAGGAAAAGACGAAAAAGGCATCTGCGAGTATATCGTGGATGCCGATATCATCTATACAGAAAGGAATGAAGAATAATGCCCGATAATACACCTACAGGGGTATATCCCTGCTATGAGAACCAGTTCAGTATCGATATCACCGGCGGTGACGGTACTACAGAAGGAAATCAGAAGACTATTGCAGACATGGAAAGTTTTTCCGTGGCTATCGACGGCAACGTGGAGGAATGGTCTCCCTATGATATGGAAGGCTGGATGCGCCGCATGGTCACCGGCAAGAGCATCGGTATCACAGTAAGCGGAAAGCGTAACATCGGTGACGACGGCAACGACTATGTCGCAGGCATCGCCCTCAAGACCGGCAGTGACTGTGAGACTACTGTCACATGGAACTTTCCCTCCGGTGCAAAGCTCGTTATCCCCTGCGTTATCAATGTGACAGAATGGGGAGCAGGCGACTCACGTGCTGTAGCTCCTCTCGCATTCGAGATACAGTCAAACGGCAAGCCGACTTTCACACCGGCGGCATAAGAGAAAACCAAGGGCGGAGCTCATCCGCCCTTTACCTTTAGGAGGAAATAATCATGGCAAGGATGTACACGTTCGATAATAAGCTCCTCTGCGGCTCTCCGGAGCTGAGGATAGGGGATAAGGTATACAGCATAGACGACCGCAAGAACACCGTCAAGAAGGCAATGAAGCTGTTCGACAAGAGCAGCGGCAAGGATGATATGGAGACTTCCGACGAGATACTGAAACTCGCATTCGGTAAGCAGTTCAAGGAAATAGACGCCATGGACTTGTCTTTTGCGGCATATCAGGAGCTTGTACTCATGGTAATAGCAGCAATGACCGGTCAGGATGCCGATGAACTGAAGGGCGGCGAGGATAAGGGTTCCTTTCCCGAAGAACAGTGAAACATGGTACGACCTGGAATATGACAGAGACCTTATAGCTCAGTCTATCGCTAAGCAGTACGGTATACTCCCGTCAGCTCAGGAGGAGCTCCACTACAGCGAATGGCTGCTTCTGGTGAGCGGCATCATGGAGGATACTCCCCTGGGACAGGTCGTACTTATACGCAAGGAAAATGACAAAAAACGTCTCAGCAGCTTTACTCAGCACGAGCATCATATCCGTAATCAGTGGCAGAACTTCCGGGCAAGGCAGAAGCTGGAGGCCGGGACTAAGCCAGAGGATACGGCGGCCATGTTCGAGAAGATGTTTGAGGCGATGTTCATTAAATGATAATCAAATGATAATAAAGACAAGGAGGTGAGGATATGGCTGATAATAGTGTAGGAATGATCTCCCTGGATCTTGTCATCAGGGAAAAGCTGGGAGAGCAGCTTGAAAAGATCAAGGCTCGTGTAAGCAGCCCGGCTGAAAAGATAGGTGAGGCTGTTGAAGAAGCTATCGAGAAGCCTATGAAGAATGCAGGGAAAGCTGTTGCTGACAGCGTGAGCAAGGCTATGGATGAGGCTAACAGGGCTATGGATAATGGCATAGAGGATGCTGTGAGCAGAGCTGCAAAGCGTTATGAGGAACAGCGGAAAGAGCTTGAAGAAACGTTGAATAAGCCAATCAAACCGAGGGTTGTTCCGGCAGGTCCAAAGTTCATGCCCTATGATTCCAGCAAGATAACGCAGGAAATAGAAGAGAACAATAAGAAGATACAGGAGAAAGCGACTAAGCCGGTCAAGGAAACAATTGACAAAGCCAAGAATATGCTTAAAGACTTTAAAGTCGACTCTGAACCTACCGCTCGATTAAAGCAGGAAGTTGAGCTTCTTACTGAAAAACTCGGACTATTACAGAAAAAGTATCAGGAATTATCCGCAGCTGATCCTTCGGATAAGGCTGCTGCTCAGATTATCAAAGTCAAACAGCAGATCATATCCACACAGGAACAGATTGATAAGCTGAATGGTAAAATAAAGCAATCTCTTCGAGAGGAATTAGAGCAAGCTTGCAAAGAAGTTCAAGATGAAGTCGCTCAGCTTAATGGTGAACTGAGTAAGACAGGTGAGGAGCTTTCATCAACAGCAGGCAAGGCCAGCAGCAAGATAAAGTCCGTACTGGGCAAAGCATTCAGCCATGTCAGGAATGCAGGCAGCAAAGCTCTGTCCGCACTGGGAAGCCGTTTCAAAGGTATAGGCAAGTCTGCGGCAGATTCGATGAAGCCTGTCCGCAAGCTCGGAAATACTCTGAAAAATACTTTCCGGAGAGTATTCCTCATAGCCGGTATATACGCAGCCTTCCGTGCCTTGAAGGACGGATTCCTCTCTGCGGCAAAGGCTGATGAAGAATTCAACAAATCTCTGAACGAGGTCAAAGCAAATCTTGCCATAGCATTCACACCTATTATGCAGGCTGTCATGCCGGCACTCAATTCGCTCATGTCCGGACTTGCAGCGGTAACAAGACAGGTCGCTGCGTTTATCGCAGGTCTGTTCGGCACTACCTACAAGCAGGCGGCAGAAGCCACAAAGAAGCTCAAAGGAGTTACCGAAGCGGCGAAGAAAGCAAAGCTGTCAGCAGCCGGGATAGATGAGATGAATATACTTTCCTCCGGCAGTGACGACAGTGACAGCAGTTCCGGCACAGACTACAGCAAGATAGATATGTCTGAGCCTGAGCTCCCGGACTGGGCCGAGAAGCTCAAAACGGCCATAAGGAGCGGTGACTGGGCAGGAGTAGGTGCGGTATTCGCAGAGCGAGTTAACGCTGCTTTCAGCGCTGTCAACTGGGATTCCATAAGCGCTAAGGTCAATGCAGGTGTCCGCAAGGTAACCGACGGTATCAATGGATTCCTTGACCGTTTCAGCGAGATAGGCGGCTGGGAGACCCTCGGTGAGACTGTTGCCGGAGGTCTGAACACTATCACCGGGGCCATAGACACGTTCTACCGGACTGTCAAATGGGACAAGCTGGGCAGCGGTATTGCCCGTGGACTTAACCGTGCGATAAACAAGACCAACTGGAAACAGCTCGGCAGTGCGTTTGCAGGACATCTGCAAGCAATGATAGAGACTGCCTTTGCCTTTGTCAAGGAGTTTGACTTCGAGGGCCTGGGCAGCGGTATCGGCGACGCTGTGAACGGCTGGTTCGACCGTGTTGACTTCGGCATGGCAGCTCAGACGCTGTCTCTGGGCATTATAGGTATTTTCAGCACTGTATCAGCATCCCTCCAGAGGATAAATTTCAGGGGCATAGGCGGTAAGATAGCAGAGTTCCTGAATAATATCGACATCCCCGGAATACTTGGCAGCTTCGCTCAGACTGTCAGCCGGCTTGTGAACGGAGCTCTCGACCTGCTTATAGGTTTTGTCGAAAACACCGACTGGATGAAGTTCGGCTCAGACCTCTTTGACAGCATCGGAGCAATGCTCTCCAATATCGACTGGGGCGGACTTGTGAGCCGGGCAGTTGAACTCCTTGGAGCGGCTGTAGGAGGTGCAGTCCTCCTGGCTGGTACGCTCATTGAAAAGGCCTGGGGAGTACTGGTAAAGGCCTGGAACGGTATCAAGGGATATTTTGCCAAAAAAATAGATGAATGCGGCGGAAACGTTGTAGCCGGTATTTTTGCCGGCATCATAGACGGCCTCGCAAATGTCGGCTCATGGATAAAGGACCACATCTTCAAGCCGTTCATCGACGGGTTCAAGAAGGCCTTCGGCATAGCATCTCCGTCAAAGGAAATGGCCACTATGGGCGGCTATCTCATAGACGGCCTGTACAATGCTGTTTCAAAAGGCATACAGCGCATACGTGAGATATTTGAGAAGATGCTGCGGACTATCAAGTCTGTTTTCAGCGGAGTCCACGAATGGTTCGGTGAGAAGTTCTCGGCCGCATGGGACGGTATCAAAAACGCATTCTCCGGCGCCGGAGGTTGGTTCAGCGACCGCTGGAGCGATATTACGTCAGCTTTTTCGGCTGTAGGCTCTTTCTTCCGTGACAAGTTCTCGGATGCGTGGAGCGGTATCAAAGATATATTCTCTGACCCGAAGAGCTTTTTCAGCGGAGTCTGGGAGGGCATCAAGTCATGCTTTGGCAGCGTGGTCACCTGGTTCAGGAATAAATTCTCAGATGCGTGGGATGCAGTACGGAATGTATTCAGCACCGGAGGTATGATATTCCAGGGCATAGCTGAAAATATCGCCGGAGTGTTCAAGGATACTGTGAATAGCCTTATCGACGGCATCAACTGGGTCATCGCCCAGCCATTCAACGCTGTCAATGATGCTCTCGGCGGGCTGAGAGATATCGAACTGCTCGGCGGGCATCCCTTCGGCTGGCTGCCGTGGATAGATGTCCCGGAGATACCACATCTGGCTAAGGGCGGACTTGCAGCAGCTCCGACTCTTGCAATGGTCGGTGATAACCCCAATGCAGCGGCAGACCCGGAGGTCATAGCACCTCTTTCAAAGCTGATGACTATGCTGGAAAATATCCCGGAGCTTGCAGAGATAGCAGAGCTGCTCAGAGAGATAATACGTATGCTCAGGAGCGGTATATCTGCAACTATAGATGGCTCAGTCCTTGGCAGCGGATTCGCAAGGGCAGTTCTGAAAATAATAGCAGATGATAAGGCAAGGAGGGGAAAATAATGCTTGCGATTGAGTCTATAGACGGTATAGTCCCGGCTGTCCAGCCTCTGCGTGACGGCTTTGCTGTGCAGAGGTCGGACCTCCTTGCAGACGGCTCCGGCCGTTCTGCTGAGACAGGAGAGGCTATCCGTTACCTTATACGGAAGGGCGTTTTCAGACTTAATCTGAAATTCAAGGGCAGCATCAGTGAAATAGCTCAGGTAGACGGACTTGTGAGCAGATTTTCTCAGACAGTGAAATTCAACTACCTGGGCACACCTTTTACAGTCCGGATGTACCCCGGCGACAGAAACATTTCCGAAAACGGCATGACTGCTGAGCTTACTGTCAGTCTTATACAGATATAGGAGGAGCGATGTATCAGGTATCACAGGCCTTTTTGCAGGCCATAGAAAACGGAGATGAAAGCATCCACCACATCCGCTGCCACATAAAGCAGGTAGACGGGAGCGAGTATACTCTTGAAGATGAGGAGCTGACCGGAAGTCCTGCTATCAACCGGCAGTGTGTAGAGCAGGCAGAGGCATTTGCTTTCGGGCAGATGTACGTCGGGACTGCTGAGGTCACGGTAAATATGCCGGGAGCCGAGGTCAACAGGTTCCGTGGGGGAGAGCTGTCCCTTGAATTCGGGATAGACGTCGAAGGAAGTGACGAGCCGGAGTGGATACCTCTCGGAGTCTGGGACATTACAGACCCGGTCCGGGAGGCCGGGGAGACTATCCGCATCAAAGCCATAGACCACCTGGGACGGCTCCACTGTCAGAGGACATATACCGGCACAGGCATCCTGTACCTTGAGACTGTCATGTCTCAGATAGAGAAGGCCGCAGGAGTAGAGTTCGCTCAGACTCCTGCGGATGTCCTTGCGCTCATCGGAAAGCCGGCTCTGACGGTATGGAGGATAGAGCTTGCGGACACCTGCTGGGAGGACGTCCGGCAGATAGCTGAGATAATCGGAGGATTCGCCTATGCGGACCGCTCCGGCAGGATAGCGTTCAGACGCTTTTCGCAGGACCCGTGCCTGACAATTCCTGCCGGCAGGCGGTTCAGTGCCCAGCTCGCAGAGTACCAGTTTGGCTTGCAGGCGGTAAGGTACACTGACGGGAACGGCTACAGCTCAGCGAGGCCAGGCTATGGATTTGAGGTGGGCAGTATGGTCGAGTTCACGGAAAACGGATACATCCATGCTGTTGACGAGACTAACTACGTCGAGGAGTTCGACAGGTGGATAGGGCCGATACTCAGTGCCTTTCAAGGAGTCAACTGGACTCCGGGGACTGTGGAATACTACGGGAACCCTGCCCTTGACATTGGTGACATGGTCACAGTCACGGGAGGGATAGCTGCTCAGCCGGTGAAATTTCTTATATGCGCTGAGACCTGGCAGTTCCGTGGGCCTCAGACGCTCATAGCCTCGGGCCCCTCTGAGGGAGGGACTTCCTCATCTTCGGGCAGTTCAGGTACTTCGGCAGTATCGGCGGTAAACGTCACCGTGACAAAGGTCATCGGCACCGTGGAGCTCAGCAAGTACCCCGGAGCGGTTTCCGGGGAGTTCACCGCAGCACGGGGAGGGTACTCCTGCAAGGTACAGAGCTGCTGCTTCATCAATGCCGGCATCACCCTGCTTGCAGATGAAGACTGCGTTTTCGGCGCAAAGGTCTGTCACGACGGAGTCGCTCAGGAGTTCTGGCCGCAGATGACGGTCAGGGCAGGCGAGTACGGCACACTGAATATCACAGCTCCCGTCACCGCTGACCCCGGCACCCATATAGTCGAGGTATCGGTCCGGGGCGAAGGAACAGTCACGGATATATCCGCATACATCTGGGGACAGGAGCTCACAGCGGAGTCACCGCAGTACACGTCCGACAGTGACTATACATACACGGTCAGCGGCGGTAAGGCAACTGTGACCGGCTACGTGGGCAGCAGCCTTTTCCCTGATATTCCGTCTAAACTTGGAGGCGGAGCAACTTCCGTGATAGGGGCTGAGGCCTTTACGGACTCGGAGATAACGTCGGTATACATCCCGGAGGGAGTGACGGAGATACAATCTGTATCGGGCAGTCTGCCGGCTGAGTATCAGCAGGTGGAGTATCTGGAATCAACCGGAACTCAGTATATAAATGCAATTTCCTACTTTGATAATCGGATTCGTGTATATGTAGAATTTGCCATAAATGAATATATACATGATACCTGGATATGTGGAGTTTACAATAGTTATTATGGTGCGTTATTTGGGTTGGGAATGCTCAACAATCAGTTGTACAAGCATCATCCAGACGTTGAGTATAATCCGGATATGCTACAGATAGGAACTATAATAGCAGGTAGTTGTTTTTGTGACGATTATAATTCACTTTATTTATTTGCAAGGTCTCAGGCTTTTACAAGCGACCCGTCAGGATGCTTTAAAGGTAAAATATACCACATGACCGCTATTCAATGGGATGATAAAACAACAATTCGGGATATGTACCCATGTATCAGAAAATCCGACGGAAAGCCGGGTATGTACGATACGGTCACAGGGGAGTTCTATACTAACAGCGGCACAGGCGAATTCCTGTATGGCGGCACATCCGGGGACGGTACAGGTGCATTCATGAACGCTCATGCGCTGACTGATGTCTATATCCCCCGGACCTGCCAGGTGATAGGTGAGTGGGCATTTACGAACACCGCCTTGAAAAAGGTCCTCATCCCTGCTGACTGCACATACTATGAAACGTCTTTCCCACCGGACTGTGAGGTGCAGTTCTACGGCGGCGGAGGGGACTACGGACAGCTCTTCGACGGTGACGGCTATGAAGTCCTCGACGGCGACGGAGCAAGAATATATATAGGAGAGTGAAATTATGGCTGATGTTATAAGAAAAATGCGTGCCGGACATAAAACGTCCGACATTGACGACACGATAGACGAAGTCGCCAGCGCAAAAGGCACCTACACCACCCTCAGCGAGCGCCTGAGCGGTATCGAGTCCGAGCAGGAGTCTCAGGGGGCAGCTCTTGTGGAGATTGTGGATTCCGGGGCGAAGAATTTGCTAAATCTTCTCACACCGAATATTAACAATAGAATGACAATAACGGACGCTGGGAACGGTTCGATTACGGCATCTTGTAATAATGTGACTTGGGCAAACTCCGGCTACGAATTCAGTTTAACGTCTGGAGAAAAATACAAGTTCATCATATATGTAGATAGTGCAAGTGTTTCGGATGTGCAGTTTCAGTGTTTTGTGAATGATGTTTCAGAAAGCACATCACAAGAACTGGGGAGAACACGGCGCATCACATCTATTGGAATGTACACAGTTGATTTTGTAGCCAGCTCTAAAATCCGCATTGGAATCAATCTCAACAATTCGGATACCGCGGCGACGGGCAGCGCAACGTATCACGCAATGCTTTGTACTGAAGCCGCCTGGAACATTTCACAGCAGTATGTACCACCTCGCCCAAGCTATGACGAGCTCATAGCACGGATAGAGGCGCTGGAAGGAGGGGTATAAAATGGACAAGCTCATACAGACGACAGCGGCAGTTATAGCCGCAGTCTGCGGATTCCTCTGGGGACAGGCGGACGGTCTGCTGTACGCTCTCATAGCCTTCATGGCGATAGACTACATAAGCGGTGTCATAGTCGCCGTAGTGCGGCACGAACTCAGCTCAGAGGTCGGCTTCAAGGGCATCGCAAAGAAAGTGCTTATACTGGCACTTGTGGCTGTAGGCCACATCCTTGATGTCCATGTTCTCGGCGGCGGAGCGGTCTGCCGGTCGGCAGTCATAGGATTTTACCTCGCCAACGAGGGGATAAGCATACTGGAAAATGCAGGGGAGCTGGGACTTCCGCTCCCGAAAAAGCTCATAGCTGTGCTTAAACAGCTCAAAGATAAGGAGGATAATGATGATGAAAAACGGGATTGATGTTTCACGGTGGCAGGGCGACATCGACTGGACTAAGGTCAAGACAGATTTCTGCATAATACAGGCCGGTTACGGCCGGGAGCTGAGCCAGAAGGACGAGAAGTTCGAGCGGAACTACTCTGGCTGCAAGGCAGCAGGAGTGCCCTGTGGAGCCTACTGGTACAGCTATGCAACGTCAGAGGACGAGGCACGGAAAGAGGCGGCAGTCTGCATCGAGGTCCTGAAGGGTAAGCAGTTCGAGTACCCGGTTTACTATGATGTAGAAGAGCAGCGTATCCTCAGCCTTGGAAGGGATAAGGTGAGCGCTATTATAAAGGCCTTCTGCGGCGAGCTTGAAAAGGCTGGGTACTTTGTAGGCCTCTATATGTCGGCTTATCCTCTGGGCAATCTCGTGAGCGAGGAAGTGCGGAACAGATATGCTGTATGGGTAGCGCACTATGGTGTAACAAAGCCGTGCTATTCGGGAGCATACGGCATCTGGCAGAAGTCCAGCACCGGCAGCGTCAGCGGCATCTCCGGGAAAGTTGACCTCGATGAGGCCTACGAGGACTACCCGGCTATCATCAAGGCGGCAGGGCTCAATGGATTCAGTAAGCCGGAGCCTGTTTCAGAGGTTAAACCTCCCGAAAAAATAAAAAAGCCGGTGACTCTCATCATCGACGATCACACATACACTGGGCTGCTGGATGAGCAGTAAAAAAATCCCCTTCGGAGAATAATTCTCTGAGGGGGATATTTTGTTTTATTGTCGTAGTAAGTGTCGTAGTTGGTTTTTTGGACAACAAAAAAGCCGATTGCAACAAGTGTTACAATCGGCTATATTTGGCGGACAGAGAGGGATTCGAACCCTCGATACGCTATTAACGTATACACGAGTTCCAGTCGTGCGCCTTAGACCAGCTCAGCCATCTGTCCGTACTTGGTGCGAG
>ODAI011778699.1_pt1 | contig 13885 bp, 7 predicted proteins | sample 1539321 | NCBI WGS metagenome assembly ODAI01 (sample SAMN02144231, study PRJEB22623) | gut metagenome | biome: sheep rumen | host: Ovis aries | place: New Zealand
ATCACTTAATTCACAGATTATAGGATTAGAAATATCTGAATAAATATTATTTCTGATACTCTTAATAATCTCATTATTGGTTTTCAACTTCTTTTCCATTAACTCAATCTTTCGATCAATAGTATCTAAAAAATCAGCTATCTTTTTCTGTTCAGATATTGATGGAAATTTAACAATAGTTTCTTTTAAATCTTTAAGATTAATTTTTTGAGGTACTGCTAATAATAACGATCTTTTGATATATTCTTTTTTATAATAATTTGTTTTAATATATTGATTAAGAAATTCAGGATAAATTTGAATATCACTAATTAAAGCCAAACTAACATAAATGCTAAAATCAAAGTCCCATGTAATGAGTTTTGATTCACATAAAGTTCCTATTCTAGTAAGTAATATGTCATTTTGTTTAGGTTTGCAACGTTTAATTAAGTTATCATGCTCTTCCTGTGAAATATACTTTGGAGGAACATCACTAGTAATAGTTTCAACACTGAAAAAAGGAATTCCTTTCTCAACATAATGAGGAGTAGAATGTGTACCATCTTGTACCGTCGAAATAGAACCCAAATCACTAATTGTCCATTCCTCTTTATTGAATGATAAAGAGGGTATGTTTTGCTTATGGTATTTAACTGTATTGTCACTTCTTTGTGTAGACTTATCCATTGTTAATCCCTTCTAATTACAGGTGGTCTTATGCCTAGTTCTTTACAGTATTCTATGATTTTATCATCTATTTCATGCATTTCTTTTTCGATTTGTTCTAGTTCGTCTACTAGTTCATCTAGGTCTATTGGTTCTTCTTCTTCGAATGTATCTACATATCTTGGTATGTTGAGGTTGTAGTCATTTTCTTTTATTTCTTCTAGTGGTGCTACATGTGAGTATTTGTCTTCTTCTTTTCTTTCAGCGTATGTTGTGACTATTTTTTCTATGTCTTCTGGTCTTAGTTTGTTTTGGTTTTTTACTTTTTCATAGTGTTCTGATGCATCTATGAATAATATGTTATCATCATATTCTCTGCATTTTTTAAATACTAATATACATGTTGGTATGCTTGTTCCGTAGAATATGTTTTTTGGTAGTCCTATTACTGCATCTAGGTAATTTTTTTCTTCTATAAGATATCTTCTTATTTTTTCTTCTGCTGCTCCTCTAAATAGTACGCCGTGTGGTAGTACTACTGCTAGTGTTCCGTTTTCGTCTAGTTGGTAGATCATGTGTTGTACGAATGCATAGTCTGCTTTGCTTTTTGGTGCTAGTTTTCCGTATGCTCCAAATCTTTCATCATCCATGAATTTTTTGGAACTGCTCCATTTTGCACTGAATGGTGGATTTGCTACTACTGCTTCGAATTTCTGGTTTAAGTGTTGTGGGTTTTCTAGTGAGTCTCCTTGTTTTATGTCAAATTGGTTGTATTTTACTCCATGTAGTATCATGTTCATTCTTGCCAGGTTGTATGTTGTTTGATTTAGTTCTTGTCCGTAGAAATCTGCTACTTTTGTTTCTTTTGATACTCTCAGTAGTAATGAACCTGATCCACATGTTGGGTCATATACACTTTTTAGTCTGTCTTTGTTTAGTGTTACTATTCTTGCAAGTATTGTTGAGACTTCTTGTGGGGTGTAGAATTCTCCTGCTTTTTTTCCTGCACTGGATGCAAATTGTCCTATAAGGTATTCATATGCATCTCCTAGTATGTCTGATTCATCTTCATCTAATTTGAAGTCTATTTCATTTAGTTTTCTTATGACTTTTGATATTTTTTCGTTTTGTTCATCTGGTGTTTTTCCCAGTTTTGAGGAGTTTAGTTCTACATCCTCAAATAGATTGCTGAAGTCGTCTTGGCTTTCTGTTCCTTGTGATGAGTTGGTGATTTGGTTGAATGCTTTTTGCAGGTCATCTAGTATGAATTCTTCTTCGTCTGTTTTTTCTATTATTGTACTAAATAGTAATTCTGGTGTTATGAAGTATCCTAGTTTGCTTAGTGAATCTTTTTGTACTACTTCATAGATTACTGTGTCTTTTTGCACATCTTTGAATGTGAGGTTATCATCTTCTAGTGCTTTGTTTATTGTTTTTTCTTGTTTTTCAGATAGGTATCGGTAAAATATAAATCCTAGTATGTAATTTTTATATTCATTTGCATCCATGTTTCCGCGAAGTTCATCTGCTACTGACCATAATTTTGTTTCTAGATTATAATTTGACATAATTTTCACCTAATTCTTTTTTAAATATCCACTTTTGTATGTTTTTATTTATTTCTATTTTTCTTTCTTCTAGTTTTGTTTTTTTATTTATTAATTCCATTATTTTTACATATGTTTTCTGTTTTTCAGGATTTGGTATGTTTATTTTCATCTTTTTAAGATCGGGTGTTTTTAGGAAGTGTAGATTTGTTCCTCCACTTAGTTTTCGTTCTATTTTTTTAAATTCTTCACTTTTTAGTATGTGATATATAAATTCGGGGTTGTCGTGTTTTACTCGTAGTATTATGTAATGTGCGGGTATTATTATTCCTTCTTGTTTTATTATGTTTATCGTGTTTGTTGTGCCTGTTGCATGTATTAAGATGTCATCTTTTTTTGAGTAGTATTTTTCATCTATTTCTGTGAGTTTTTGTTTTTCTGTTTCTATTGTGTTGTTTGTATCTATTTTTTTGAGTATTTCTTGTTTGTGTTTTGTGTTTTTATTTATATATCTGGTTGTTCGTAGTCCTGTGTATATATGTGCTATTTCTTCTAAGGTTTTATAGTTTGATATTTATTTTCCCTCCTGAACTTTTTATATTGGATTTAGTTTATGATATGGTCTTTGTATCTGTTTCTTTTATTGTTTTAATCTCTTTTTTTAGTATATCTTCCTGTTTAATCTGTTATGTATATTTTGACAGTATTTGTGTGGTGTTGTAATAATGATTTGTCTTTTATTTACAAAGACTTGTTATTATTTATTATCTTAGTACTATATAAAGTTGTCTTTTAATTACAAAGACATAATTGTTTCATTAAAAAAAATTAAAAAAATTACTAAAATAAGGAAATTTAATATTCAAATTTCTCCAATATTTCCTTAATTTTATTTATCAGATAATTTCTTTTCTCATAACGTTCTACAATACCCATTTTTTTAGTAAATGCACTGTCTACTTGTTCATCATCAAATTTTGCACTAAATTCATATTCGCTAAGAATGTTTCTTAATACATTTTCATCAAGTTCTTCTTCAAGTATTAATTTAGCTATTGCTAATTTCTTCTCTTCTTCCATAAAATTGTTGAATTCATCTTCAACATTTCCATCTTCTTTATTGATTCTTCCAATATTGTCATCAATAAATTTCTCAATTAAATCTATTTTACTTCTTAGTTTTTCTGTTTCTTTAACTAATTTAAGTATATGTTTTTTCTGAGCAGGATACTCCGGAGTCTCAGGAGTCATTTCTTTTAATAATTTCAGTATATAATCCACATTTACTTCATCATTTTCTATTAATTCTAATTCAAAATCAATATCATCAAGGATAGATACCTTTGTATTTTCATCTTCCTTAAACTCTTCATATATTTCAAAGTATTCACTTTTAAAGTCATCAAAGTCTTGTTCTTCAATGTTAACATCATCAAATGTGAATTCAGTAAAGTTATCTAATTTATTTTTTGTCCGGATAAGTTCCCTGAATCTTAATACAAATTCCCGTTTATCTTTTTCACTAATTAATAACTGTGCATCTTCAACAGTTTTAACTAAATCATATAAACGATCCAGTTCATCATTAAATTCTTTCACATAATGCTTATAGTCATACATTAGTATAGTCTCTAATGGTGCATCATCAGAGAATAATCTTAATGCCTTATCTGTTTCTTCTTGAAGTGAACGGAATACTACAATATTTCCATGTGGTTTTTGTTTACCATTTAATCTATTAGTACGGGAATATGCTTGAAGTAATGTATGATATACCATCTTTTTATCTACATATAATGTGTTAAGGGATGGTGAATCAAATCCTGTTAAAAACATATCTTTGACAAGTAGCAAGTCAATAGTCTTAGACTTCATATACTCTTCTCTTTTTTTCATCCGTTTAGAAATATCTTTCTGATATTCACTAAATGTATCAGTAGAGAAATTAGTATTGAACATCTTATTATACTCTTGAATATATGCTTCGAGGTAATCACGTTCTGTAAAACCATCAATTAATTCACCATTAGCATCAAAAGTATATATACATGCAATCTTCAATGATGGATCCTTATTTCTTAGATATTTATAATATTTATGAATAACAGTACCTTGACTTACAGTAAGCATAGCATTAAATTTAGCATTATGAGTCTTTGACTTATAACTTTTAATAATATAATCACAAATCATCTCAATTCTATCATCAGCTTCCAAAACTTCCCTAGTGTCAATACTAGCTACATCTTCATCAAGACCCTCTCGTCGTTTGGCTGTTGAAAAATAATCAATACTAAAACCTAAAACATTATTATCTGCAATAGCATCCTTAATTAAATAGGAGTGAAGTCTTCTGCCAAAAATGTCACTGGTTGTTTTATCACCATTTGCATTAATAGCAAATATAGGTGTACCAGTAAATCCATAAGATAAACTATCAGTGAAGTAATTTTCAATATTGTCATGCATTGTACCAAAGTGAGAACGGTGACATTCATCATAGATAAATATTATATGTTTATCCTTAACCGATTTTAATTTACTGGAATCTCTTTTAACTGCATTATTCAATTTCTGAATAGTGGTAACAATTAATTTGTCATCACCTGAAAGCTTTCTAATCAATTCATATGTATTGCTAACATCTATTATACTGCCTGGGGAGAATTTATTAAATTCTTTGCTTGTCTGATCATCAAGATCATTCCTATCTACTACAAATACTACTTTATCTACTGATTTTTCTTTAGAAAGTAAGCGACAAGTCTTAAATGAAGTAAGTGTTTTACCACTACCCGTTGTATGCCATATATAACCATTTTGTTTATATTCAAGAGCTTGTTTTAATATGGCCTCCACTGCATATTTCTGATATGCTCTAAGTACTATTATCTTCTTTTCATCCTCATTTAACACCATATACTGTGAAATCATTCTAGCAAGATTACATTTTTCAAGAAAAGTCTCAGTAAAAGGATCCAATTTATATATATTATTATTTTTCTCATCTTTCCAGTAAAATGTCTGATCATAACTAAAGTCAAGAATATTATCTACATTAGCAAAATATTTAGAATTTATACCATTACTTATGACAAATAATTGTATATAATTAAATAATCCATTATATGAATGTTGCCAGTATCTTTGTATTTGATTAAATGCTTTTTTTAGTTCCATACCTCGACGTTTTAGTTCAATTTGAACAAGGGGAAGACCATTGATTAATATGGTTACATCATAACGATTTTCATATTTTCCAACCATGGTAATTTGATTAGATACTTGAAAAATATTTTTACACCATTCCTTTTGATTTAAAAATTTTAAATAAAAAGATTCATCTTCACGTTTAATATAATATTTATCCCTTAATTTACGTGATTTCTCAAAAATACTTCCATCATCTAAGTATATGAGTAGTCTGTCAAACTCTTCATCAGTCAATTTAACATTATTTAATTTTTCTAATTGTTTTTTAAAATTACTATTAAGATCATCCTCATTATCCAACTTAATATAAGAATAACCATTATTAGTTAATTTTTCAATTAATTTCTTCTCCAATACGGCTTCACTTTCTGTAGACATAAAAAATATTCCCCTTTTACTATTAATTATATTTATGTAAATAAGATAATATAATAATGGATATTTAAAATAGAAATTTTTAAATATAAATATTTTGAAATACTTTTTTTCTCTTTTCTATAATTAACTATACAAAATCTATCTTTAAATTAGAATTCTAAAATATCTTAAACTTAAGAATTAATAAAAACATTTTATAATATTAAAAATAAAAAAAATTAATATTTATAAATACATACTATATTCATGAAAGTTTATGATATTGAATTTGAATATAAAGATGTTTTAAATATTCAAAAAGAAAGATGGAAACAATTATTAAATAATTCTGAAATCTTTGATGAGAATAGTCTTAAGATAGTTCAATCTATTTACCAGTTTGAAGATCATTCTGCAAATACTTCAGAATTAGAATACATATCTGGAATAAATCATAACGGCATTAATTCTATTTTGGGATATCTGGCTAAAAGAGTAAAGAATTCTTTAAACATTAATGAGAGTATATTTGATGAAAACAATATGAATCTTTCATTACTTTTTATAATTTATGATACCAATACTGGATTTTCATTTGAAATTAGAAAAAATCTTAGGCAAGCTATTAAAGAAGTATTTCCAGAGTTAAATATGATTTATATTCACAATCCTAACGGAAATCCACTATTATTATCTGAAGATTTAACTAACTGTAATCTTGTTGATATTTTTCTAAGAATAGGAAACGAATATGAAAACATTAAATCTAATGAAAATTATACGGGACATCCTTTTAAAAATGAGATAAAACAAGCTTTTAATGAGAATATGATTCAATTTTTAAACAAATATTTTAAACTTCAAAATATTGACTTATCAACTCATTTTGGGATGGGTACGTGGATTACTAACCCTTGGTTTGGTTTAATGGACAAAAAAAATAATTTTCAGAATACAAACTATAAAAATGGGTTTTATCTTAGTTTTTTTATAGTTAATAGAAGTGGTAAATCGTTCCTTGAACTTGCTATTAATCATGGATCTCAAGATTTTGAATATTCAAAAGAATTTTATGATATTTGGAGTAATTTACTTGAATATATGAATTTTATACCAAATAATTTCGTAATATTTAATCAAGAAAAATTAGAAGATAGTGAATTTATAAAAAAAGTTTATGATTTAGAAAACTTAGATGAAAAAAGTTTTGAACAAGATTTAAGACAAATTATTACAGTTTATGAACACCTTTTACCATTTTATAAAAAAATAATGGGGGATTTAGATATGGATGTAACTGTAATGAAAGTAATAAATAATTTTAAAGAAATTATTAATGAATATCCTAAAGCTATTACAGAAGAATTTAAACAACACCCATTTGCAAATAAAATGAGAAAAGATTTTACAAATAATTTATTAACATTAACTAATTATCTATTAGATGAATTTTCAAAATATGATGTTAAAATATCTCCAGGTATGAGTGGAAATTGGGCAAATATACCGTGGGCTGGAATTAGAAACCATGAAGTTGCTGAAAAGTTTACCGAAGGATTATATCTAATTTATCATTTTTATCCAGAGAAGAACACTATTGATTTTTCAATTAATCAAGGTTATACAAATATTCAAAAAAATTTATTGTATGATAGAAGAAGACAATTACAACAGCATTTAAAAATCATTCCTAATGGTTTTACAACTGAAGAGGATAATGAATATGAGATTAGTAAAACTGCAATATTATTTAAAAAATATCCTATTTCTGAAATAAATGAAACTGAATTTAAAAATGATTTAATTACACTTTTAAACATTTATGAGTCTTTAATTCCAAAATATTTAGAAATTACTCGAGGAATAAAAACTTTTGATGATAAGTGTTATAAAAGAAATGTCATTTACTTTGGTGCTCCAGGTACTGGAAAAAGTTTTCAATTAGAAGAAGATAAAAATAATCTTTTAACAGATTATGAGAGTAACTATTCTCGTGTTACATTTCATCCAGATTATTCTTATGCTAACTTTGTAGGGACATACAAACCAGTACCAATAAAAGAAAATAATGAAACACGCATTACATATGAGTACGTTTCTGGTCCATTTATGCGTTTATTAGTTAAAGCACTTGATAAACCAAGTGAGCCTTTTTTACTAATTATTGAAGAAATTAATCGCGCTAATGTTGCAGCAGTTTTTGGTGATGTTTTCCAATTATTAGATAGGAAAAAAGATAATTCTTCAAGATATCCTATAGACACTTCAGTTGAAATGAAAAAATATCTTGAAGATGAATTAGGTAAAACCTATGAAAAACTTAAAATTCCATCAAATATGTTCATTTGGGCTACAATGAATAGTGCTGATCAGGGCGTATTCCCTATGGATACGGCATTTAAAAGACGATGGAATTTCAAATATTTTGGAATAGACAAATATGAGAACAAGATTGAAAATATAATATTTACATTGAATGATGTTGAAATTTCTTGGAATACCCTACGAAAACAAATTAATAAGGAACTGTTGAGTGATGAATATAAGATTAATGAAGATAAACTGTTAGGCCCATTTTTTGCCTTCGATGAGTATAAAGATACTGAAATAACTGAAGATGATGAAGAAGATATTAAAGATATTTTTAAAAATAAAATCATCATGTATCTCTTTGAAGATGCTGTAAGATCCAAAAGAAATGAATTATTTTCAGGAGTTCAATCAGAGGGTAATTTAACTTACTCTCAGGTATGTGGTGCCTTTGATAATATTGGTGTTGGAATTTTCTGTGATAATATTAAACGTAAGTTCATCAATGAAGATGGTGAATAAGAAATGGGTTTGATTTATATTAAAGAATTAAAACATCATTCAAAAGATGAAATGCTGGATAAATTAGGAAATGATGAAAAAATTCTAAAAAAGCTTTTAAGTTATAGTTTTATTAAAGTTGAAAAAGATAATCAATACGTTTTTGATTATGTGGGTGTGTTAATCATTGGAGATTTAGTAATTAATGTTTATCCTAAATATGTTCCAGAGTATGAAAATTTAACTAATATAAAAAATCATTTTAAACAAGTTATTAAAGTTATTAAGAAAGATAATTCTTCAAATAAGAAAACTGAATTTGAAAATAAGCAATCAGATGAGATTTCATTTAATCTTTTATCTTTAATGTTATTTTTCATTGAAGATTATTATGAAAATGGTGTATACACGAGTTTGCAGGAAATTTTAGAAACTAATGGAAATGGTGAAATACATTGGGATAAAACAATTAATAACAGTTATCCTATTATATATGACAATCAACCATATTATACTGAACTACAAACACGATATAAAATGGATAATATCTATGATTATTTCCGATTATTACATGAATATATTATCACGGAATGTTCTAAGTATCTTGAAAAACATGAACTTTTAGAAATATTTAGCATTACTCCTATAGAATTAAGTGATAAAACGTTGGAAAACTTTGGAGAAATGGATACTATTCTTGAAAATATTAACAAAGAATTAACTGTTGAGTATAATACACATAAACAGAAAATCTTACAATCAATGTATTCATATTTATCCCATAAAAACCAATATAATGAAGAAAATTTCATAACAAATTATGGAACTACATCTTTTTATGATACTTGGGAAAATGTATGTTGTAAAGTACTAAGAGACCAATTAAAGAAACCATTGGGCGAATTAAAACTACCTACAAAATTAAAAGAAAATTATAATAAGGATACTGCTTTAATTGAATTAATAGAAAAACCGAAATGGAAAATAAGTGAAGAAATATTTTGTCCAGATAAAACATTAATTCCAGATCTAATCACTATTTACAATGATGAATTTAGAATATATGATGCGAAATATTATATTTATAAAACAAAAAAAGGTAAAATAGAAAAACAACCTGGTATTACCTCTGTGACTAAACAATATTTATATGAATTAGCTTATAAGAATTTTATTAATGATCATGAATTAACAGTTAAAAATGGATTTTTATTTCCAAAATATGAGGAAGGAATAGAAATCAGGGGAGATGTGGAATTAAATATGCTTTCTAATTTGAATTTAAAAAATATTCAAATTATAATGCTTCCAGTAAAAGAAATGTTTCATAAATTTCTAAAAAATCAGAAATTGATAATACATAGTTGATATTATGAGCAACCAAATTATTTTGTTAAAATTTATAATATTCTACTGGAGGTAGTGTAAAAAAATCTTGGAGTATTAGACAACCCTTAACTATCCTTTTTTTTTATAAAAATTTCATATTTTTCTCTTATTTTCTAATATTAACATTTTAATTAGTTTTTTTAAATTAAACAGTTATTTTTTCTTATTTAACATAATTTTCACAGATTTTGAATATTATATAAAAGAAATATTTCTTATATCCACATTCACCTGTTTATTTTTACTTCGCTATACTTAAATATAACGAAGTAAAATAATTATAAAATTACAAAAAATATACTAACCGGACAATATGGAATAATAAAATACAATGAGTTAATATATGGAAATCTAACATATTTTGAATAAAAATATAATTGATAAACAGTAAATTTCACAAAAAAATGGAGTTGAAAAAAAGTATTTTAATTCAATACTTTTATTTTAGTAGTAGTGCTACGCTGACTAGTATATGCCAGTCTGTCCTGGGTAATGACTTCTACGCTGGTATAGTTTTTGGCAGTTGGTACAGGTACATTTTTAAGGTCTAAGACCCCATCGGTTGGGTAGTAGTACAGTACATTTGTACCATTTTTAAGTGTTACACCGTTTACTTTTATTATACACTTGTTAGGTCCTGCAACAGTGTTTTTGAGGTAGTCCTTGATTGTTATTTTCATGGATAATGTGTGTGTCTTATTGTTTATTGTAGCATTAGCTAGGTTTATTGTAATATTTGATCGTTCTACTTGGAAGGTTGGTGTTTTTGTCATGATATTCTGGTAGTTTTTGTTTTCATGATGATTTAACAGATAAAATTACTTCAAATTTACTTTCAGAAATAGATTTACCAATTACTAAATTGTTAGGAGGAAATACGCCTAATTTAAAAATAAATATTTCTTATTATAAAGAATGCATTAATTGGTGGTTATCCACACATATTGTTTCAATAGCATCGATATGTATTGATGTGGAATTATCTTCAATATTAACGATGATAACAACTGGAAACTGGATTATAAGCTTTAAAAACAACCAATCTACAAATACTTGGCAATATTATTCCTATCAAATAAATAATATGGAGGGTAAAACAATTTATATCAAAAATAATAAAACTAATTATATTGATAAAATAATTGTACCCTTTGATGATTACGGCAATTACAATAGAGATAATGTTACTTATATTGATTCAATTAAAGGAGCATATATCATTCCTAAAAACGAAACTTATAAATATTTTTAAGGGGATTTATATGATAAATAGTAATATAGTATCAAAGTACCAATTGATCTTTTTAAATACTGGAGGAAGTTTTTATTTTAGTATTTTACATGCTAGTAATGTACGTTGTGGATTAATTAATAAGACCATACAAGAATGGGCTAATTGGATTTTTGTAATTAGCTTAATACTTCTTTTAATTATAGTAATATATGATTATTTTAAGGATAAAAAAGAATATCATGAAATTAAAAAGGCACGTTGGGCATTGTTTCTGTTTTATTTATTTTCTTTTATGGGTTTAACACAGTGCTAATCAATATAACTATGATAAGAATAGTAAAACCTTTTTTTCATATATTCCTATTCATGAATTATTCTTTTTTTATTTAAAAAAATACTTCATAACATTTTCCAGATTTATATCCTTTTTTATTTTTTTATATTAACTATGGACATATAACCTGAAAACATATATAACCAGATAAATACAGTAACCTAAAAATCAGTCTATTTTTCTACAAATAGTACTCTATAAAGCAGTTTCAAACTGAGTACTTCAACTCTAATTATTATTTATCATTACCCCTTATTTATCATATTGTTTTTATGTGTACCTAATTAACATATAATTTATAAAAATAAGCAAATATTACTCTGAATTATATATACTATAATTTACATCGATATTATTGTAATCAAAAATGAAACTAAATATATGTTGACCTAGTTATGTGGGTCATTCTCACCCGAAACTGCATCAACTGGTAACGGATGATGTGGGTTGCATGAGGGATAATGTCTAATCATATTCCTAATATTCATGGAATAGAAGCTTGAAAAAGACTAATAATTGGCTAATGATGAATGAACTCTTATAAGCGTCGTTAGACTAAGCGGTGGGAAAGGATATTGATTACCTATCGTATTGCAAATAGGCAATGCACACTTTATATATGTGCACTTAGCATAACCCATATATTTGTCGGCGTAGTGAGAGAACCTAAGTTAGTCGTGTCTGATAGAAGAAAAACGAGGGTTCGCCCTACTTTGACCAAAAAAAATTTTTGTGGAGGACTACGGTGTGAACTGGTGTTCTTAAACCTAGTAGGGTAAAGGATGCTAAGAAAGCAAATGACTCCGTCGTCGAAAGACAATAGGAAATGTAGGATATAACTATGTGAGTATATGCTGACTTTAGCAGGTGTATTAACACAGTATATAATCAATTATAATATGAGGTGTAACATATATTATGTCAAATAATGTTTATGCAGTATTGAGCCAAAATACTGATATTTTGGAGGATGCTAAACGGAATAAGTCTGCATATCTTAAAAAATGGAAATCCATTCCATGGAGAAAGATTGAGCAGAGCATCTACAAATTACAATGTGATATAGCCTGTGCCGAAATTGATGAAAATTATAAGAAAGCCCGTAACTTACAAAGAATCTTACTATCAAAAGATTCTGCACTTCTTTATAGTATAAAGAGAGTTACAATGTTTAATCGGGGTTATAAAACTCCGGGTGTGGATGGTATGATTATTAAATCACATCCTGAACGTATGGCTTTATTTTATAATCTTAAATCTAAGAATCTCAGTGAATATAAACCTTTACCTGCTCGTAGGGTTTATATTGATAAAGCAAATGGTAAAAAACGGCCATTAGGTATACCGACATTAATTGATCGTGTTTATCAGAAGGTCGTTAGTCTTGCTCTGGAACCACGTGTAGAGGTTGGATTCGAACCATCAAGTTATGGTTTTAGACCTATGCGAAATGCAGGTCATGCAATAGCACGAATACACCATTACACTAGGAAAGGGGGTAGACCTTGGATATTTGAAGGTGATTTTAAATCATGTTTTGATACCCTTAACCACAATTGGATATTAAAACAACTGGGAAACTTCCCAGCCAAGAACATTATACAAAAGTGGCTTAAAGCAGGATATCTCTACAATGATATGTTAAACATTACAGATGAGGGTACACCGCAAGGAGGAATAATCTCTCCTTTACTGGCAAACGTTGCCCTTACTGGAATGGAAGAAGCATTGGGGATAAAATATAAAAAATACAAGGACAGAAACACATACACTTATAGGAATCAATCACGATATGCGATGATTCGATATGCAGATGATTTCGTCATACTATGTAAGACTAAAGAAGATGCAAAACAAGTGTATCCCTTGTTAGAACCATATTTATCAGAACGTGGACTAACATTAGCACCTGATAAAACAATGATAACACACCTAAATGATGGATTCAACTTCCTTGGATTCAATATTAGAGGTTATCAAACAGAACAAGGACTAAAAGTCTTAAATAAACCTGCAAAAGATAGGATTAAAAGACTTAAGACAAAATTAAAAGCATTGTTTATAAAATATAGAAGTGATGACATCGAAGAGTTAATCAGAAGCGTTAATAGCATAATACTTGGTACCGCTAATTACTGGAAACAAGGTGTAGCTAAAAAGACTTTTGGAGAAATTGACAACTATATTTGGACATTAACAGCCCAATATCTTCGCAGACAACATCCCAACAAATCTTGGAAATGGATAAAAACCAAATACTTCAAAGAAGATTACTCACAAAGACACAAGGATAAATATATCCTTACTAGTCCTAATAATCCTAAGATACAACTCATTAAAATGAGTTGGATA
>ODAI013004245.1_pt1 | contig 13885 bp, 11 predicted proteins | sample 1539321 | NCBI WGS metagenome assembly ODAI01 (sample SAMN02144231, study PRJEB22623) | gut metagenome | biome: sheep rumen | host: Ovis aries | place: New Zealand
TATCAGAATTATCATAAAACTTTTTCAAACGCTTTTGTGTACATTTCTTATTTAGTAAATATAATAAATCATTACATCTACAGTTATTCAAAGGTAAATTTCGAATATATTCATGGAAATATTTATTATTTTTGAAAAATTTGTAGATAAAAAAATCAAAGATAAAATAATCAATAAGAATATTTTCTCTCTCCCAATAATCAATTAATGCATTATACAAATACTTGAAGATTCCAGAACCTTTTTCATTAGTTGCCATCATCCATTCATTCCACCCATTTGAGTCCTCATATAAGTATTTCCAACCTTTTTTTAATAAATCTGTAGTACCATTAGGACAAATAAATAATGAGTTATAATAAACATCTTGCAAGGAAGAAAATAAATATACAGATGAATCGATCCATAACCCACCATATTGTGCTAATAACCCCGTACGAATAATATCACTCAAATGTGTTCTTGATATTATTCCGTCTTTATATTTTTTTATAATAAAATCTGGTAATTGTATAAAACTTTCAAAATTTGATTCTGTTAATAGAACAACTTTATATTCTTTAATATTGCATAATATAGAATTATAGCATTCATGAATGATTTCAGGCATATTATTTTCCCCCTGAAACCACATAACAAAAACATTGAAATCTTTTTTCAATATTTTGCAGCCTTTTATATCCTCATTTAAAAATTTATTATTTCCATATCCTTTTTTTTCAAAATAACACAATACAATTTTCTGCCTAAAAAGATCAAATATTGCACCTATCGCATTAAGTTTTAGTCGATAACATAAACTGCCACACTTTCTAAATAAAGTATTAATGTGACCCAGTTTTTTAATTCTTACATCCATAAGGACTTTTCTCCGTTGATATTTCTATATTACCAAACAAGATTTTATCAAGAATCTTTATTTTACTAATCGCTAAAGCAAAAATAATAGGTATAAATAATGCTAATATAAATTGAATAAAGAAAGATAAAATTGTATTGTCAACATAATTCCACAAGAAAAAACCATGCATCACATATATTTGTAATGTGTATTTTCCAAGCAAAGATAACTTTGATAGATTATCTTTTTTAGCTATTAGTAAAGCAATATTATAAAAAGCACCTATTGCAAAAATTGGCATAATCCAATAGGAGGAAATTCGAATAAGCAACATACTAGCCATAATAGTTATATTTTTCATGTCAAAAGATTTTACTAGTGTTGACAAATGAACTGTAAACGAATCCTCATACCTAAACATAAAAACAAAAGTAAATGGATATAAAAGTACACAAACCCTTGTTAACTTTTTTAAGTTTTCATATATATTCTCCTTTTTTACCTTCAGTCTTCGTACATAAATACCTGATACATAAAAAGGAAAAAAACGTAAAATTGAATACAAAAGTTCACTTTTTTGAAAAAAATATAATACTCCGACAAATAAATAAAGGAATAATAAATTTATTTTTGTAGGAGTGACAATTTTTACCGCAAGGAAAAGTAATAAAAAGCTCAAAAAATTATTTATCAAAAACCAATATGGTGGTGATATAAATATTTGTTGAATGTCAATTCGAAAATCTAAACTTACTAGTTTACCTATACAAGTCCATGTAAGCCAAGGAATCAAAAGCCGATAATATCGTTTTATAAGACTATACTTTTGTACCCCCCCCTCAACATTTATAACATAGCCACTCAAAAAAATGAAAAGCGGCATATGAAATGAATAACATAGTTTAAAAATAAAATTTTTCTCATAGTCTTGAGGATACAGTATTCCAGGAATATGACCAATAACTACGGCTATAATAGCAATTGCTTTTAAAATATCAACAGTTTTATTTCTTCTAGATGACAATTCCTTTGTATTAATATAATTACACACAGACTAAATCCTTTATTGAAAAATTATTGGACCAAACTTTTGTATAATGCAATATGCATTTCAGCAGCTTTTTCCCACGAAAAATCCTTAACTCTTATGTTCCCCTTTTCTATTAAACTCTTACGCAATTCATTATTTTGTATTACATTACAGATTTGATTTGCCATCTCCTGCTCATCATGTGGATTAAAGAATAATGCTGCATCTTTCGCAACTTCGGGAAAACAACTGGCGTTTGAACATACCACAGGACAATTATTTCCCATAGCCTCAAGTAATGGTAATCCAAAACCTTCGTAAAGTGATGGAAAAACAAAACAGAGCGCATGTTGATACAAAGACATTAACTCAGAATCTGAAACCCTTTTTTGAACTACTCTATTTGATATGCCAAGCTGATTAATATATTCTAATTCTTCTGTAGTAAATACCGAACCAACACAAAATAACTTTATATTATTTTCTTTTATTAATGAGAAAGCTAAAAGTAACTTTTTAAAATTTTTATATGCAAGTCTTCCTCCCACGAAAAGAATATATGGTTCATTAAAAATAGGATCTCTTTTTTCACCTGAAAAAGTTGCCCCAAGATATATAACATGTATTTTTTCTTCGGGACAATCAAATAATTCAATTAAATCCTTTTTTGTGTTATTACTTTCTGTTATGATGGCATCAGCTCTTTCAATACACTTCCTTTGTTCTCGAACAGTACGTGCATTATAGTTGTATGTGGAAAACATCTTATCATGATAATTTATAACGATAGGTTTGTTGGTTTTATTATTTGCATAACTTTCATAGTGTGTTAAATGTAAAATATCAAAATTATCTTCTTTAATTTTTTTTATTGAAAATGTCTTGCCCATTTCAAGCATGATTCTATCTCTTTTATAAAAATCGTGATTTTTGAAAAAATTTTTATATGGATGTTTTACATATCCCAATTTATTTAATTCTTCAAAATAAATGTTATTTGAATATTTAACCGAAATATCAACGCTGTCAATTGGTAATCTTTTTATTATTTCAGTAAAATATCTAGAAACACCCCCAAATACCTGATGTGAAAAGATTTGGTGGTCATACAATATTTTCATCTTTTTCCTCCAAAAACTTGTGCCTCGTATTTATTAACAAGCTCTCGTCTTTCAAAATAGTTATCACCATATATCAAAGAATTCTCATATTTAGAATAAATTGATTGATTCCCAGAATACATTTTTAATATTCCATAGCTAAAAAAAATTATAAGAAACAATTTTTTTGATTTTCCTGATAATAAAGAATATAGCTGTGGATATAATCCCCAATAAGAAAAAATAAATAACACTGGTATTCTGTCAATTAAGATTGTAAGTTCTGATAAAAAAAGATAGGAAAAAATATAAAAATAAAAACAATTAATTAATATGATATTGCTTTTATTTTTCGAAAGAAGTTTTTCATTAAATTTCAATATGAAAATAAAACTAATAAATCTTTCTAAATAACCAATAGTTATACCATAGGAATTGATATTCTTTGTATAAAATTCTATCATTCCAGAAAGGCGATATCCCAAGAAAGGTAAATGCTGTAATACTGCTGTTATCCATCTTATTCGAAATAAAAATATAATATTTCCTGCAAAAAAAAGAAATAAAATAAATAATCTTCTATATTTCTTGTTTAATATAAAAAACAAGGGTAAATAAATTATTGAAGAAACATGAAATAGAAAACCTAAGAATATCAATAACAAATATTTAATGAATTTTCTTAATCTAATATATTTTATTGATATAAGAAAGCAGAGTATTGATTTTGAATTGCGTAATAAATTTACATTTATTACAAAACAACCAAAAATTAAAAAAAAGCAAAGACCTAAAAATGTTTGTTTATTTGTATACTCCTTGATAAACAAAAAAATTATGATAAATTCTATTAGAAAATTAATAAATTGAAATACAAAATAATTTGAAGTAAATGTTCTTACTAAGCTTGTAAATAAAACAAAACCTATTTCATAGTTATTTTTTCTTACTGACTCGGTTAAAGTCACTCCTAATTTTGAATCAAAGAAAGAAGGACAATTATTAAAGATATGATAATAACTTATCCAATCAGAATAAATAAAACCTCGAAGTCCAATAAACAGAAAAAAAACAGAAAAGCAAATATAATATTTTAAATACAAAAATGAACTATTTTCTGTATAATTACTGTTATTTTTTATTCTGACAATAGGAAGAGTAACAAAAAATAAAAGAATAAAAACAAAGATATACGGTAATGAATATATTTTATTAAAAGCCATACTTTATTGACACTTCTTGTATACAGCTAGAGTTTGTTCCGCAGTTTTTTCCCAAGAATAACTCTCTATTATGATTTTTTTTATTTTTGAAAAATCTCTTTCTGTTTGTAATTCTGTATAGATTCCGTCATGAATAGATTTTAAAGAAAGCGGATTTACAATAGTTGCCATTTCTTTTGTAAAATATGACTTTACAGGTGTAAAATTATCATTGGCGACAACAATTTTACATCCATTTAGAAGAGCCTCTAAAGACACCAGACCAGGAGATTCTCTTAATGAAGGTAGTATATGAACCGCTGCCTTCTCATAAAAAGTATGAACTTTCTCATACGGAATCTGATCAAAAAAATATACATTTCCACGTTTCTGAGCAATTTTATGTAATTTTTTTGAGTATCTGCTACCTGGAAAATAATCCTTTCCCAAAAAAACTATCGGAATATCTTCATTATAAAGTGCATAAACTAGATTTAATTGATTTTTTGCTGGCTCAATACGTCCTACTTCAAGTACATAATTCTGAATATTTAACTCTTCAAAGCTACTATCAGATTGTTTTATATCGACAGCATTCACAATTGGAACTATTTTATCTTGATATTTCTGTGATATTTGACCTGTATACTTTAATAACTTTATCCCTTCTTCTTTTGAATTTGGTAATAAATAATCTACTTCTTCAATTATAAATGAATACTTTGATTTTGTTTGATTTGTAAAATATTCAGGTCTTCCTAATATCTTAGCAGATAAATAACCTAGTTTTCGTTCAATTCTATATTTTTTATCAGTATATTTATAACCGAAAATATGACTAAAAAAACCTGTTAATATTAAATAACTATAATCCCAAAAAATGGTAGATAATACAATTTTTATTGAATGTCTTTTTGCCTGTTTAATAAATTCCAAATTAAGATCCAAATCTGCCATATTAAAAATATGTATGACATCAAAGCTTGAATCAATTTGTTCAGGTTCATTAATTATTGTTATTGCTGATTCATCATTAAAGAGTTTCTCTAAATACTCTTTTGTCTTTAATATTTGAATTCTTCCACCACCATATGAATTTATATAGTTTGCTGACATACAAAAAGCTATTTTCATTACATCTTCTCCAAAATATTTACAATCTGCTTACTTGTAGTTCCGTTCCCATAAGGATTTACCGCATTTGCCATTGAATCATAGAAAGAAAAATCTTCAAATAGTTTCGTTGCATTTTCTACAATTTTATTCTTATCAGTTCCAACAAGTTTTGCAGTACCTGCTTCAACACCTTCTTGTCGCTCTGTAACCTCTCGCATTACAAGCACTGGTTTACCAAGTGCAGGAGCTTCTTCTTGTATTCCACCTGAATCTGTAAGTACAAAAAAGCACTTTTCCATGAGCCAGATAAGATATGGATAATCAAGAGGTTCTATTAAAAATATATTTTTCTGACCTTTCAAAATACGGTTTACAGGTTCACGTACATTCGGATTAAAATGCATAGGATATACAAATTGAACATCCTTATATTTTGCAGCAAGTTCACTGATAGCCCCACAAATATGCTCAAAACCATCTCCAAAATTTTCTCGTCTATGGCCCGTAATCAAGATTATTTTTTTTGAAAAATCCAAATAATTATAGAATTGCTTATATTTTGTTTCATCACTATTTTTTATAATATCCAGCCCTAAATGCAGAGCATCTATAACAGTGTTTCCAACCATATAGACATTCTTATCAATATTTTCGGTTTTTAAATTTTTTACAGCACGCGGAGTTGGGGCAAAATGATAATCTGCAATATGACCAGTTAGAACACGATTTATTTCTTCTGGAAATGGAGAGTATTTTTCCCCACTTCGCAAACCAGCTTCAAGATGCGCTACTGGGACTTTGTAAAAGAATGATGCTAAAGCTCCTGCAAATACAGTTGAAGTATCACCTTGTACAAAAACTAAATCAGGTTTTACTTCTGGAATAATATCTTTAAGTCCAAGCAAACATCCACTTGTAATATCAAATAATGTTTGGTTTGGTTTCATAAGATTAAGGTCGTAATCACCTTTAATTCCAAAAAAATCATTAATCTGATCAAGCATTTGACGATGCTGTCCAGTAAGACAAACCACAACCTTAAAGTCTTTTGGTTGTTTTTGAAATTCCTTAATAAGAGGAGCCATTTTAATAGCTTCTGGACGTGTACCATAAATAAAAAGAATAGTTTTCATATCTACCTCAGTATTTCTTTAAGTCGTTTCTGTATTTCATCCTCTGAAAATTTCCAGATATTTGCTTCAATAGTTTTCTGCTGCTCAAGATATTTAAGCTCATCATGTTCTTCAATAATACTTCGTACAACAGAAATCATTTCTTCTTTTGAATCGCATAAATATCCGACACTGCCAAGCTTTTTAAAAATATATTCAAAATATGTTGTGCGCAAACAAATTACAGGTTTACCATGTGTTAATGCATCAAAAATAGCACCACTAGCTGTCAATTTATATTTTTCTAAATCATAAAAATATAAACCATAGTCTATTGAATCTACCATTTGGTCAAATTCTTGTGTAGACAAAGGAGTATCTTTTGCAGGAATACGAACATTTGTTTTTTCCGGAACAAGTCCATTATCCATCTTTCCAATATGAACAAATTCCGCTTTTTCAGAAAACTTTTCTGACAGTTCAAAAATGAAGTCTGAACCTTTTTCCTTTAATCCAAATCCTATACCTGCAAAGCGGATTTTTTCATTCATTGGTTTGATCTCGTTTATAATACAAGGATAAACGTGGTCTACCGAAACGGTAGACCACGTTAACGATGGAATTTTTTCAATAAGATTATTTTTTATACAATCACCAAGAACAATATTATGAATATTACTACTTTCATGCTGCAAAATGGGCTTTACCCAATAAAGCATGTTATAAGGTCTATATTTTTGAGTTAAACTTTCTAATATGCCATGAAAAAAAGCATATACAGGAATATTTTTCAATGATTTTGAAATTTCAAATATCGTATACATTGAAACTGAAAGACAAATAAGTTTATCACAACCAATTTGTTTGATTTTCTTTATATTATTTTTCTCAAAATTCAAAGAAATTCTGACATTTCTTAATCTGGAATTGGTAAGTCCAGGCAAAGTAAAAGTAATTATTTGCTTAAAAACAAATTCTTTACTTAAATTTTCACACAACTCTGATTCAGCAAATAATACAAATTCGGCATCAGGAAAGATTCTTTGTACCATTCGTATTGTTGATGAGATAAATTTATTGTGTTCTATGCCTTTACACTGCGGCTCATAAAAAACGATTGTCATATTTATTTTCTCAGCAGATGATACAATTTTCGCAGTAATTCAAAAAAATCAGTCTTAAGGCTTATAAATAAAGCATGAATAAGGCGAGTTTTTTTAAATGAAGCCCAATAACCAGACATATCATCATATTCTCTAAATTGTTTCTTTGATGTATTAGAATTGATTATTAGTCCTACATAAGCCCTTGAAAAATCTTCGATAGTAGATTTAGAAATTAATGCCCAAATATGTTGACTTGGAATGTGCATATAATGGAAGATTTCGTTACAAAAATGGATAGGTATTATATTTGTTTTCTGAAGGTAGTAGTTGTACCAAGAGAATTCAAATGGTGCTATTTCCATAAGTTTTTTATAATTGTAATTTCTCTTATCCATAAAATCTTTTTTTAAACTTGTAAGAACTTTATTTGAAAAAACTTGAAAACCGTGACAATTTAGCCATTTTTTTTCCGGCATTTCTAATTCAGACATTATAGCCTTCATATAGTCAGACTTATTTTTCCAATAAGTATTGTAGTAGAACGGGTCTATCTGCAATTCTTTATCTTCAAATAAAACTGAATATGGCTCTGTTTCACTGAACATAAAGTCGGAAACGTAGAAATCACGAATAAAAAAGGAATCTGAGTCAAGACAAAAATAGTTTTCACACAAATTCTGTTCATGAAAAGCAAGTTTTATTATTTCCTGATTTATATACCCTGCGGATAAATTATGAATAGGTTCATTTACTAAATAATCAGCAAAAATACTTTCGTTTAAAAAATGAATATTAGTTACATCAGTTTCCTTTAATAATTTTTTTAGTTCTAAAATATCAGATTCGGGAAGAACTACATACAAAGGGATTTTATCCTTATTGTGTATAGTCATTGTTTTAATAAGTCTTTGTGCATTTAATAAATCACGACTATATGTTTTTAATAAAAAAGCAAATGTAACCATAATTATAGCCCTAATGCCTGTATAATACTTTTAGCACAGTTGTCCCAAGTAAATTTTTTGCATCGCTCACTACCCTTCTGTAATAAATCCGAACAAATAGAGTCATCATCTAATTTTGTTATAGCATCTGCAATTTCTTGAATATTATCTGGGCTTACCAACAAAGCAGCTCCTTCTGCAATTTCTTTCAATGAACTTGTATTAGATGTAATAACTGGAGTTTCTGCTGCCATAGCTTCAATTACAGGTAAGCCAAATCCTTCATAAGTCGTTGCAAATAATAAAGCATGTGCTTTTTGTAGTAATTCTACTTTTTCTTGTTCACTGACATAATCAAGAATCTCAAAATGTTCTTTATAACTAGATTCATTTATGTACGATACTACTTTTTCATACTCAGAACCTGATGAAGAAACTATTTTAAATATCATTGGAGAATTTGAATTTTGTTTCAAATAAAGCTCAAAACCTTTTACCATATTAAGAACATTTTTATTAACTCTCATTTCTCCCATAAACAACAAATATCTTTCTTTATTAACTATACGGTTATAAGGAGGTGTGTATAAATCTAAATCACATCCAGGATACGCAAGACTTATCTTTTCTTCAGGAATATGTAAATAATGAATCAAGTCCTTTTTCGTAGAAATACTATCTACCAATATTTTTTCAATGTTATCAACATTATTTGGCACTATCACATTTAGCCAGTCATAATTTCTGCCAGAATAATTCTCTTTATAGATTACTGACATTAAATCATGTACAACAATTACTTTTTTTATTTTCTTGGATTTTGGTAAAAAACCGTCAAAAACATAATATGTATTTTTCTTAAAAAAGAAAGGAATATTTATTTTTTCAAGCCATAATTGTCTAAAAAACGGTCGTACTAAAAGAATATCCTTAAATGGCTTAAGATTCAAACTTGAAAGTTTTTTTTTAATTCTTCTAAAACCCGGAAAAACCATAACTTTAATATCAGCTCCATTTTTCATCATTGCTTTTATTGAATTTTCATAATAGAGCTGTACACCAGTTTTTCGTTCTTGCAATAAATAATTCGCTGTCAAATATACAATTTTCATATTAACTCTCTATGCATAATTATATTTTTTACATCAATTAATGTTTTATTTCTAAATAAAAGAAGTATAAATACATAAATCATAGCACCTAAAACAATAAATACAAAGATATTTATTAAAAGGTGGAAGTGAATAATGTTTACTAGTATTTTTAAACATAAAAACATAATAATTGCACCTAGTAATGATTGCAATAAGGGAGCAAAAAAGGTTTTTAAAGTTATAAATTTCCGTGATAGGCATAGTTTAAGTATCATAACAATCGTTTCTGCACAAATGCTCCCCAGCGCAGCTCCAATTGCATGATAATGCGGAATAAGAATGGCATTCAAAATAACATTAATAAATGCTCCAAAAACAACTGAGATTAAAATATAAAAATCCTTACGGTATGGAACGAATAACTGCATTCCAATTTGATCTGAAATTGTCAGAATACAAATTATAGGAGAAATAATTCTCAACACTGGCACCACATCTGTAAAATTATCACCACTTAATAAACTAACCAATTGAGGTGCTAAAATCTCAACGCCAAAAACACATGGAATTGCAATTGCTAAAATAAAACAAAAGCTAAAATCAAAGTATTTCTTAAATAAACTTTTGTCATGTTCAGCATAATAAGAAAGTCGCGGTAAAAGTACAGCATTCAAAACTGTTATTAGCGTAATTACCATGTGATTAATTCTTGTACCAACAGTGTAATAGCCAACCTGCACATCATCAGATAAATAACCAAGCATAACAGTATCAAGCATTGTGTATACGCTCTGCACAAGTCCAAGCATGAGCAAAATCGCTAAAGGACGTATATGTTTTCTTATTTCCAACCTTTCTTTTATTTTGAAAAGAGAAATAAATTTACGAACATGAAAAATATTGCATAACGCAGCAGAGATACTTGGAAACACGCAAATTATAGCATATCTAAAATAGTCATTTTTTGTTTTTACAAAAATAAAAATTAAAGTTAGAGATATAATCTGAAAAAATACCTGGCGAATAGTAATATATTTATATTCTTCTAAAGCGCAATAAAGCCATTCAATTCCCAAAGTATTAAAAGCAATCGATAGGGAGTAAATCAAAATCAGTTTTCTATAACTAAATAATTTGGCTGAAAAATATACATAAAGAAAAAGTATACAATATGAAACTACTGTCGTTATAAAATTTATAATAACTATTTCATAAGTAATTTTTTTTAGCTTTTCTTTATCATCTCTAATTTTAGCAGCTTCTCTAAGCCCGTAAGTTGTTACACCAAACTGCGCTAACATTGTAAAATAGGTTATAATCGTTGAAACAAAGTTAATTTTACCAATATTTTCTGGTAACAAAACTCTTGAGACATAAGGAAAAGTTATTAAAGGTATTACAAGTGCTGAGAAAGTCTTAAATAAATAATATATGTAATTACTTTTAACCGATGACATAAACACTATTTATGGATTCTTATTTTTGGTTTAGCTATTATGAAAAAAACTATTATCTTTTAGGTATATCCTTTTTAAAGACACCTTCTTCATTGGCAACCAGTCGCTATTTCAGCTGTCACCCACAATGGATTTATTCACCACCTGACTTACGTGCTTCAACCAAACTCCGCGTCAAATAATGGCTGCCTTTAATTCCTTTATAATAAGATTTATTATTTATGGGTGTCAATATATTCAATTCGTGAACAATCTGAATTTTTACTTTTTTTGAATTTCTTGATAAGAGAGACTCAGAATGCGTTTTCCGTTCATCAGGGTAACTGCAAAATTTATACACTTATTTGATCTGTTTACATCTGAAATAAATCCTTCCATTCCCTTAAATATGCCGTCAATAATCACAATTCTATCATTAACATCAAATTGTACATTTACAATAGGAATGACACTTCCATATTTCAGAAACGAGGTTACAAGTTCTGTATCTATTGCAGATAAAGGTTTTATTTCATTGTCATTAGGAAGAAAATCTATAAATCCTTCTTCATCTTTTATATCCTGGATTCTTGAAATATTATCCGTTTCCCAAAAAATATAGCCGGGCAACCAACGGATCAATAAATTCTTTACCGCTTCTTAATCGTATTTGTTTGCCTATGCAATGAAGCTTACCATTCTGTTCTTCTGGATGGGAATCAAAAAGAGATTGAATTTTTTCCACGAATTTATTTTCAAAACCTGTTTTTACCCAAATACAGTAATAGTGCATACATACCCCTAATCAAATTCTAATTTACTTTTTTCTGTATAGCATAGATTTACCATTACATGATAAAACACAAGTTCATTTTCATGCTTAACCTTTAGAATCTTTATTCCGCCATTCTGATACTCTTGGCTTAAATCTTCGTTACTTGTAATTGGATATTCAGGAGGATAATCCACAGCAATAATCTTCTCCTTTATTGTATTCCATCTTTTTATGAATTTATTATTGTTTTCTTGGTAGTAGATTAAATCAAACAGATAATTTTTTGAACTATCATAATTAAAGATTTTTAAAATATGCTTTTTCAAATCATTATAACTTGGTCTAGTAAAACGCAGTGATTCCAATATGATTTTGTAGGTTTGAAAACAAATTCGCATATCTGGTTCACCACATGAATCCCCAGTTTCAGAGACTCCACTTCTACCCTGCACTGCTACATCGTATTTAAGCTTTTGTAGCCGAGCTTTTAATAATATCTCAATTAAGTCTGTTATTTTATCTTCTTTTTCTGTTTGCAGGTTTGTAACTGTGGCAATTTTATCAAGGATACTCTGCAAAGCTTCATACACCTCATAAAGTATGAAATCACCTGCATTGTTATGATGAATAGAAATATTGTCTGGCAGAACCTTAAAACGTTCTTTATCTGATAAACAAATTATTCTTGAATAAGAATCTTGCAATTTTCGCAAATTATGGGAAATATATTCGTCAGCTTTTGCAGTTTTTTGTTCCTCTGTATTAAACAGTTTTGCAAGTTTTTTATATTCAGACGTTTCTTTCCACTCTTCTGAGATATTATAAAACAAGTCAAAGGCTTTATTTTCTTTATTTTCCTTATCCCTTTTCTTTTGCTCCTTTATGACCCTTGAAACATAATAAACATTATTTCTTAATATTTCTGGCAAAGTATAGAAATAATCCAGTTTATTCTTTTCTCCAGATTCATCTAGAATAACAAGTTTTGAATATTGTAATCTCTCATAGAAATATTCAGAGCTATCAGTATTTTTTAGCATTTGTTCTATTTGTTCAAGCAAATCTCCAAAATCGGAATCTTTTTCCTCTATCTTCTTAAAACATGAAACATAGAGAAACATCGCCTTATATTCGTTATTTTCAGGAATCTCTTTATGTAAACCAAGAAGTATATTATAAGCGAAAAGAGTTTTATCATCTGCAATATTTAATAAAGCCAAATAATAACGCTTTTGTCGCTCAAGCCCTTTTATTCCTTCCTTAAATTCAAAATTATTGGTTGCATACGGAAATGAATAACTCTCTAGTTCATTACGCTTATTGTCTTTGTATAAAAGGAATAAACGCAATGATTCACAATTAATAGTAAAATCGGCAATAATACCCTTAGATGCTCTTTCTTTTACGATTGAATCCAATTTGCTAAAAAGTATTTGACTAAAACTTTTTGATATATTTAGGTTTGCTACTCGAACTGTATTGGAATACAGTTCTGGAATTGTAAACGATTTATCTTTTATTTTTGTAAAGTCCAATTTTTCAAATTCAGCATCAAAATATCTTCTGTCCTTTTCTCCAAGCAACTCATATAATTCTAACCAAATATTATACGGAGCTTCTTTGAGAATTATTTTGAAAATACTTTCCTTGTGTTTTTGACCTAAGCCTAATAAAGCTTTCGAAATATATGGAAAAATTTCATTATCGAAAGATACTTTTGACTCATATGAAGACGAAAATAGAAATAAGTTTCTTTTTTTCACATCATTAGAAAAAGATTTTTTGAGAATACTATAAATGATTCTTTCAAGTTTTTTATATAAATCTTTATTCACAAATCGAGACGAAAGAAAAGCATTCACAAGAACTATAAGGTGAATACGAATTCTTGTTGCATTATTTGTATTAAAGTCATAATCCTTGCTATTACTTGGCTCACGATAATAAAAAAATTGGTCATAAAAATTACAAAATGATTCGAATTTACTTTTATCTGTTTCAAATAACGGTGCAACTAAACGAATCCATTCATACTGCATTATAATTTGATATGCATCCATTATGCTTATTTGTGAGTCAACAGAAAGTGCTGATATATATTCGTCATATAACTGTAAAGCAAATGTTAA
>ODAI013897466.1_pt1 | contig 13884 bp, 12 predicted proteins | sample 1539321 | NCBI WGS metagenome assembly ODAI01 (sample SAMN02144231, study PRJEB22623) | gut metagenome | biome: sheep rumen | host: Ovis aries | place: New Zealand
ACGGCATCGCCGTACCGGAAAACGCTTACCGCCTGGAGGAGGTCGCGCAGGCGATCCTCGCGGCCGCGGGGAAGGGAGAAGCCCATGCTCAATGACATCCCCCTCGGCCAGTATTATCCGGGCGATTCGGCCATCCACCGCATGGATCCGCGCTGCAAGCTGATCCTCACGATTGTCTATATCGTCGGCGTTTTCCTGATCGGGAATCTGCCGGGTTATCTGCTGGCGCTGGCCTTCCTCTGGATGACCGTGCGCATCTCCGGCATCCGGTTTTCTTATCTCATGCGGGGGCTGCGGCCGCTGCGCTTCATCCTCATCTTTACCTTTGTGCTCAACGTGCTGTTTGCGCAGGGCTCCACCGTGCTCTTTCAGCTGGGCTTTCTGACCCTGACGCGGGAAGCGCTGGAGGCGGCGGTCTATTTCTCTCTGCGCCTCGTGTTCCTGGTCATGGGCACGTCCGTGCTGACGCTGACCACGAGCCCCGTGCAGCTGACCGACGCGCTGGAGCACCTCATGCATCCATTGGCGCGGTTCGGCTTCCCGGCGCATGAGCTGGCGATGATGATGACCATCGCCCTGCGCTTCATCCCCACGCTGCTGGAGGAGGCGGACAAGATCCAGAAGGCCCAGATGGCCCGCGGCGCGGATTTTGAGACCGGAAACCTGCTGGCCAGGGCGAAGGCGCTGATTCCGCTGCTGGTGCCGCTCTTCGTGAGCTCTTTCCGCCGGGCGAACGACCTGGCGATGGCCATGGAGGCGCGCTGCTATCACGGCGGCGCGAACCGCACGCGCCTGCGCGCCCTCAAATACACCCGGCTGGATCTCTATGCAGTGCTGGCCATGGCTGCCTTTATCGTGCTGATCCTGGCGGAGGGAATGCTCCTTGGCTGAGTTCGTCCTGCCGGAGAAGCACAGGCCTTCCCCGCAGGATCATCCGCCGGAGGGGAAGCGCCGCTTCCTGATGAACGTGCAGTTCGAAGGCACGGCCTACTGCGGCTGGCAGCGCCAGGAGAACGGCCCTTCCGTGCAGCAGACCCTGGAGGAGGCGCTCTCTGCGCTCACCGGGGAACACATCTCCGTGGTGGGATGCAGCCGGACGGACGCCGGGGTGCATGCCCGCAGCCTGACGGCCCACTTCGACAGCGGGACGCGGATCCCGCCGGAGAAGATTGCCTTCGCGGTCAATCCACTGCTGCCGGAGGACATCAGCGTCCAGCGCAGCGCGCTGGCGCCGGAAGGATTTCACGCGCGGTACTCCGCAAGGGGAAAGGTGTACGCCTACCGCTTCTGGAACGGCAGGCAGCCCGCCGCCCTCGGCAGACAGGTCCGGGCGCATGTGCCCGTGCCGATGGACGAGAGAAAGATGGATGAGGCTGTCCGGCAGCTGCTGGGCACACACGATTTCGCGGCTTTCGCCGCCAGCGGCAGCGTGGCCCGAAGCACCGTGCGTACGCTGTGGCGCGCGCAGGTGCGGCGGGAAGGGGACGAGGTGGTTCTCTTCGTGCTGGGGGACGGCTTCCTCTACAATATGGTGCGCATCATAGCGGGCACCCTGGCGGAAATCGGGACGGGCAAGCGCCCGGCCTGCTGCCTGGAGGAGGCGCTGGCCTCCGGGGACCGGCTCGCTTTGGGCATGACGGCGCCGGCCAAGGGGCTGGTGCTGGAAACGGCCCTCTACGAAGGGGACGAGGAAAAGGCGCTTTCCTATTTCTGCGGCCCCTGACAGAAACAGAGAAGGGAGGATACGCTTCGTGTTTGGCGCGGACGAATTGGGACTGGATCTGGGCACATCCACGATCCATGTCGTCCTCAAGAAAAAAGGCATCGTGCTGAGCGAGCCCGCTTATGTGACCTATGACCGCCAGACGCGGCAGATGCTGGCGGTGGGGGAAGACGCCCGCCTCATGTACGGGCGGACGCCGGGCAACATCGTGGTGGAGCGCCCCTTCCGCGAGGGATGGGTGCAAAGCTTTGACCTGGTGGCCTCGATGCTGCGCTACCTGATCCGTCAGGTGACGGGCCGCAGGGGGCTCCGGCCGCGAATGCTGCTGGCCATGCCGGGGGCGCTGACGCCCAGCGAGCGGCAGACGCTGGTGGACGTCGTGGTGGAAGCGGGGGCCAGAGAAGCGGTCCTCGTGGATGAGAGCGTCGCCTCGGCGATTGGAGCGGGCCTGGATATCGGCCAGCAGTACGGCCGCATGAATGTGGACATCGGCGGAGGACGGACCAACGTCTCCGTCTATTCCCTGGGGCATCAGGTGCTCTGGGACATCCTGGAGAACGCGGGAGACCGCTTCGACGATGCCATCGTGGATTATATGCGCAGGCGGCACAACCTGCTGATCGGGGAGCGGACGGCGGAACAGCTCAAGATGGACATCGGCAGCGCCATGGACAAGGGCGTCAGCGTGACGGCGGAAGCCTACGGACGCAGCCTCGTCACAGGGCTGCCCCGCTCGGTGACGGTGGATACCACAGAGATGACCGAAGCGCTGGACGAGGCGCTGAGGGAGCTTGTGATCGCGCTGCGCAGGACGCTGGAGCGGACGCCGCCGGAACTGGCCAGCGACATCTTTGATGCGGGCATCACCCTGAGCGGCGGCGGAGCCAAGCTTTACGGCCTGGACCGCCTGATCAGCGAGCAGCTGGGCATCCGGGCGACGGTGGCGGACGAGGCGGATCTCTGCACCGCGCACGGCCTGGAGAATCTGCTGGACGATCCGGACAAGTATCAGAATATCGACCTGTATTCCGAGCGCCGCTGGAACCGCGGCAGCTGATAGGGAGGAGCCATGAGCCGTTACGATCTGCTGCTGTGCGACGCGGACATGACACTGCTGGATTTCGAACGCGCAGAAGAGGCGGCGTTTTACGAAGCCTGCCGCGCGAAGGGGCTCGCCGTCGGGGAGACGGAGCGCAGGCGCTACGGGGAACTGAACGCCGCCTGCTGGAAGCTCTTCGAGCAGGGGAAGCTGACTCAGCCGCAGCTGCGCGTCAAGCGCTTTGCGGATTTCCTCGGGGAGCTGGGCAGCGGCACAGACCCGGCGCAGCTCTCCCGCACCTATGAGACGGCCCTTTCCCATCAGGGATTCGCGCTGCCGGGCGCACGGGAGGCGCTCACCCGGTGGAAACGCCGGATCCGGGTGATGATCGTGACCAACGGAATCGCCGCAGTGCAGCACGGGCGGTTCGCGGCCAGTCCCTTCCCGGAACTGGCGGAGGACCTGGTGATCAGCGAAGAGGTGGGCTCGGCCAAACCGGCGCCGGAGATCCTCTGGGAGGCCATGCGCCGCGCGGGCGCGGCGGACAGGTCCCGTGTGCTCATGCTGGGGGACTCGCTGTCCAGCGACATCGCCGCGGCATATCACGCGGGCGTAGATGCCTGCTGGTTCAATCCCAAACATAAGAAGAACGAGACAGGTTTGCCGATCCGTTGGGAAGTGGCGAGCCTGGATGAGGTGGACGCGCTTCTGTAAGGAGGTGTGACGCGTGACCAAACGGTGGAAAGAAGGATGCCTGGGGCTCATGCTGGCGGCATCGCTTTTCCTGCTGACGGGTTGCTTTGTGCAGCCGGATCCTTCCCTGGAGCCCCTGACCATCAGCGACGGGACGATGCCCTTTGGAACGGCGTCTTCGCTCCCGACGGCAGCCCCGACGCCCTCGCCGGAGCCGGAGCCGACCGCAACGCCGGACGACTGGCAGCAGAACAGCGAGCAGGACTGGGAGGACTGGAGCGCGGGCGTTTTGCCCACGACGACGCCCCGGACGGCGGCGACCGCCGAACCGGACGCGGTGAGCTGGCAGACCTCCAAGGATGACTACAACGCCGGGTATCCGGTGCTCATGCTGGGCTCCACGGGCAGCGATGTGGCGGACCTGCAGGCGCAGCTCACCCAGCTGCGCTACTACAGCGGCACCATCGACGGACGGTACTCCAGCGCGACGCAGGACGCGGTGCGCGCCTTCCAGGAGAAAAACGGCCTGACGCCGGACGGCATCGCCGGCCGGGAGACGCAGGACCTGCTCTACTCGACGGCGGCGGTGGCCAACGTGATCAGCGCGGAGGCCCAGGAGGAGTCCTATGTGCTGCTGAAGCAGGGCTCTGCGGGGCTGGACGTCCGCCTGCTTCAGGCGCGGCTCATGGAGCTGGGCTACTATGCAGGCGGTGTGGACGGCATTTACGGCAGCACTACGGTGGACGCGGGGAAGGCGTTCCAGCGGGCCAGCGGGCTTTCCGCAGACGGGCAGGCCGGCGTCCAGACGCAGACGAAGCTCTACTCCACGGCGGCCAAATACAGCGGGAATCCCGTCGCCATGGCGGACGCGGACGAAAGCCGCAGGCTTTCCCTGGGCATGACGGGCAACGACGTCTATGCCCTGCAGCAGCGGCTCATCCAGCTGCGCTATCTCGACGGGGTGGCGGACGGCGTCTTCGGCATGGAGACCCAGGAGGCCCTGGTGGCCTATCAGCGGGCCAACGGCCTCACGGCGGACGGCACCACCACAGCGGCCACCTGGCGCAAGCTGAACGGCAGCAGCAAGGCCGCCAGCGCGACGCCCACGCCGGTGCCCTCCATGACGGCGACCATGCACGAGGGCGACAGCGGGCAAAACGTCTATCTCCTGCAGGCGAAGCTCTTCGAGCTGGGGTATTACGCGGGGCGCATCGACGGCCGCTACGGCGCGGAGACGTCGGAGGCTGTGCGCGCGTTCCAGCGGGCCAACGGCCTGGCGGCGGACGGCATCGCGGGCAAGGGCACGCTGAAGCAGCTGAACAGCGGCAGGGCTGTGGCCGCTGGCAGCGCAGAAGCGCTGCAGGCGGAGAGCAGCGCGGCGGTCTCCGCCGAGGACCTCTCCACCATGCGCAAGGGCGACAGCGGAAGCGGCGTCACGGCGCTGCAGCAGCAGCTGGTTGCCCTGGGCTATATGAAGGCAGCGGACGGACAGTTCGGCTCCGGAACGGACAGGGCGGTGAAGCTCTTCCAGGAGGCCAACGGCCTCACGGCGGACGGCATCGCGGGGCCGGGCACCCTCCGGGTGCTCTTCGGCAACGACGCGGTGGCCTATGACGAATACTTCGGCGGCGGGAAGGGAACACAGCAGACCGGGCAGGCGCCGGTTACCCGCGCGACGGCAACGCCCAGGCCCAACACCAATGTGACCTTGCAGTGGCAGAGCAGCGGCAGCGACGTGCTGCAGTATCAGAAGCGGCTCGTCCAGCTGGGATACCTGGCGGCCAAGTCCGCCACCGGGCAATTCAACCAGCCCACCGTGGAGGCTACGAAGGCATTCCAGACGATGCACGGCCTCAAGGTGGACGGCGCGGCGGGCAAGGACACGCTGACGCTCGTCTACTCCTCAGCGGCGAAGAACGCGAACGGAGACATTCCGGGGGACTGAGCCCTGCACGCTGACGACAGAGAAATAAAATACCGCTTCCGTATCCCTGCGGCAAAAGCCGCAGAAGAGAACGGAAGCGGGTTTTTAAAGGGTGAGCTGCTGCTGGAGATCCGCGAGGAACGCCCGGCAGTCCGGATCATCCAGGAGAACCTCAAAAGCTTCGAGCGCCGCCTCCCGGAAAGAGGGGTTGAGCCCCTGGAGCCCGGAGGCGTAGAGGGGACAGACGCCGGCGCTGCGCGGGTCCATGATAAGCGAGGGCGCGCCGTCCTGCCCGAAGCGGACCGTCAGGGGAAAGAGGCGGCAGGCGAGGGGACGTTCCTCCCGCGCGCACCAGTCCCGGCAGACGAAGAGCAGCGCGGGGCGGCCGCCCAGGCTGTACCCGGTATTCCGGACAGCCCCGAAGGAGCAGGCGGCATAGAGCTGTTCTTCCCCCGGGAAGAGCAGCATGCCCGTGTCGTCGTCCCCCTGGCAGCAGGCGGCGCCGCAGAAACGCCCGCAGTCCGCGGCAAGGGGCGTGACGTTTTGAAGCAGCTTCCGGGCGCGGCGGACGGCATCGAGGGCCATAGGATCCCCTCCTGTTGCGTATTGAAGCCATTATACCGGGGGCGTGCAGAAAAGGCAAGGCCGGGCACTTGCCCGGAGGGAAAGGGCAGGATATAATAGAATCACCTCAAAAGAAAAGGAGGCGGAAAGGGTGGAAGGACCGGTAAACTGCGGGCGGACCCGATGGTACGGCCTGCAGGAAGAAGGGCTTCTGCTGCAGATGGATGCGCGGCAGGGCCGGGAAGCGCTGCTGCCGCGCTATGCGGGGCGCGTCCAGACCATCTACCTCGACCCGCCTTTTAACACGGGCAAGCGCTTCGAGGCGCACCTCTCCGCAGGCGACGCGGCTTACCGCTCCGGCAGGGGAAACGTGCTCGCGGAGGCATACGACGACCGCTGGCCAGACAGGGAGGCATACCTCTCCATGATCCGGGAGACGCTGACCCTCTGCCGGGAGCTGCTCTGCCGGGAAGGGACGCTGTTCCTCCACTGCGACAGCCGTTCGGCTGCGCCCCTGCGCCTCATGCTGGATGAGATTTTAGGAGAGGCGAACTTCTTAAACGAGATCATCTGGGCTTATCAGTCCGGCGGGCGCTCCAAAGCCTTCTTCCCGAGAAAACACGATACGATCCTCTTCTACGCCCGCTCCCGCGCGTACTACTTCAACCTGAAGGCGGTGCCGGTGGGAACCAACGCGTCCCGCCAGAACCACATGCGCAAGGAGACGGACGAGGAAGGGCGCGCGTACCGCGCGATCCGCTCCGGCGGCAAGGAATACCGCTATTACGACGACGACCCGGTATACCCGGGGGACGTGTGGACGGATATTCCCCATCTGCAGCAGAGAGACCCGGAGCGTACGGGCTTTGAGACCCAGAAGCCGCTGGCGCTGCTGCGGCGCGTCCTGGCCTGCTCCACGCAGGAGGGCGACCTGGTCTGCGATCTCTTCTCGGGCAGCGGCACCACGGCGGCGGCGGCGCAGGAGATGGGCCGGCGGTTCATCTGCACGGACGGAAGCGCTCTTTCCGTGGCGCTCACAGAGAAGCGTCTGGACGGGCAGAAGGGAAAGCCGCCTGCCCGCGGGTTCGCGGTGGAAGCGCCCTGCGTGATGGACGACGCCTGGGCGGAGACGGTGTGCTACCCGGCCATCGCTTCCTACACGGTTTTTCTAAAGGATTTCGGCAGCCCGCAGGCGCAGGAAAGCGGCCTGTCCGGCCTGGATACGGTGGACCGCTGGGCGGCGGGCTTCCTGCGGGAGGGCGTGTTTCACTGCTGCGCGTCCAGCGCGCGCTCGAGGCGGAGCCCTTCGCTGGCCCCTTCGCTGGAGATGCCCGTCTATGCGGGAGAGCCCTGTGTGCAGATCACGGACACATGGGGAAACAGGCGGTTTTTCCTGCCTGCAAGGAGAGTATGAAGATGAACAACGGATATATCGTCTATATGCTGCGCATCCTGGCGGTTCAGGGCGCGCTGGCTTCCGTCTATACCGATCCGGAGGACCCGGAAGGGTTTTCTGCGGGATTCGTGGAGGCTGTGGATAATCAGCATGTGCTCATGTGCGACCTGACCCCCTGGGGACAGATCGACGGATGGCGCGTGCGCCGGAATACGGACGTGCTGAACGTGCTCTACGGCGAGGAGTACGAGCAGCGCCTGGCGATGCTCATGGCGCACCGGCGCGAGTATCACCATCCCTTCTTCACAAGCCAGCCTGCGGAGGACACGGATCTGCTGCTGAGCGTCCTGCTGGAATGCCGGAACAGGAGCGAGATCGTGAGCGTCATCGTGGGGGATGACATGATCACCGGGCGCGTGCTGGAGGCCAACGGCCTGCGCATGAAGCTGCGCGTGATGGACTTCTTCGGCCGGGAAGCCGAGGAGGAGACCATCACCCTGCGGGACATCGAGATTCTGGAAATTGCCACCCAGGAGGAGCAGATGTACGGTCTGCTGGAGAAGATGGAGCGCGAGCGCGCGACGCTGGTGCCGAAGGAAGAGACGACATGAAGATCACCATCCTCACGATTTTCCCGGAGATGTTCACGCCGCTGCACACCAGCATGCTGGGCCGCGCGGAACGGGCCGGCCTGCTGGAAATCCGGGAGGTGGACATCCGCGCTTATTCGAAGAACAAGCACCACAACACGGATGACGCGCCCTTCGGCGGCGGCGCGGGCATGGTGATGCTGGCGCAGCCCATCGTAGATGCCGTGCGGGACGTGCAGGGGCCGGACTTCAGGGGGAAGCGGATTTACCTCTCCCCCAGGGGCAAGACGCTGACGCAAAAGAAAGCGGAGGAACTGGCCCGGGAGGAGGAGCTGATCCTGCTCTGCGGGCATTACGAGGGAGTGGACCAGCGGGCGCTGGACCTCGTGATGGACGAGGAAATCTCCATCGGAGACTATGTCCTGACGGGCGGGGAGCTGGGCGCGATGGTGCTGACGGACTGCGTGGCGCGGCTGATCCCCGGCGTGCTGGGATGCGAATCCTCCGCGGTGACGGAGAGCTTTTCCTCCGGCCTGCTGGAGTATCCGCAGTATACGCGGCCGCGGGAATTTGAAGGCCTTGCGGTGCCGGAACCGCTCCTGAACGGCAACCACAGGGAGATCCAGGGCTGGCAGCTTTCGGAATCCCTCTACCTGACGCTGCGCAGGCGTCCGGAGATGGCCGAAGCCTGGCTGGCCGGGCGGAAATTCACGAGGAGTCAGAAGAAACTGGTGGACGCGGTGCTGGAACGCATCCGCGCGGAGGATGAAGCATGTTCACCTGCACCCTGAATCCGGATGCCCGTGAGAATCTCTGCGACCAGCTCTACGGGGCGCTGCGCGAAGAGATTCTTTCGGGAAGGCTTACAGGCGGCTCAAAGCTTCCGTCCAAACGGGAGCTTTCTCTGCATCTGCGCATCTCGACCTCCACGGTGGAAGCGGCGTATGGCCGGCTGACGGAGGAGGGATACTGCGAAAGCAGGCCGAGAAGCGGCGTCTATGTGGCGTCCCGCCTTCCGGGGGAAAGGCCTCCGGAGAAGCCGGAAACGCCCGTCCGGTGGGATTTCGGCACGGGCGCAGCGGATGCGGCGCGCTTCCCCTATGCGACCTGGGCGCATCTTATGCGGGAGGTGCTCAGCGAGGAGAGCGGCGCGCTGCTCACGGCGGGGGACCCCAGGGGCTCGGAAGGGCTGCGCAGGGAGACCGCAGCGATGCTGCACCGCATGCGGGGCATCGACGTGCCGCCGGAGGAGATCGTCTTCGGCGCGGGTACCGAGGTGCTGGTGTCTGAGCTGCTGGCGCTGATCGGGCGGGAAAAGCGCTTCGCGGTGGAGGACCCGGGCTATCCCCGGGTGCGCCGCATCCTGGCCGCAGGCGGCTCCCGGATCGTGCCGATCCCCCTGGAGGGCGGCGCGCCGGATCTGCGGGCGCTGTATGCCAGCGGCGCGGGCGCCGTCTATGTGACGCCTTCCCATCAGTTCCCGACAGGCCATGAGATGGATGCTTCCCGGCGGGAGGCGCTCCTCTGCTGGGCGAGGGAGACGGGCGGCTATATCCTGGAGGACGATTACGACAGCGAGTTCCGCTTCTCCGGGGAGCACATCCCGGCGATGCGCGCGCAGGACCCGCGGGTCATCTACATGAATACCTTTTCCCGGACGCTGGCTTCGGGTCTGCGCATGAGCTTTATGACGCTGCCCCCGGCGCTGGTCGGCCGCTTCCTGGAGACTCATTCCGCCTGCAGCGTGCCCGCCTTTGAGCAGGAGACGCTGCGCAAATTCATGGCGGGCGGGTTCATGGAGCGCCACATCGCGCGGATGCGGACGGTATACCGCGCGCGGCTGCAGGCCCTGGAGGAAGGGGTTGCGCGTGAGGGCGTCGGCAGGCTGCGTCCCTGCGCGACGGGGCTGTATGCGCTGCTGGAGGCGGGCGGGAGCGTCCCGGCCGGCGAGCTGGTATCCCGCGCTGCGGCGGCAGGGGTGAAGCTCACGCGGGCGGCGGATTACAGCATCATGGAGGTCTCGCCGCAGGACCGCACGGTGCTGCTGGGGTTTGCGGGGCTGGATGAGAGCCAGATTTCAGAAGGGCTGCATGCGCTCGCGGCCGCCTGGGGGATTCGGCGCGGGAAAAATCCATGATGGACAGCCTTTCGGCAATAGAAAAAACGCCTTCTCGTTACTTTCGGGAAGGCGTTTTGCTGTATGTTTCAGGGTTTTGACAAACGGCGTCAGCGGATGTTCTTGCGGTTGACCCAGCCGATCGCGCCGTCGGTCAGGCGGATCTGCACCCACTCGCTGTTCTTGTCGTTGATGACGAAGTATTTCCGTCCGGCGACGGTCATGCCCGTGCTGTCGGAATAGGTGGCGGGCAGCTGATGGATCTTGACCTGGCTTGCAGCGGTGACGGTGGGACCGCCCTTTTCGCCGGGCAGCGCTTCCACGAGACGGGGACTCACATAGCCGAAGATGCCGTCATTGGTGCGGATCATGAGCCAGCTGTTGTCTGTGCAGCCGAGGTACTCGTAGCTTTCGCCCGCGAAAGCCTGGGTGATGCGGGAACTGGACTTGTCCGGCTGGGAGCGGATGCTGATGGCGCTGCCGGTCGTGCTCTTGATGGTGACGCGCTCCACCTGCGGCGCAGGGGTGGGCGCTGCCATCGCTTCGGCGGCTCCGGCGATGGGAATGTCGGCGAGCACTTCAGAGGCCGGCGGCGCGGGCACATAGTTTTCCGGAGCAGGCGTATAGGCGGCGCTGGCGATGTCCTTGCGCAGGGCGCTCCAGCTGGCGCTTCCGTCCTCCGCGGTGAGCGTGCCGCCCAGCTGGCGGATGCTCTGCGCCTGCGCGCAGGCCTGCATGACGTACATATCGTCAGACAGCCAGACGACAGTCTGCCCATTGGAAGGGAAGAAGCGGACGACGGTGTACGCGGGGCCCTCCACGCGGTTGCCCAGAGCGTCTGTCAGGAAGAGCATGGCGCAGTCCATCGCGGTGCCGAGCTCTGAGGATGGCGCGCTCTGGAAGGAATTGAGCATGAAGTATTCGGGGATGAAAGCCCCCCGGAAGGGATGTCCGGAAGCGGGATTGGAGAAATCTTGGACGCTGGCGGTCATCTCGGAAAAGAGCCGGTTGGCGGCGGACTGGATGCCTTCCTGCTGGCCGGGCGCCTGGGCGACCGCGGCAGAGGAGACGGACATGGCAAAGGAACCGAGGAGGGAGAACTCAGGCGCCTGCTCCTGCATGAGCAGCAGGGCGTCTTCCGTGCCGTCGGACACCAGAGCAGAAGCGCTCCAGCTGTTGAAAGCGTTTACGAGGTATGATTCCAGCGGATCGCTGCCTCTCGCCTGCAGGACGATGCGCTCCTCAGCGGCAGGCGCGGTTTCCCCGATGGCGGAAGCCATGTCGTCGGAGGTGAGCTCTTCCGCGCAGGCGCAGCCTGCGGCCAGCAGGGCAGCCATCAGAATCAGAAACCATTTCTTCAACATCAACAGATCCCTCCCCAAGAATGCGATCGGGTTATGATTAATAAAGATTATACCAAAAACAGCATCCTAAAGCAACGCAAGCCGTCAGTTTTCCTGAAAGGGGAGCGCCAGGGCGCCCGCCAGCAGCGCGGGCGCGAGGCAGAACAGGGGCAGCGCGTACCGCGGCAGGGTGCAGGGCCCCAGCAGATAGCCGGCCCAGAGCCCCAGCGCGCCCAGCGCGGCGGGGATGAACGGCCTGCGTCTTCGCGCAATCATCACGAAGCAGGCGAAGACCAATGCCCAGAAGGGGAGGGCCGGGGAGAAGAGCAGGGAAACCACGGGCCATTTCTGATATTCATTCCGGCGGCACACGCGCTCCATGAAGCTGCGCAGAGGCGGCAGGAAGCACCGGAAGCTGAAGCCTTCAATCTCCAGCTCCTGAGTCTGCAGGTATCCCTTGTCGTTCCAGGAGACATCCGGATAGATGGTGGCATGGCTCTTGTCGTCAGGATACCAGGAACCGATGTTCAGCATCAGGAAGGCCTCTGCGTAGGGGAGCGCGCTCGTCTTTCCCGCTTCCAGCCAGAGGGACAGGAAGGAACGTCCTTCGCGTTCGAGCCGCTGGCGGTCGAGATAGCCCTTGGCGGGATCTGCCAGATGGGGGTGGACGACCAGCCCTGCTTCGTCCGTATACCAGGAGCGCAGCGTCTCCTGCTGCTGGGCGGTCAGCGTTCCCGCGGCGTTCGCCCGCACCAGCTGCTGCGCGGGCAGGCTGTAAAACTGGAAAGAAGGGAAGGATACGGGATGCATCGCAAGCTGCAGACCGCCCATCACGGCGAAGGTGGACAGGAGGGACGCGGCGCAGAGCAGGGCCGCGCTCTTCCGTTTGCCTCTGCGGGCGGCGATAAAGCCGGGAAACAGCAGGGCGAGAGCGACAAAGCCGTTGGTGCGCAGCAAAGCTGCGGCGACGGTGCAGAGCACAAACCGGAGGATTCCCCAGCGGGAGAGAGCCTTCCCTTCGATCATCTCCCAGACGTCCAGGGAAAGGGTCAGCACCGCGGCGGCAAAGAGCGTGTCCTTCGTCATGGAGCAGGAGAGGGTGGAGAAGACGGGATGCAGCCCGAAGAACGCCGTGGCCAGCAGCGCGGGCGTCAGCCCCGCCCGGCGGCGAATGAACGCGCAGGCGCGGCCGAGTGCCAGCGCAAAGAGGACCATCTGGACGAGGGACAGGAAGAGCAGCCCGGCGCTCAGGCTCATCAAGCGCTCCCCCAGGGCCAGCGCGCCGTTCATGAGGACGCTGTGCAGCAGGGGATGGATGGAGGAATAGACGCCCTCCGTGTGCTGAGCGTATTCCCCGGCAAAATCATAATTGAGCATGCCCGGAAAGTATGCGAGCAGCACGGGCAGCCACAGCAGGAAGAGCACGGCTGCGTAGGGCAGAAGGGAGGCTCTGCCGCCCTGTCTGCTTCGGACGCGCAGGAGCATGAGCCGGGCGAAGAGACAGCCCAGAAGCGGCGCCGCCATGAAGGGGACGGCGATCCGCCGCACGAGGCTTCCCCGACCAGGGAGCAGTCCACCATAAAAGGTCAGCTCCGCGCCCAGCGAAAGAGCGGCGGCGAAGAGGAGCGCCATTATAAGCCCGCAGATAAGCGTGCGTTTGGATGCGCGCCGGAGCGCCCCGCCGGCCGGCATGAAGCAGCAGAAAAGCAGCACCGCAGGATAGGCGGCGGTGCGGAACGCGGCGCTGTCCGGGTCCACGGGCAGCAGATATGGGCTGACGAAGGCGGCGGCCAGCGCAAAGAGCAGCGCTGCGGCCGCAGCATGCTTACGGATCAACGGCATATGCGGGTCCTTTCGCAAATCCCCCGCCCATCGGGCGGGGGATTGTGAGTCTTGAAATCAGGGATTACTTTGCGGGCTCTTCTGCCTTGGGAGCAGCCTTTTTGGCTGCGGGCTTCTTGGCGGGCGCTTTCTTCTCAGCCTTGGGGGCTTCTTCTGCTTCGGCCTTTGCGGCAGGCTTTTTCGCGGCGGCTTTCTTGGCCGGGGCCTTCTTGGCGGGCGCTTTCTCTTCCGCTTTGGGAGCTTCTTCCGCCTTCGGCTCGTCGTGGATCACAAAATCCGTCGCCGGACGGGTCAGCTTCTCATAGAGAGCCATGTACTTGCCTGCGGAGGCATACCAGCTGTAGTCGCCGGTCATGCCGCGCACGATGAGCTTGTACCATACCTCGCGGTTGTTGCGGTAATAGTGCACGGCGCGGCGCACGGTGTGCAGCCTGTCATGCGCGTTGTAGTTGAAGAAGGTGAAGCCGTTGCCCTCGTCGGTGAACTTATTGTAGGAGAGCACGGTATCGCGCAGGCCGCCTGTCTCGCGGACGATCGGCACGGAGGCGAAGCGCATGGCGATAATCTGGCTGAGGCCGCAGGGCTCGAACTGGCTGGGCATGGGGAACATGTCAGCGGCCGCAGAGATGCGGTGCGCACGCTGATGGTCACTCT
>ODAI014591983.1_pt1 | contig 13884 bp, 9 predicted proteins | sample 1539321 | NCBI WGS metagenome assembly ODAI01 (sample SAMN02144231, study PRJEB22623) | gut metagenome | biome: sheep rumen | host: Ovis aries | place: New Zealand
AAATCTCGTAATCATACTCCTTAAACTGCGGATTAACCGCACGGACAGCAGAAGCATTTTTGTATTCCTTCATGTCAGTAATTGCTACAAAACAGGCTACTCTGTCTCCGCAAATACCGGACTTATAATCCCTGAGTGCCTCCACCATCGGATAACTGATATACAGCTTCCCGTTCACTGTCTCATTATCGAAACTTTCAAGCATCTGTTTTACTGCATCCGCATCATCTTCCTTGCCCAGATTGGTTTGATGCATATCATAATCGAAGAAAAGGTATACCTCTGAAAAATCATCTCTCGACAGCCCATCCAACTGTTTACTGATATCATCGTTGCTTTCCCTTAAGACCTCAATGATATCCGTATCAAAATCATCCGCTTTCAGCTTTTTCCATAGCATATAGATGTTCTCCCCTGCCGGAAGCGTTATTATCTTAAAGTTACCGTGAGAAAAGAACACCTTCGAGATATTATCAATGATCTGAGGTTCCCTGGCCTCTCCTTCGACTATAAAAGCTTTATAGTCTCTGTCAGCCATTGAACGCACCTGCCTTATACATTTTCTGAAGATTATGAGCCTGTCTCAGTTCTTTCTCCGTCAGTTCAGAGAATGCTTTGATACTGTTATCCTTCAATAAGAAATAACAGTCCGGCCTGAGAAGATCATTACTCATAAGATCCGTGTTATGCGTGGTCGTAAATATCTGCACATTCTGTATCTCATTAACCTTTTTCTGAACGCTCTCTGACAGTTCAAAGTGATAGAACGCATCAAACTCATCAATAAATACGAACGATGCCTTCTTCATGCGGATATACCAGTAGTAGAACAGAGCAAGCGATCTGGTTCCGGTAGATGCAATCTTAAAGAAATCAGCATCCTTATTATCAAAGCGACAATAGATTGCCTTTCTTCCATCCACCTCACGCTCATACAGATCGTATTCTATATCATTCTCCTTCAGGAACTGCTGGAAGTCCTTTACCTTTCCTGCATTACAAATCCCCTCTGCAATCCCTTCCGCTCCGTTCATGAAGCCCTCATGCCCTCTGTTATCCAGTGAATAAAACAGGAGCATCCGATCCACAAAATCTATGAACTTTTTGAACACTCTGTTCTGTTCATTATCTGTAAGGATTGAATTACCGCTTACATATTTCACACGCGATATCGGACTTTCGTTTTTGATCGATGTGTTTAAGGTATCAGAACCTTCCAACAAGGTAAATCCATCTTGGGCGAGAAAATCAAAATAAATAACCTCTTTACCATCGATGGAAAGGCTCTCCTGCCTCAATGCATCAACATCGGTCTTGGAGTACTTATAAACCAGCTCATGTCCGTCAAAAATAAATGTGTACTCAAACTCGGCAAATGACTTCCTCCCGCTCATATTGAGATAGAAATCATAGCTTTGTAAGAGCTTTTGTTTCTCAGTCAAATGTGTGATCACATCAAAGATAGCAAGTCCGAGGTTTGACTTTCCGCATCCATTGATACCGTATATGATTCCCTTGGTTATACAGTTTCCTTCGATAATCTCCGGGTGGAACCCATAATTACTAGGCGACCCTATATCCAAAGTGATCTTATCCTTAAAACCTTTGAAATTTTCCACGCTGAATTTCTTTAGCATGATAATCACTCCCTGCGTCGTTTTTTCTTTAGTATATACGCCTCCGAAGAAAAAAACAAGGGCTTCTGTATTTTTTTTACGGCTCATCCGTAACAATCATTAAATAAAGCGAAAATCCGCAAAAACCGGCTATCTAAATTTTGAAAAACTCAGTGTTTTCAATGTTTTTCGCAATTTTAGATGTGCCGATTTTTGCCATTTTGCCTTATCTAAATCCGATTCCCGGCATCTTATACCCCCCGTCTTCCATTTCGCGATTTTGCACGCGAGACCCACCCGCCGTTCTATAGGAGCCGGAGCTGTAGGGATTTCGACTCCCCCTATGAGACCAAGTGGTATCGTAAAGATTGACCTAAAAAAGGCGGCTCTTTTTACAGAGTCGCCTTCCTCATTTTGCCCCTCTGGTGCAGTATTACAGATAATCTACCGAATTCCTGAACTCATCAAAGATTGGCCTCAGCCTCTTAAGCCAGCCGTACAAAGTTTTGTCCGGTCTTTTCATCTTTGTCGCCGCTTCTTTCATCTCGACTTCCTGCCCAAGGAGCTCTAACAATTCACAATAATGCGCATACTTCGGATAGTGAGTCCTTACATAAGCAATGAAATCCTTAAGCAGCTTCAGATAATCATCCGCCGGACTATATCTGCCGCTCTCCGGCTCATACGGATCGACATTTCCATCGGAATCATGAAGCTCTAATGATGAAAAGAGTACAGTACCCTTCACCGGTCTGAACTGTCTGTTCACCGGGCATTCCTCGCAGCGCACAGCGATCGTCCTTGCTTCACCCTTTTTGCCGGTATAATCCGGATTCTTAACCCTGAGCGGGCAGCGCTTTGACTTTCCATTTTCACCGCAGATGATGCACCTCTGCTCCATCTTCCAGGCAGCCTCGTGTTTCCACTGATCCTGCATATAATCCTGATACCATTCAGGATCCGTGACCTCGAATCGGAATGTCGGCTTCTTCTCGCCCTCAACCCACATGGTGCAGATCTCAGCATTCAACTCCTTATACTTTGATGATTCCCGGAAGTCCTTCAAACCTTCCTCGTTCGTCTCGACAACAATGAACAGCTTATCGCCATCCTGAACAACAACAGCCTCAGATTTACTAATCTCCATTATTTTTCTCCTTAATCTCAGCGATCGCTGGATCTCGGAGATGCACATATCTAAGGCTTCCAATATCTTTGCTGCGATACAAAAACGCGTGACAACAAAGAGGTAAGCACATCGGTCTGTAGAAATATCCTGCTGGATATCTCTCTAACCTGATATGTGCACCTCCTGCTTTCACGCGTGTTCGAATCTCAGCAATCGGTTTTACAGTTTTTCAAAGTTCCTTCATGTATGCCCTACACAGTGGGCGCTCGTATTGTCTCCATAGGTTTTCCCTTTTTCCTATCATTTACGGCTTCTTCACCGTTTCCAATTCAATACGCAATTTGATTTTTGACACCAATTGTGCTAAAATTTTATGTTAACCTTATGCGGATGACCTGATCACCTCTATGGGCACAGTATATCAATGTGACCCTTTGAAAAATCGGAAGTGTCGGAAGCATACGGAAGTAAACGGAAGCAGGTGATCTCATGACATTTTCGGAGTATTACAACGGACTTTACCCATACCTGTCAGGCGGGAAGAAAAGATATGATTTCTTTGACGAAATGATCGGACATTTTATTAAAGAATCGGCTCACAATTCGTGCAGCCTTCTGAACTGTCCTAAGGATACAAAAGGTCGGTACATACAGAAAAGCAACGCCCGCAAGATAGATCCTGAATATGCCAGATACGCATACTCGCAGTACGACACCGGTTATAATGACTGGCTTCAGAGTAAAATGAGCGATGAGGATTCCTTTGAAGATGTTGAAGAATGGCTGACTGACAACAATATCGAATTTGATGATGTTTGCGATAGTTGCGATGAGCTCCTGCAAGAAATAATGTTTAGTATTGCTTATCCTGATGCAATAAAAGGCAACGAGGTGACACTTCCACCGTCGTATAAGGCTTTAACGGAAGATAATTCCGGATTGGAACATCTGTCGGAGAATGACCGAAAACTCTTAAAATCTTTCAGGATTGATTTTGACAGCACCTTAAGGAAATGCATTATCAGCGATATGCCAGAGGCATGGTTTACAGGAAGAATCTCCGGAAAAATTGAGAGTCTGTATAATGAAAAATGGAAGAAACTAATACCTGAGATCAGTGATATACGGACCCAGTCAGATATACTTGCAACTGTCGCAGCACTAAGAGAATTCTGCGATGCACTTGATCCGGATAAAAAGGCTTTTTCTTTTAATCCTGTTAGAAAAATTAGAATGGAGCTGCGGGACTGTTTTGTTAAGATACATCCCGATGAATATGTGATGGTTCTGCCACACGACAACTATATTGATGATTGGAATGATGATGAAGAATAAAACAAGAAATATATATATATATCTTGCTTGTTTCCGATTTGATATAAGAAAGGACGGATGCCGATATGCATTCTATTGATGAAGAAATCGGGATCATCGATAGTGCGATCTGTCGGTATCTCGATAGTATAGACAATTCTACGAGAGGTTTAGTTTCACAGGACATGCTTGCCCAACTGATAAGGCTGGTAGAACATGTAATGCTGAAATACTTCTCTCCATACGCAGATATTGATGATACAGAAGAAAATATTAAAAAAGCAGCTGAATATGCTCAGACCAATGGATATCTGAAGGAGCTCTACCGTTTCAGGAAATACCTCGACATCGTAGCTGCACGTTACACGCTCGATGAAGAAGGCTCAGAGCGCCTGATGCTGAAGTATTATGACTATCTTCTTGGAATCAAGAAGCTCCTTAAGAAAGATTTTAACAGGGAGATATTACATAACCTTAATAAGTTCCCTCTTAACCTCGATACCGCCCTGCAGGAGTATTACTCCAAAATCGCAGCTAAGATCAACAGGTATCCGACAAATTTGACTGCAAAGGGAGACAAGTACTACATACAGAAAATAAAGCCCTTCTATGTCAAGGGCGATAAATATCTGGAAGTCACATTCACCCCCGCAAAAGACACTGAAAATAAATCCGAACGCGTAATCGCCTTTACAAAACTGCCTGTGATCAGCAATTATGCCTCCGTTTTCAGTTTTGTAAATGAAAGCATAGAGATCCTTGGAAAAACTATGCCTATTCTACTGATCACAGGATGGGAGGTTTCTATAAGAGCCTGTGAGTTCAAGAACTTCACTGCAATCATCACCGGGAATAAATCCGACATCAATTATCCAGAGAGAAGAGCTATCTGCAATTTCCTTACAGAAGAACGATTTACGCTCACAGAGATAATGGACTTTCCCGACACATATTATCGTAGAGTCTCTGAATCCTGGCGTGCCGAAGCACGGACGCATGTATTTTTTGATACGCTCGACAAGTGCCGTAGAATTATAAGAACAGAAAAGCGCGGTCAGAACATTCTCCGCTACTTACTCTACGGAATGCATAATGCCACCATTAGGGATCAATGGGCAGATGAACCCAATGTAAAACTGTCTAACCTGTATCTGCAGCACGGCAGTATTCAATTTGATGAGCTACCTTTTATTATGTCACCCATCAAACATAACCCCAGGCAGAATGCACTGTACAATTCCATTAAAACAGAGTCCAGAAAGCACGAACTCCTTGCAAGACAGCTAAAAAACAATGCTGAAATACGCGGGACAATCTTCACGCCTATCAATGATCTTGCTAACTACGGGGATATCGACGCTCTCCGCAGAACATATAACGCTACTGTCTATTACAAGGATAAGGTAAAAAACAAACTTATTATTGAAGATGGGTATGCCTATCTCAACGAATACAAATTAGACACATGTGAGATCATAAATAAATTGTTGAAGCTCAGCAATGTTCCAGATCCCGAGTATTCCGATAACATTGATCTCTGGCTATTGTTTGATGATTATAAAGTGGACTCTCCGGAAAAGGTTGAGATTTTAAAACGGATGTTTTCCGAATCTGCCGTAGCCGCCATTTACGGATCCGCCGGTGTGGGAAAATCAACACTGATCAATCACATTTCTCACTTTTATGAGGATAAGAAAAAGCTCTACCTGGCTCATACAAATCCGGCAATCGACAACCTTAAAAGAAGAGTGACGGTTGATGAATCCAACTGTAAATTTTATACCATCGCAAAATATCTTAATTCAGGCAGTAGATTCCTTAAATATGACCTTTTGGTTATAGACGAATGTAGCACGGTAAGTAACAGCGATATGAAAAAGATTCTGGACACGACCAATTTTGAACGTATCCTGCTTGTCGGTGATACCTTCCAGATAAGCTCCATACGTTTTGGAAACTGGTTCACAGCACTCCAAAGCTTCCTGCCTGAGACATCGGTATTTGAACTTATGCATCCTTACAGGACAACAGATCAGCATCTTCTTGATTTATGGGCAAAAGTAAGGATAATGGATGAGACAGTACAGGAAGTGATCAATAAGCAGAGCCGTTCCCTTAAGGTTGATGAATCCCTGTTTACTGCTATTTCCGAGGATGAAGCAGTTCTCTGTCTGAACTACGATGGTCTTTATGGCATCAACAACATCAACCGATTCCTGCAAGAGAGCAACCCTAATCCTGCATACGAATGGAATGTACAGCAATACAAAGTCGGCGATCCTGTGCTTTTCCTAGAAAGCAATCGCTTCCGTCCTGTCATTTACAATAATTTGCGCGGAAAGATTGCGGGAATAGCCAAGGCGAATGAAGGCACCGCAGCCGAAAAGATAATATTTGATATTGAACTGTACACGACAGTAGATCCGGATGACCTTACATTTATACCTTTGGATTATATCGAAACCCTCGATAACGGTCACTCTGTTGTTCGCTTTGATGTAAACAAGAATAAGAGTGCAGATGAAGATGATGACGGAAACACTGCCAGCACTATCGTACCCTTCCAGATAGCCTACGCCGTATCGATCCACAAAGCTCAAGGACTTGAATACAGTTCAGTCAAAATCGTTATCACGGACGAGGTGGATGAACTGATCACCCATAATATCTTCTACACCGCCATAACAAGAGCCAGAGATGATTTAAAAATCTACTGGACTCCAGAGGTCGAGAAAAAAATACTGGAAAACATCAGACCACGCAACATTGATTCAGATGTTGAGATATTAAGAAAATATATCACACCACCAGAAGAGAAAGGAACACTGCCGTTTTAATGCATAAAACAGCTCACAGAAGCATTATGCTAAAGTGGGCTGCATAAAAAGTAAGATCAGAAACAATCATAACCGGTATATTATTTTATATCACAGTTATATTGCATATTCCCATTCACGGAAACCAGCAGATTTTGCTGACTGATAAACTGGCAAAACAATTTCAGCCAATCTTCCGCCGAATTCTTCTCTATTAAGATCCGGTGCATACAGCCTGCCTTCGACCATCTGGGAATTCAGATGTTTCTTCTTCACCTTCTCAAATTCCTTACGAATTCCATCATACTGCCACATCAGCTGATATGACAGATACTCTATCTCGGACAGCTTCTTAAAATATAAATCCCACTTCGGCAGGTGATTGCTCTTAGCGGAATTGATACTCTTTGTGGTCGGATGAAGGTTCCATATCTCATCATTCGCCACATACGACCATGGTACAAAATGATCTATGGAAATATCCTTCTCACTAAGCTCTCCGTTTCCATAGATCTCCACCACCGGGCTGACCGTCATGATCTGCTTCCAGTATTTCTGGATATCTTCCAGCTTCCGCTCCTGTGGAGGGTAAAGCTTATCTATCACACCCGGAACATTGGGATTTCTTCTCTGGAGATATTCCACGAGATTATAATTCAACCATCCCTTAATGATGACCTGGTTCCTGACAATATACTCGCCCCACTTCTCATCGAAATGTATCCTTGTATTCAGACCGTCAAGCTGATCAAATTTATAGATCAAACGATAATAGGCATTGATCCGGTCGATCAGATGCTTCTTTCCTACATTCCAATCGTTGGTCTTTAAGTCCAGAAAAGGAGCCTGTAGACGATAGGGCACATTTTCCGTCAGTATCTTCTTATACCGCAGCACCTCCGGATCCTTGCAATTCCGGATATACGCCAAAAGCACAGCCTTTTCCTCCGATGCTTTGAAGCCGGATATCTCCACCAAACGATTGACAGCAAACTCCAGATTATCTCTCGGTCCAAGATTTAAGTGATACTCTGCCACCATATACCAGGCGTCTGTGATCATCTCAGCTATGATCTCCTCAAAACTAGCCGATGTCTGCCCCGCAAGTATCTTCTCAACAATCACCTGGAACCAGAACATCTTGTAACACTCACTGGTGTTATCAAAGAGATGTCCAAAGTATTCAATTCTTAATCCATCTGATTCCGGTAATATGAAATCCATATATTATCTCCGTGTACTTTTCAATATTACATTCAACCACTTTTCATCCTGTCTGCCGGGACGGACATCCGAAGATATCCACTCCTCTATAACCGTAAGCTCAGGAAATCTTTTCAAAAATTCGTCAAGCGATTCCGTTGTAAAATCAGTAAAGTATCTCCCATTTCGATAGCCTTCAAACTCTCCATATTTGAACGACGAATAGATATACCCACCCGGCTTTACCGCCATAATCATCTTTTCAAAGACGTCTTTCAGCTCTTTCTTCGGAAGATGAAGTATAGATGCGCATGCCCAGATTCCATCATATTTTCTGTTCTCGTCTAGGCCAGAAAACATTATATGTCTGATCGTGATACCGGTATTCCTGCCCGCTATTTCACACATCTTCTCTGATCCGTCTGTAGCATCTACAACATACCCTTTATCCATGAAATACTTTGTATCTCTGCCGGAGCCACATCCGAAATCCAAAATGTATCCTACCTTTGGCAAATATGACAGAAATTTATCCTGAATATCTGTGAATATTACATCTACTGTTGTATCCACAAACGCATTCGCATTAACCTCATAGTACCTGATCGTCTGGTCTTCCATAGCTTTCCTGATCTTATCGATCAGTTCAAGATCTGCCGGAAGCCACTTCACGCTGTCAAGCTCTTCCCTCGTAAGCCACCTTGCTTCCTCCGCTTCTTTCAGTACGAGTCCACCCTTTATTATCTCTGCCCAGAAGCAGTCCATTGACAGATGGAAATCCGGATAGTCATACTCAATCGTATCGATCAACTCGTAGGCTTCGATATCCGCCGTCAGTTCCTCTCTGATTTCACGCACAAGAGCTTCTTCCGGCGTTTCTCCTTCTTCGATCTTTCCTCCCGGAAACTCCCACCACCCCTTGTAGTCTCCGTATCCTCTGGCTGTGGCAAAGACATGATCATTTTCTTTTATTACTGCTGCTACTACTCTTACTGTTTTCATATCATACAGCCAATCCAAAATCATATTGCAAGTAATCGGGCAATTCATCTTTCATCGGTATATCATACAAGTATGTTGTGTTCTTGTTTCCTGTAGCTGAATCCGTCTTATCCTGCCTTCTTTCATTTGAAAACCTGCCCTCTCCAACGTAGATAAACGGCAGCCTTACCCCATGTTCTTCATCTACCTTTCTGATAAACAGATGAACATATTTGCACAGTCTAAGGGCCTGAAGGTCGCGATCAGATATATTGTTTTCACACTCCCACTGGAATGTGTTCGCTGTTAAGAATTTGTCTTTATATGCCAGTCTCTCCTCAACTGACGCATCTTTCTTTAATGACGCAAACACAATTGCTTCATCGCCATAGAAATATGTTCCCTTCTGGTTGTGATCAGGATCTTTAAGAAGCTTCAATTGTACCTGATCCATTCGGTAGTTGTGCCACAATATGAATTTCTCAGCATTCTTATAACTGCTCTCATATTGTGTCACCCCATATGACAGAAGGTCCTCCAGATACTCCGAAAACTGTTGATCGATCTCGATATTCAGTGACAACACTTCAGGTGTCTGCTTTATTGCGCCTTTCTTTATCATAAACCGAATAGCATGATCAACTTCAGCATCTGTGCAGTTTTGTATTTCCGTAAACAGACTTCTCCTGAACTCCTTTTCGGATACCGGACCCGACAACAATATCCGTATGGCAATAAATTCATGAGGCCTGACCAGCGGCAGAAGTGAGGATGTATACTTGATAAAAGCAATCTGATCCTCAGAAAAAACAGGAAGATTCTCTTCTTCTATCCCCTGAAGAAATGAATAATAACATCCGGTCTTTCTTCCGCCAATCTTAATCTGAAGAAATCTCATAAGATCCGGTGCACAATCATTATTAAGGAAATCCATATGTTTCGGCGGAAATTCCGAATTCACATATTTCTTGAAATTGAAATAATCCTGCTTTAAATAAGTCAGGCTGTTGAAATTCTCCTGGTCAATGTATTCTATGATCTCCTGCTGGCTTTCCCTGTCAAACTGAATATCAACGCCGTAATTACCAAGACCCAATGCCGAGAAATTGTCCTTTACCAGAGATTGCATGAGCCGCTTCTCCATAACAAAATTCTCAGAAAGACTCCCCATGGCGAATGCAATCTGTACGCTTCTTTTATAGCTGTTTCCTATAAAGTCCAAAACTGTAACATATGTCTTATCATTATATTTACGAAGTCCTCGTCCCAGCTGCTGTATAAATACAGTTGAGCTTTCCGTTGGCCTAAGGAACAAAACCATATTACAGCCCGGAATATCTACGCCTTCATTCAGAATATCAACTGTACAGAGAATCTCCAGCTCTTTCCCGTCATCCTGGAGATCGTTATAAGCACGTATTCTTTCACCTATCGTATTCTTCCCGGTAAGATATGCAGTATGATAATACTCGCCTAATTCTTCAGACATCATTCTGGCATGTGTAATATTTCTGCAAAATGCAAGAGCCTTAAGCTTTCCTTGTGTGCGATGTTCCTCAATCTTCTCCCGGATAAATGCACAGTGCTCTACCGAAGCAAGCTGCGAGATCATTCTCCGCTCCTGACTCTTTGTCAGCCCATAATCGACCAGGCTATCCCTGATCCCATAATAGTGGAAGGGTACAACCAGATCGTTTATTATCGCATCTCGAAGTCTTAACTCATATGGAACATTTGCGTCAAATAGTTCAAATACATCCTCATTATCCATTCGTTCCGGAGTCGCAGTCAATCCCACAAGAAACTCAGGCTTGAAATACTCTATGGTTTTCCTATAGGACTCCGCCGTAGCATGGTGACATTCATCAGAGTATGTCAACATAGGTCTAAAGGTTTTTTCGGACATTTTTCCGGATGGCATATTCTATAACTCTATGCCCACCTTGATTCTATAATTTTCTTCAGATATGTTATCACCTCATTGCAAGTTTCCTCGTTGATTTCTGCGCTTTTTTTAAGACAAAGCTTTGCATGAACAAGATTTCTTTTATCTCTAATTTTATGAGCCTCTTCTGCTTCCTCCATCCATTCAGGCCTCTTAATATCCCTTATCTCATCTATATAATCAGCTAGATCTGCTCTAGTCTTATCCATATAAATGTAACAGCCGTTTTCATCTGTCTCATAGCACTTATTGATTTTGTCATATTTCCTTTTGCGCAGTGTTTCTTCGAAATAATTAATTCCTCTAATTTCTGAAAGCCAGTCAATCAATAATGCTTCCATAATTGATCCTGCAAGTATCAGTGTAGATTTATATGCCCTATTACTAAAACATATATTCAACTCATTAACATCCTCTTCTATTTGTTTTTTAACCAAAGTTTCACTGTTCAGTTTTATCTTTTCCATCAGCTCTACCGCGAGAGCCTGTTCGAGTGTTTCTACATCACTTTCTTCCTCAGGTATAACGTAGAATCTTTTGTCAGGAGCTGAAATTTTATGAAATTCCTCCTTATAAAACTGTTCCTCTTTCTCTGGCACAATAACGGGGAATTCTTCTAATGAACCTCCAAGGCTTGTAGATGAATAATCCCCTAATGGCACTCTATATGTATTTGTTATTCTCCTTGCCGTTCGACTATTAAGATATAAATATAGATATTCAGGACATACACTTCTTGCACGAATGACCTTAGTTCCCATTGGTGCATAAAGATCAAAGTCGCTTTCTTTATCCACCAAAAAAAATTGATGACCTAATTCAACAATATCTCCCTTATGCAGTTTTTGCGTAGATATAAAATGATCGATGCACTGCAATTCTGGTATATATGGATATGCAGGAGCTTTGTTTGGATCCAATGATTTTACTCTGGTAACATCATTACCTCCATTAACTGCCGTAGCCCAAACCACATCAGCAAGTTCTTTTAAGGGTACAATTTGAGCAGTTCTAAGTAATTCTCTAATCTCATTATTACTCTTACGATATAATCTGGGATAAGGTTTAGAATTATCAAACTCTGAATATTTAATCAAGTTAAACTCATAGCTATGTTTTTCATCCGCTGGCATTTCATCATTCTTTATCCACTTTTCAATCAACGCTATATATCTTTTATATCCATCCGTATACTTATCCGGTATACGAAGTGATCCATTGAAGCTTTCATTATCCCTGTATGGATGCGCAAAATCATAAATCACAGCGGTCTTAACGAATTCAGGTTTTCTTTTTGAAATATGCCAATACATATACGGTTCGTTGAATGACCCCAAATAGCAATTGGACAATTCAAACAACTCAAGCATATGATATTTCTGGAACAGCCTTCCGATACTCCACCTGTCCATTACATCCTGATTTGGGACTAAGAGATAATATTCGTCTTTGTCCTCATCAATATATTTATCGAATGTCTTGCCCAAATGAGACCAGGCGATATATTTTGATCCATCTGAAATCATTTTAAAAATATCCATCATTTTATTCTTCCTCATAATTCTTCAAAGTCTCCGAATGAAATTTCATCATTCTTTCTTTAAGTGATTCTGGATATATAATCTTTGCGGCCTTCCCCTCAAATCTCTTGAAATATAAAAACAACTGGTCCATTGAACATCTGAAATAATAGTAATTACAGCCTTCATGCTCCTCAATCCGTTCGTACTGCGGCCTTCCATAGTAGATACGATTGAAGGACTTCACCCCAGCTGCCGTTAGCTTGACGCAGGCTTCTTCATCACTGTTTATCATGTACTGTGGTCCATAATGAAGCATAAGTTTCATATGTTGCTTTACGGAATTATCAATTGACCCCAAGCTTTTACCATAATTTATTTTGTCTATTCTGTTTAGTCTATAAGTTCGCGCCTCCTGTACTCCCTTATCTTGATTGTATTCAGCACATAACAAATAATTAAACATTTCCTCCGGACCAGTCACAACTTTATAAGGAATAACCTCATGTATGTTTTTTTCATTCCATATTGTTCTAAACGTAATACTCCGTCTCGCACTACAAGCCATTTGTAGTGACTCATAGTTATCTTTGAAAATTATCTGTTCCCTTTTGCTGAACGGCTTTTCACAGTAGCTCATAAACATTCTGCAAAAGTACTGTGATATATAATCTGATCCCCCAAGGTCCAGGAGAATCTGTTGAATCAAAGCCTCTGTATCCTTTGTTGGTTTCAAAGATAGCTTTGCAGGATTTTTTCCTTTCCGTAAAGGAACCGTTGGGAGAACAACATTTTTAAGGATACTATCGGCAATACGTTCCTTATCTCTGATACTCACCTTGTCAGTGTCTATAGCTGATAATATTGCATCATAGGCAGCCTTTGCCTCTGTCACATAGTCGCTATAATAACCAATAATAAGCATTCCTAAAAATCTGTTCTTATTGATGGTTCTTCCATCTTTCTTATACACCTCGAACATCGTAGCATCACTTTCTATCATTGCTCCGATGTTTTCAGGCACGTATATATTTATTTTTTCCAAAGTTTTTCTCCCATAGCCCCTTTTAGGGGTCGTGTAACAACAGATTAATCACATGATATCACATATTTTCTCGCAAATAAAGGGGCTGTAAAAATATTACTTTTGCTTCTATCTATTAGAGAATGCTCGTACTAAAATAAGATCATGAAAACTACAAATCACAGCAAATCAAAAGTAAACTCGTGGTCTAAAAATAGTGTACCCCATGTACCCCATGTGGGGTTATAACCCATGGGGTACAGTCCAAACTCGTGCTGTGTACCCGATGTACCTGATGTACCCGATGTGAATCAGCTGAAAGCGGTAGGATCTAGG
>ODAI010213220.1_pt1 | contig 13882 bp, 13 predicted proteins | sample 1539321 | NCBI WGS metagenome assembly ODAI01 (sample SAMN02144231, study PRJEB22623) | gut metagenome | biome: sheep rumen | host: Ovis aries | place: New Zealand
TGACGGTTCTATTACAAAGGAGCCGCACGGCGAGGGCGGCTTTGGATACGACCCCGTTTTCTATTCGCCGGAGCTTGGAAAGACGTTTGCCGAAAGCACAGATGATGAGAAAAACAGCGTAAGCCATCGCGGACGCGCACTGAAAAATCTTTTTGAAAAGTTGAAAAATATGGAGGCATAAAGATGTTAGAAGATATTTATTTGGAGTATTTGATAAAGAGAAAAACAGATGGCAAACAGAAAGCAATTATTGCCGGAATTATAGCAGCAGCCGTAATTGTCACACTCTTGCTTCTGTATTTGATTTTAGGTTTAGGTTACGCATTAGCAGGAACGCCGTTTGGGTCATTCGTATTCAGTATCGGTTTTGTTCTTATTGCGTTTGCGTGGTACGGGGCATATCTTGTTATGAATATGCAGAGAATTGAGTTTGAATATATTTTGACAAACAGCGCGCTCGATATTGACAAGGTGCTTGCAAAAAAAGGCCGAAAACCTTTTGTGAGCCTTGATTTCAAGGAAATCGTGATCTGCGCCGCTGTCGATGATAATGAACATAACGCCGAATATAAAAACGTCACGCCCGCAAAAGTGTATGACGCTGTCGGCGATAAGTCAAAGGGCGGTATTTACTTTGTTGACTTTGATTCCGAGGGACAGAGAGCAAGACTTTTGTTTCAGCCGACGTATAAGCTGATTTCCTCGGCAAAGCGTTATAATATGAGAAAGATATTTGTTTTGGAATAAGGTGATGTTTTATGAAAGCCTGCTATGCAGCCCAGATGCGCGCGGTTGACAAGGCAGCAACGGAAAAGGGCGGTATACCGAGTATTATTCTTATGGAAAATGCCGCGCTCGCCTGCGTGAATGAATTAAAAAAAGATTTTGGCTCCCTTAAACAAAAGCGTATCGCAATATTTTGCGGCAAGGGCAACAACGGCGGCGACGGCTTTGCTATTGCACGCCATCTTCACAACGCCGGAGCAATCGTTTCCGTGTATTTGGTGTGCGGAAATGAGTTTAAGGGCGACGCTAAGATAAACTTTGACATTATTAAAAAGATGGATATAAATATTGACATTATATCCGATACGGAAAACCTGCGCTACATTGTACGCGCAAACGAGATTATAATTGACGCGATATACGGCACCGGCATACACGGCTCTGTGACCGGACTTAGCTATGACGTTATAAACGAGATTAACGAAAATTCACGCTATACGCTCTGCGTTGACGTGCCGAGCGGTATAAACTCTGACAGCGGCGAGGTTTGCGGAATATGTACAAAAGCGGATAAAACCGTTACATTCGCGGCGTATAAGGTTGGTATGCTGCTGTTCCCCGCCGCCGATTTTACCGGCGAGGTAACAGTCGCGGATATTTCCATACCCGATTATATAATCGAGGAAGAGGGCATAAGCATAAATGTGACGGACAAAGCCTTTGTGAGAAGCAATTTCCCGAAGCGCGAGAAAAATTCACAGAAGGGCGATTACGGCAAGGTGCTTGTGATTGCCGGAAGCGAGGGACTTTCCGGCGCGGCATATCTCTCCTCGCAGTCTGCGGTTATATCGGGCAGCGGGCTTGTTACGCTTGCACTGCCGGAGTGTATCGCGCCCGCTATGGAGGCTAAGACTACCGAGGTTATGACGCTTAGTGTGGACAGCATAAGCGGTCACATTTCAAGCTCAGCCTCAAAGCGCATACTTGAAGCTATGGAAAGGGCTGACGCCGTTTTAATAGGTCCCGGACTTGGCAGAAGCCGTGACGCGCAGATGATTGTTATGAATGTTTTAAAAAATGCGACAGTTCCCGTAATCATTGACGCGGACGGCATAAACGCGGCGGCCAAGGTCATAGACGCGGTAAAGGATTGCGAATGTCCGCTTATCTTTACTCCCCACGCTGTTGAAATGTCGAGGCTGACGGGACTTGAGAAGGATTATATCGAAGAAAACCGTTTGAGCGTTTCAAAGGAATTTGCCGAGGAGTACGGCGCGACTGTTATACTTAAAGGACATCATACAGTTGTAACAGCTCCCGACGGTGAGCAATATATTAATATTACAGGCAACCAGGGTCTCGCCACCGGCGGCAGCGGTGATGTGCTTGCCGGAATTGCCGTGTCGCTCGCGGCAAGGGGCATAAACGAAACTGCCGCGGCTGCAATGGCTGTTTATATTCACGGCCTGGCAGGCGATATTTCAATGGAAAAATTTGGAATGGAAAGTGTTACTGCAACAAAGGTGATGGAAAATATTTCCGAAGCTTTGAAAATATTACTTGTAGAAAATTAAAAAAAATTATGTTATACTGTACTAGCGTCAAAATTTTGTTTTGCCGCTTTGGAAGGAAGGCTTGTTTAAATGGATAAAAGAACTTGGGCTGAGGTTGATCTTGACGCAATCGCTCATAATATAAGAGAAATCAGAAAAATCACAAACCCCGACGCGCAGATTATGGCTGTAGTCAAGGCCGATGCGTACGGACACGGCTTTTTGGAGGTTGCGAAAACGCTTCTCGAAAACGGCGCTGACCGTTTGGCTGTTGCAGTTTTGCAGGAGGGAAAGCAGCTTCGTAGCCGCGGCGTAACGGTGCCTATTCTTATTTTAGGCGCAAGCGGTGAGGAAACAGTTGAGGATTTAATCAACTTTGATATTACGCCGAGCGTTTTCACGTATGAATTTGCAAAGGCGCTCTCTTATGAAGCGGAAAGAAAGGAAAAGGTCACGAAAATCCATATCAAGATTGACACCGGAATGAGCCGTATCGGTTTCCTCGCAGGTGACAACAATGAGGGAATTGTTGACGAGATTATGAAAATTTCAAGACTTCCGTATATTGAAATAGAGGGTATATTCTCTCACTTTGCCGCGTCGGACGAGTATGACACGTCGTACACGCATATGCAGTTTGAGCGTTTTATGGATGTATGCAACAGACTGAAAGAAAAAGGTCTTGACATTCCCATAAAGCACATCTGCAACAGCGCCGGAATTATGATGTACCCCGAAATGCACCTTGATATGGTGCGTCCGGGTGTAATTCTCTACGGTATGTATCCGTCGGACGAGGTGGATAAGTCGCGTCTTGACCTTATCCCCGCTATGACGCTGAAATCTACCATAACTCATATTAAAGAGGTAGAGGAAGGCAGAGGGGTAAGCTATGGAAGAGAGTATATTACAAAGGGTATAACAAAAATTGCCACCGTTCCGATAGGTTATGCGGACGGGTATCTCAGAAAGCTCTCCAAACAGGGTAAAATGCTTGTAAACGGAGAAAAGGTTCCGATTATCGGAAGAATTTGTATGGATCAATGTATGATTGACGTCACTAATGTAAATAATATAGACAGAGGTGACGAGGTAATCATTTTCGGCCGGGAGGGCGTCACAATAGACGACCTTGCTATGTGGCTTGAAACCATCAACTACGAGGTATCCTGCGTTATAGGTAAGCGCATACCGAGGATTTATACGAGGAACGGAAAGGCGGTGAAGGTATTAAATTACCTTATGTAATTTTTTTCACGGTGGATGAATAAAAAGGGGGCATGGTTGCTTTGTCACACATCTCAAATAAGGAAAAGCAGGAGCTTTTGAAGCTTCTCGAAAAGGGTTATAAGGAAATGTCGGATATAAACATCTCCATTGCAGAGGAGGGTGTCGCGTCCGATAACGAAAGCCTAAAAAAATGCGAGGACAGCTTGACGGAGAGTGATTAAAGTTGATTGTGAAACGAGGAGACATCTATTACGCCGATTTAAGTCCGGTTGTCGGAAGTGAGCAGGGCGGAATACGTCCCGTACTCATAATCCAGAATGATGTCGGCAATAAATACTCCCCTACCGTAATTGCCGCGGCTATAACAAGCCGTATAAACAAGGCGAAAATGCCGACGCATATTGAAATAACGGCAAGGGATTACGGACTTAATAAGGATTCAGTTATATTGCTTGAACAAATCAGGACAATTGATAAAAGAAGGTTACGCGAGAAAATAGGCCGGATTGACGGAAGCGTTATGGGAAGCGTTGATGACGCGCTGCAAATAAGTTTCGGTTTAATAAGCCTTTGACGTTATGTAGCTTTGACTACATAAAATGTTTACAAGCTGACGTGTGTAAAACCACGTCAGTTTTTTTGTTGAAATATGTAGTATTTTGTAGTATAATTATTCCATAGTACAAACGAAAGGACAACATATTTATGCAGGACGTAAAAAAATATATAGACGCGGCTATGGGACGCGGGGAAGCAGATTTTATTTTAAAGGGCGGAAACGTGGTTGATGTGTTCACCGGTCATGTTATACGCGCCGATGTTGCAATTAAGGACGGCGTTATATGCGGCGTCGGCAGCTACAGCGGCGAGAACGAGGTTGATATTACAAACAAATACGTTATGCCCTCTTTTGTTGACGCGCATATACATATTGAGTCGAGTATGGTAGCGCCGCAGGAATATGCGAGAGCGGTTGTTCCCCACGGCATTACAACGGTTATTGCCGATCCGCACGAGATTACGAACGTCTGCGGCGAGGACGGACTTGACTATATGCTCGCGGCTTCGGAAAACATTCCGCTCGACGTAAAACTTATGCTCCCCTCCTGCGTGCCTGCAGCGCCGTTTGAGCACGCCGGCGCGGTGCTTGACGCGAAAACTACACAAAGCATAGCTGATAAGTTCTACGGCATCGGCGAGATGATGAATTATCCCGGAATTATAAATGCGGACAGCGAAACGCTCGGCAAGCTCTGCTCCGATATTATTGACGGTCACGCGCCGCTGCTTAGCGGCAATGAGCTTGACGCATATGTATCGGCCGGAATTAAGACCGACCACGAGTGCGCTAATATCGAGGAAATGACTGAAAAGATAAGCAAGGGTATGAGCATTCTTTTGCGCGAGGGTACGCTTTCAAAGGATATGGCAAGCCTCCTGGGCGGCGTGACACCTTACACGCTGCGCCGCTGTATGTTCTGCTCCGACGACCGTTTTGTCGGCGATATTATCCGCCGCGGCAGCATTGACCACTGCATACGTAAGGCGCAAAGACTTGGTATGAATGAAGTTGACACGATTATTATGGCAACGCTTAACGCTTACGAAACGTACGGCATTAAAAATCACGGCGCAATTGCTCCGTCATATGCTGCGGATATTGTTGTTGCGGATGATTTAAATTTAAACAGAATAGAAAAAGTTTATAAGGATGGCGTGCTTGTCGCTGAAAACGGCCGGCCGCTGTTTGAGGCGGCTAAGGTCGATACGTCTAAGGTTATAAACACGGTTCACCTGCCGGAAATTACGGCGGACTTCTTTGCACGCGACTTGCCTGAAGGCGAGTTTGCGGCTATTGAGCTTGTGCCCGAAAGTGTCGTTACGAAAAAGGTTACTGCCAAAAAGGGTGACAGCCTATCAAAGGTTTGCGTAATTGAGCGTCACCATAATCTTGGCACTAAGGGTATCGGATACGTCACAAACTACAATATTACAGACGGCGCGATTGCGACCTCGATAGGCCATGACAGCCACAATGTTATCGTTATAGGCGACAATGACGCTGATATGGCGCTCGCGGTGAATACGCTCGGTAAATCAGGCGGTATTGCCGTTTGCTCTAAAGGGAAGGTTCTCGGATACCTGGAGCTTGATATTGCCGGTCTTATGTCGTCAAAAAGGGCGCATGATGTGTATAGCACACATAAGCAGCTTGAGGAGGCGGCAAAGCAGCTTAAAATAACGCACACCGTTGACCCGTTCCTATCGCTCGCATTTCTGCCCTTACCGGTCATCCCCGAAATACGTATCACCGACAGCGGCTTGTTTGATGTTCTGAAATTTGAATTTATTTAAGCCAAGCAAAAAGGACGCTTATGCGTCCTTTTTTGATGTCTTATACGCCCTTGTAGGCGTCAAGCATAATCTGTTCTATTTCCTTAACCAGCGGCAGCTTTGGGTTCGCGGTTGTACACTGGTCCTCAAATGCCTTATCCGCAACCTCGGAGAGTTTATCCATATAAGTCTTTTCATCAATGCCGCAATCTGCAAATGAAAGCGGTTCATTTACTTCCTTCATAAGGTCTATTATCGCGTTGACAAGACTTTCTACGCCTTCTTCTGCTGTTGAAGCAGGTAAGTTTAAAGCCGCGGCGATTTCAGCGTACTTTTCGTCTGCAACGAACTTATTGTATTTCGGGAACGATACAAACTTTGACGGCGTAGACGCATTGTAGCGTATTACGTGCGGCAGAAGCACTGCGTTTGCCCGTCCGTGCGGTACGTGGTACTCGCCGCCTATTTTGTGCGCGATTGAGTGATTGAGACCGAGGAATGCGTTTGTGAACGCCATACCGGCTATGCAGCTTGCGTTGTGCATTTTCTCTCGCGCTTCAGCATCATCCGCACCGTTCTTATATGCTCTCGGCAGATACTTGAACACAAGCTGTATCGCCTTTATCGCAAGACCGTCCGTGTAGTCAGAAGCCATTACCGAAACATACGCTTCAATAGCGTGCGTCAGAACGTCAAGACCTGTATCGGCAGTTGCAGCCTTAGGAAGCGACATTACAAACTGCGGGTCGATTATCGCAACGTTCGGCGTCAATTCATAGTCTGCGAGCGGATATTTCATATTGTTCTTCTTGTCCGAAATAACCGCGAATGATGTCACCTCGGAACCCGTACCCGATGTTGTCGGTATAGCAACAAGTTTTGCCTTGCCTGCCATCTTCGGGAACTTGAACGCGCGCTTTCTTATATCGAGGAAGCGAAGTCTTAACGCGTTAAAGTCAACATCCGGATGCTCATAAAACAGCCACATACCCTTTGCCGCGTCCATCGCGCTGCCGCCTCCGAGAGCAATAATTACATCCGGCTTGAAATCATCCATCATCTTCGCGCCGGCTTTAACGGTATCGATTGACGGGTCGGGCTCGACCTCCGAGAAAATCTCGCAGTGAACGTGCTCAGGGCGCTTTCTTAAATAGTACAAAATCTTATCCACGTATCCAAGCTGTACCATACCGGGGTCGGTTACAATAAAAGCGCGGCTTATATTCGGCATTTTTTCGAGATACTGTATCGAATTATGCTCGAAATAAATCCTGTCGGGAACCTTGAACCACTGCATATTAACTCTCCTCTTTGCAACTCTTTTCTGATTTATAAGGTTAATCGTTGTTACATTGCCGCTGACGCTGTTGCCGCCGTAGCTGCCGCAGCCGAGTGTTAATGAAGGCATATTTGTATTGTAAATGTCGCCTATCGCGCCGTGGGAGGACGGTGAGGTTACTATAAGACGGCTCGCCTTCATTGTATCGGCAAACTTCTGAATTACCGTTTCGTCCTTTGCGTGAATAACGGCAGAGTGTCCCATACCGTGGAACATAACCATCTGCTCAGCGCGTTCTATTCCCTCATCGGTTGAGTTAACTACAAAATACGCAAGCACGGGGCTTAACTTTTCCCTTGACAGCGGATATTCGGGACCTACTCCATCAAGTTTTGCCAAAAGTATCTTTGTACCCTCCGGCACCTTAAGTCCGGCATTTTCCGCAATCCATTCCGCGCTCTTGCCTACTATGTCAGGATTTACCGCGCCCTTTTCGCTGTTTATGCAATAGTCCGACATCTTTTTAATTTCACTTTCCTTAACGAAATAGCAGCCGTACTTTTTCATAAGACGCTCAAATTCCTTGTGTATCTCCTTATCCACAATCGCAGCCTGCTCTGACGCGCAAATCATACCGTTATCAAATGTCTTTGACAGAATAAGGTCGTTTACTGCCTCCTCCAAATCCGCGCTCTTGTGAATGTAGCAGGGCACGTTACCGGGGCCAACGCCAAGCGCCGGCTTACCTGTTGAATACGCCGCCTTTACCATACCGCTTCCGCCTGTCGCGAGAACCGTCGCAACGCCGGGGTGGTTCATTAAAGCGTTTGTAGCTTCGATTGACGGATGCTCTATCCACTGTATGCAGTTTTCCGGCGCGCCTGCCTTTACCGCCGCTTCAAGCACTATTCTTGCCGCTTCGGCAGAGCATTTCTGCGCCGCGGGGTGGAAGCCGAAGATTATCGGGTTACGCGTCTTAATACACGTTATCGCCTTAAACAGTGTTGTCGAGGTCGGATTTGTAACCGGCGTTACACCGCATACAACGCCTATGGGTTCCGCTATTATCTCGTAGTCCTCAAGGTCGTTTTCCGCGATTACGCCGACAGTCTTTTCATTTTTAATTGAATGGTAAATGTACTCGGTTGCGAACATATTTTTCGTAATCTTGTCCTCGTACACTCCCCTGCCCGTTTCCTCGACAGCCATTTTCGCAAGAAGCATATGCTTGTCAAGTCCGGCAAGCGTCATAGCCTTAACTATGTTGTCCACCTGCTCCTGATCGAGCATCATAAATTCCTTGAGAGCCGTCTGCGCCTTTTCCACATATCCGTTTATCATTTCTTCTACATTTATTTCAGCCATCTTATTTTCCTCCTTAAAATTTAGATTGTTAAATATTTATCGTTAATTATTTATCAATCTTTAGGTTTATTATATATGATTGTTATTTTTTTGTCAATGCATTTTTGTGTTTTTCTTAATGTTTGTTAATCGTGTCTAAAAAATACATTGCTTTTGGTATTTTATGTATTGATTTAGACCGTGTTTTACGGTATAATATAAGTTAGTAATTTATAATGGAGAAAAGTATGAGTTCATCAAGGATAAAGGATTTTAAAAACGGAGCGCTTGACTCGCTCCCTATCGCGCTCGGCTACATACCCGTTTCGTTTTCGTTCGGTATGCTCGCCGTTGCGGCAGGTATTGAGCCCATCTGGGCTATTATAATTTCAATGACAAATCTCACCTCGGCGGGACAGTTCGCAGGTGTAAATATAATCGGCGCGGCAGGCACATATATGGAAATGGGCGTTACGACGTTTGTTATAAATCTAAGGTATATGCTTATGTCGCTCTCGCTTACGCAGAAAACACAAAATATGCCGCTCTGGAAACGGCTTATAATGGCGTTCGGCGTAACGGACGAAATATTTGCAGTCGCTTCAACAACGGCGCATAAAATTACCTTTGCGTATATGGCGGGACTTATAGCGGTGCCGTATGTCGGCTGGGCGCTCGGTACGGCTTTGGGCGCGTATATAAACAACCTGCTCCCCGCGCCGCTGGCAAACGCAATGGGTATAACGCTTTACGCTATGTTTATCGCTATTATTATCCCGGCGGCAAAGAAGGATAAAAAGGTTGTTTTTGTTCTTTCCGTCGCAGTAGCGGCAAGCTGCGTTATGTATTTCCTTATGCCGTTTATCTCGTCAGGCTGGGCGGTTATTATCGCCGCGGTGCTTGCGTCAGCTCTTGGCGCGACCTTCTTTCCGAGGAGGGATGACGAATGAAGATAGGAATTTATGTACTCGTTATGGCGGCTGTTACGTACATTATACGCGCGCTGCCGTTTACTGTTTTCCGCAAGGAAATTAAGTCGGTATGGCTCAAATCGTTTTTGTACTATGTACCCTACGCCGTTTTAGGCGCTATGACCTTCCCCGCGATTTTCTTTTCGACGGGTTCAATTTGGGCTTCCGCGGCAGGCTGCGCTGCGGCGCTTGTTGCGGCGCTCTTTGGCGGAGGACTTATGACCGCCGCCTGCGTAAGCGTTATTGCGGCATTGCTTGTAGGTTTTATTGTTTAATTTATATATGAAAGGACGGTATTTATGAGTTACGATATTGATTATTTAAGCCTGCTCTCGCAGCAGTACCCCACCGTAAAGGCGGCTTCAAAGGAAATTATCCGGCTGCAGGCAAAGCAGAAGCTGCCAAAACTGACAGAACACTTTATGAGTGACATACACGGCGAATACGAGTCCTTTCTGCATATATTAAAGAATGCGTCAGGCGTTATCAAGGACAAGATAACGCTTATCTACGGGCGCACGCTTTCCGAGCACGACAGGCAGATTTTAGCGACGCTTATCTACTATCCCGAGCAAAAGCTGGAGCTTATAAAGACGCAGGTAGATGAGCTTGATGACTGGTATCGGATAACGCTTTACCGCCTTATTGAAATTTGCCGCGTCATTGCGTCAAAATACACGCGCGCAAAGATACGCTCGTTCTTGCCGGAGGCGTTCGGTTCAACGATTGACGAGCTTATCCACGCCGACACCGATTACGGCTCGGACAAGTCAAATTACTACAACGAAACGATAAACACCATTGTGGAGCTTGGTCAGGCGGACGCGTTTATTGTGGATATTTCAACGCTTATTCAGACGCTTGCGATTGGAAAGCTGCACATTATCGGCGATATTTTTGACCGCGGACCGCGTGCCGATATTATTCTTGACACGCTTTTAAACTACCACAGCGTTGACATTCAATGGGGCAACCACGATGTTGAATGGATGGGCGCGGCGGCAGGCTCGCTGGCTTGTATCGCAAACGTAATTTCCATATCTACAAAGTATTCCAACTTCGACTGCTTAGAGGACGGCTACGGTATCAATATGCGCCCCTTGACGGTGTTTGCGCTTGAAACATACGGCGACGACCCTTGCGAGTGCTTTATGCTCCGCAATCCTAACGAGGTACAGCTCTCGCGCCATGATGAAAATGTTTGGGCAAAGATACACAAGGCGATTTCGATTATTGAGTTCAAGCTCGAGGGTCAGCTTATTTTAAGACACCCCGAATTCAATATGGATAATCACCTTATGCTTGACAAAATAAACTACAAGGACGGCACAATAACTCTTGACGGCAAAACGTACAAGCTGCGCGACACCAATTTTCCCACCGTTGATCCCGAGCATCCGTTTGAGCTGACAGCGGAGGAAAAGGAGCTTATGGAGCTTCTGCGTGCGTCTTTTCTGCGGAGCGAAAAGCTGCAGAAGCACATCCGTTTTCTTTACGAAAAGGGCAGCATATATCTTGCGTATAACAATAATCTTCTCTACCACGGCTGTATACCGATGAACAGTGACGGAACGTTTAAAGAGGTTACGCTTGCAGGTCATAAGGTCAAGGGTAAGTCGCTTATGGATTTGGCGGATAAGATAGCGCGTGACGCGTTTAATGCGCGCAAGGGCAGCAAGGCTAAGGAGTACGGCGAGGACTTTTTGTGGTTTCTCTGGTGCGGCTGCTTCTCGCCTGTTTACGGCAAGAATAAAATGACAACGTTTGAGCGGTACTTTATCGAGGACGAAAGCACCTGGGTTGAGATTAAGGATAATTATTACACGCTTATCGAACAGCGAAAGGTGTGCAATATGATTTTGGAAGAGTTTGGTATTCCGAAGGACGCGTTCTCACATATTATAAACGGTCACGTTCCCGTTAAAATCAAAAAAGGCGAAAGTCCGATTAAGGCGGGCGGTAAGCTGCTTGTTATAGACGGAGGATTGTCGAGAGCGTATCAGAAGGTTACCGGCCTTGCCGGTTACACGCTTCTGTTTAACTCACACGGTCTGCTACTGAGCGCACACGAAACCTTTGTATCGGCGGAAAGCGCGATACAGAAGGAAAAGGATATTTATTCCACGCTTGACGTTATCGACCTTGCACCGAAGCGTTTGCTTATTGAAGACACTGACAGCGGAAAAATTCAGGCGAAAAAGATACAGGACTTAAAGGCGCTTGTGGAAGCGTATAACAGCGGAAAAATAAGACAGGTATTTTAAAGGAGTTTAGATTTATGAATTACGAAAAGCAACCATTACATATAACTACGCCGGTACCGAACGGCACATACGAGGTCACGGTCACAATTACGGCGCACGAGGATATTACTTTTACAATCTACGCTCAGTCGCGCCGCGTTATGGTACAGAACCGTACGATGAAAAGCGGCGAGAAAAAGGATTTTACTTTTGATGTGAGCGTCTGCGATACAAACAAGCGTGATTTTGGTTATGCCAAAATGGAGGGTGTGGAAATAGATATTGCTTGTGACGGTGATTTTACGGCGGTTTCTATTGTATCGCCTGTCGATATTCCAACTGTATTTATTGCCGGCGATTCAACCGTTACCGACCAGCCGGCAGAGTACCCCTATTCCCCCTCCTCCACCTACTGCGGCTGGGGTCAGATGTTTCCGCAGCTTCTAAAGGGCGGAATTGCTGTTGAAAATCAGGCGCAGTCGGGCAGCGCGACAAGTGATTTTATCGAAATTAACTTTACCGCGTTCAAGGACAGAATTAAAAAGGATGATTTTCTTATAATAGAATTCGGACATAACGACCAGAAAATCAAGGAGCTTGGCGCGTTTACCGGTTATACGGAGAACCTCAGATACCTTGTAAGCTTTGCGCGCGAAAAGGGCGCGGTACCGGTTATCTGCTCGCCTATTAACCGTATTCTGTTCCAGGAGGACGGCACGCTTTTAAATCTTTTGGGCGATTACAGAAACGCGGTTAAAAAGGTGTGCGAGGAAATGGACGTGCCGTTTATAGATTTGTGGACGCGCACGACTGAATTTTTTGAAAGAGCCGGCGCGGTTAAGGCTTGGGATTATTTCTGGGGTAACGGCACTGACCGCGACTACACGCATACAAATGACATAGGCGGCGGTATTATAGCGCGGTTTGTGGCGCAGGAAATGGTTAAGGCGGGCGTTGAGCCTATCGCTTCACTTATAAAACGCGATATGACAGACGTAACTATGCCTATACCCGATCCAAACGCAAAACCGATGAACTCCAAGGAAATTGAGCATATCAAGACAATCGGTCTTGTAAATGCACCGGATATAGACAAGGACATAACAAAAATTTGAATTTTCCAAAAAAAATACTTGACAAAGCCGTATAATTGTGCTAATATAATTGCAGTTAGCAAAGGCTAATCGCAAAGGACTGTGTAGCAGTCCTTTGATTTAACAATTTAGTTAGATATTGCTAACTTGTGTAAAGGAATGATAATATGAGTATAGTTATAATTGGCGGAAATGAAAGAATGGTATGTCAGTACGAGGACATTTGCCGCAGCTACGGATATAAGGCCAAGGTTTTTGCTAAAAAGAACGGTATGCTGAAGAAAAACTTAGGCTCGCCCGATTTGATGGTACTGTTTACAAATACTGTTTCGCACAAAATGGTTTTAAGCGCATTAAACGAGGCTAAACGAGGAAATATACCTGTAGAGCGCATTCACTCAAGCAGTGCGGCTGCGCTTTCAAATTTGCTTGAAGCGAGAAAGGTATCGGCATAATGGAAAATATAATCGTAAAACATTGTGCTCCAACGCTGGCGGGTATCAAAACAGCCAATATTGTGAACTGCAAAAGGGATGAGGTTGATGTAATGTGTTTTGAACGCTTGCGTCTGAAGGGCATTCAGACGGCTGTTTTAGCCGCAAATGATGACAGTGTGCTTATCTATGTCTATAGACGTAATATGCTCGAAAATGACCTTAAAAATCCCGAAGCAAAGGAACTTTTAACAGGTTTTGGATATAATATCAAAAGCATTGACAGCGCGATAGACAGACTGAGGGAACGAATTAAGGAAAGCCCCTGTTTCCCCCACGAGATAGGCTTGTTTTTAGGCTATCCCGCAAGTGATGTCAAGGGATTTATCGAGCATAAAGGGCAGAATTTTAAATGTATGGGCTACTGGAAGGTTTACGGCAACGAGTGCGAAGCCAAAAAGACCTTTGCAAGATATAAGAAATGCATTGATGTGTACACAAGGGTTTATCTCGAAGGCGCGTCACTCGAACGGCTGACGGTAGCGGTTTAATTTAAGCATTCCTGTAATAAATGAAAAACAGGTTTGCAAAAGAAAATCCCCTGCCGTATAATTAGTTAAGTGTTAAGCGACACGCAAAACTAATATAAGCAGAGGAGATTCAGCGATATGAAA
>ODAI011125906.1_pt1 | contig 13882 bp, 8 predicted proteins | sample 1539321 | NCBI WGS metagenome assembly ODAI01 (sample SAMN02144231, study PRJEB22623) | gut metagenome | biome: sheep rumen | host: Ovis aries | place: New Zealand
CCTGCTCTTTATATCTGCACCGTTCTGAGTCGCTTTCTTACCGTCAAATCCGTTATTGCTTCCCACAAGGAACTTTGCCATAGTTCTCGGAACGTATTCCAGCTGAGCCACAAATGTGAATGAGGAAACGCCCTCATTCTCGGCACTGAATATGAAATCCTGTATCTCCTGCTCATTATTGAATATCATGTCGGTGAGCTGTCCGTCCTCGTCCTCGTACTGCCAGCACACGAACTTGTATCCCGGAGCGATGATATTCAGCTTGTTCCCGGGATCGGACATATTGCTTGTGATATCTCCCGTGTCAGCGCTCTTTGTGAATATAACGTCAGCTGAGGTCTCATCCTCACCGAATACGGAACAGTTGTCACTGTCCTGTCTCAGAGTCACATACTTCTTTATATCGGACTTTGCGCCCTCGTAGCTTATCTGGAGCTCCGCGGCTATGCCGTTTGTTCCGTCAGTGACCGTTATGCTCCTGCCTGCAAGGCTGTAGTCCTTGGTATTGGGCACCTCAAGATAATATGTGCCGCCGTCATTCACCAGCTGAACGCTGTATCCGTCATTGCCCGTATAAGTCAGGGCAGCCTTCTGCGCAGCGGTGAGTATCTCTGTCTCGTCCTTGCTGTCCGTGCGGCTGATGACGATATCATCAATAGGTATTCTGTATGTTGATGTTTCGGCGCCCGAAACGGGTACAAATCCGTCGTAAACAGCTCTCAGTCCCGTGATGTACCTGTTTGCCGCAGGGAAGCGGTTCTGTGCCGCCGTAACGTGGCTGAGGGTGTCATAGCGCTCTATCTTGTTGCTGTATTCAGCTCTGTACTGAGGAACAGTGTCGCTGCCGGGCTCCTCACGCAGGTCGCAATAGGCGACCTTTGAGTCTGTCTGAGCAGTTCCCGCAGCAGGTGAATAGCTGCTGATATTGGTGTCGCTGTCCACTGTCCTGAGCTGCATGAATTCATAGCGTGAAACGCTTACCTCCTCGATCATATAGACGCCCTGTGCAACAGACACCGATGTATGTCCCTCGGTATCACCTTCGGCAAAGCTCATGAACTCGGTATAGGTCATTCCGTTCGCCTTCGGAGTATGATCTGTCATACTGTTGATCTCGGTTATCCTGAATATGAATGTGGGAGTTCCGAATGCGTCGGAGTAGTCCACGCCCTCGGGAAGCACCTTGTCTATGAGGATATTCGCCTTTGCTCTGGGCTCCTCGCACTTGCGGTATATCTGCGAACCGCAGCTGTCTCTGTCAACAGTAAAGCTTTCAACTACCGCTGCCGCATAGCCCTGAGGAGGCTCTGTCTCGATGAACTCATAGGTGCCCCACTCAAGCCCCTCAACGCTGATCTTTCCGTCAGCGTCTGTGACAAGCTCTGTGACCGCTCCCGCATCTGTGCTGTCGGCAATTCTGTAAACACCGCCGCTGAGTATGACGCTGCAGCGCTTTGATGTGCCGTCTGCAAGCTTACGGAGCAGTCCGAACTTTGCTCCTGAAAGCTTTACCTCGGGTCTGTCCTTTTCGTACTTCTCAAGCACAGCACTTCCGCTCTTGGGATCGTCGTCCATAAAGAGGCGGTTTACCGAGCCTGAGGTCTTTGCGCTTATCCTGAACTCTCTTGTCTCGCTGCTGAGCTCAAAGCCTATGGGAGCACTTATCTCCTTGAAGTAGTATGTGCCCCAGTCCAGATTGTCTATGACCCTTGTCCAGCCGTCGCTGTCTGTGGGGAAGTCGTATGAACCGCTGTGGTAGATGACCGTGTCGTAGCTGTCCTTGTCCGCCAGCTGATCGTAATTGCTCAGCGGAGGAGGATTTTGTGTATCACCCAGCTTTTTCAGCAGTGCGAATCTTGCTCCTGCGAGAGGAGTCCCGTCGGCTGCGCTGAGCTTCTGTATCTGTGCCTTTCCCTTCTTGCGGACGTCGTTATGAGTTACCGAGAAGGTCTTGTCGGCTGCATTGGCGTGGCTCGCAGCGCTCTCTGCGCTGACGGTGAATATGCCCTCATCCACAAAGGCATCGCTGCTGATGTAGCCGTTTCTGTTATTGTTTCTCTTGTATCCCGAGGGAGCGAGCTCCTCATACAGGAAATATGTGCCGAACAGCACCTCGTCAATAGTGCCTGCTCCGGAAGCGTCTGTAATGAGCTCCTTGTTTGTCTTTGTCCAGTATGTGAGCGTTTTCTTGCCGTCCCAGCCGTATATCTCGGACTTGGCTGCCGCAAGGAAGGCTTCCTCATCGGTGAAGTCGCTGAACTCCGAGATATCTTTAAGCTGATACAGCGAATATCTTGCGCCCGCAAGATTTTTCTCCTGATCGGGTTCGTTCTCGTCGTGCTTTACCAGTCTGAGCTCCGAACGTATCTCTTTGTTGCCTATAACGGAAACATCCCTGAGCTGTCCCTCGTCTGTAAGATCAACCATGCCGTCTGCGCCGATGTTGCCCAGTCTCACCTGAAAAGCCGTAAAGCTGTCAGGCTCGGAATAACCTGTGGGCACCTTTGTCTCCTCAAGGACATATGTGCCCACCGTGAGACCTGAGACAGCAAATCTGCCATCCTCGTCGGAGGTTATGGTATCCGTGCCGTTCTCGTCGCAGTGATACGATCTGTCAGAATTATCGTATCTGACACCCACTGTCTGGAGCTCGCCGTTGTCGTCATAGCGCATGAGTCTGAACTCCGCGCCCTCAAGCGCCTTGCCTGAGTCTGAGTCTTCTTTGGTAAATTCCGCCTTGCCAAATGTATTCGCTCTGTTTCTTACGCTTATAAGTCCCTGAACGCCGTCTGTGTCGTCCACCAGCATTGCACCGCTGCTGAACTCCTCCAGCATATCGTCCTCGGTGATGTCATAAGTATTCTTCAGTGTTGCTCTCCCCTTATCGTCAAAATAGATAAGGTAGTAGAGCTCACAGTCTCCGTCATAGCCCTTGGGAGTCTCTGTCTCCCTGATGAAGTAAAATCCGGGAGGGAGATTGAGCTCAATGATGCCCTTGGGGTCAACCTCAAGCTCTGAAATCACCTTTCTGCTGTAAGTATAGGTATTCTCATCGAACACCGTATATTGAACAGGCCCTATCTCGTCGAGTCTGAAGCTGTCATTGTCGGCGTTATACTCCGCCATAGTCTTGGGAGTATTGAATGTCAGCACCTCAAACTTGGCACCGCTCAGACCCTTGCTGCGGTTGTCATAGTCCACCTTCTTGATCTTCAATGTATTAAGAAGGGTGACATAAGTCTCGTTGCTGTCGTCATAGCCGTAATCGTCGGAGGTGCCCTCCTCGAAAGCGTCAATGGTGGTCATAGCCGAGAATCTGTTTACAGCCATACGGCTGATGGTCTCATCAGACGCCTCGGGTGCCTCCATATTTACATAAACAGCCGAGTTGAACACATATCCGCCGCCTATGCTGTCCATGGAAGCCTTGGTGTCAGCCGAGGTTATGAGTACAGCCGCTATGGCGTAAACGTCCTCTGTCTCGCTGTCGGGAACAGTCCATATCCTGCTGTCGCTGCTCTTCATGAGCTTCCAGCCGTTTGCCTCATCAAGATGAGCTGTCATATCAGCTGCCTGCTCCGAGGTCATTGCTCTGTCGGTGATATATGCATTCTCGTCCGTGGTATAGTATACTCTTGCATTTTCGGGCATTCCCATCTTATCGTATGCCTCTCCGATATCCACATATCTGAGAGTACCGCACCACTGAGTATTGTATCCCGAATCGGGATCACCGTTTTTCCTGTGATCCTCGAGCCTGTCTATGAGCACAGCTTCTTTCAGTGAGCCGTTCTCGCTTCCGTAAATATGGAATCCCAGTCTGTATGTATAATCCGACGGGTTTTCCTCAGTGCTTCCGCGCACCATTGAGCTGTGTACATAGAGTCCGCTGCTGAATTCGGTGAGCACTCTCTTGTCAAGCTCTGTACGCATTACGATATCGGTAGTACCGATGTAGCTGTCGGCGCGAGAGGTGACTGTCCTGCTGTCAAGAAGGCTTCCGTTGTTCCAGCCTGAGCCCACTGTGACCTTTCTGCCCTGATCTCCCAGCCTTGTGAACGAATTGACTCTGAACGGCTTTCCCCTGTTTATATAAGGATTATCGTCCTCTGCGTAAACGTCATAGCTGAACTCCACTGATGTCAGTGCGCTTGCAAGGAGAGGATTTCCCGTAAAGTCAAAGTCCACCTCTATGGTCTTGGTGCCGTCGGCATTCTCTACCAGCCTGAATGTGGTATTCTCGCTGGTGAGTATGTCTGCGCTGAATGCAGCCTTGTTGCCGAAGTCGGTACCCGAGAATACCATGGACTCCCTGACGGAAGCCAGAGTCGGGTCCCTCAGCTCAAGGTACTTTGGCAGCGTTGCGCTGACAGTGAACTTCTTCAGTGTACCGGGATTCTCGGAAACAAGAGTACCCTTGGTGGTGACTGTACCGTACCATCTGTCCATGCTACCTGCTGTATCATTATCCCAGTGTCTTCCTCTTGCAAGAGGAGTTGTGAACTCGGTGCGCGAGGTAAGCTCGGTAACATCCGTCCTCAGATAGACGTTGGAATAGCTCCTGCGGAGATAGGCTCCGCTTTCAAGGTCGCCTGTGCGGCTGTTGACCGTATCCTCAATGACAGAATTGCCGTTTACGCTGTTGCTGTAACGTTCTGTTCCTGCCGCAAGGTCATAGAGCCTTCCGTCCTTCTCGTATATCATCTGCATATAGCCGTAGTTGACTACTCTTGCAGCCGACTCCTCAAAGGTGTTGTCGCTTCTGAGGAGTATCTGATTTTCTTCCTTGTCGGGATCGAGAGTGAATTTTATATTGGTCCTGAACTTCTTGTTGTCCACTACCTTGTCGAGATCCTTTATGACGAGATAGAATGCATCGCCGCCCACACTGACGGTCTGGGCTGCGGTCTTTGATGTGACGCCCTCCGCAGTCTTTGCAAAGGTCTCGCCGCCGTCATTGCTGACGTAAAGCTCATAGTCATAGCCGTCGCCCTCGCTGTATTCGCCGTCGGGAGCATCACTTGCATGGAATATGCCGGCAGGTATGACTACATTGAGTATGGTGTACTCGCCCTTGTCCAGCACTCTCGGCTCCTCGCCCGAAGCGTATGCCAGTCCGAGAGTATCATCGCCCACAACAAGGTCATATCTTGTGCTGTCGGGAATGGTCTCGCCGCCATAGCTTATGTCTCCGCTGACAGCCTTCCTTACTATATCGGCTGAGGTCAGCGCCATTGCGGGAGCGCCCTTTCTCCCGGTGGTCTTCTTCACGGAAACTCCCAGATCATAGGTCACTACCTGTCCGTTGAAAAGATTTCCCGAAAGGAGCTTCTTTGCCGTATTCGTGCCGGGGTCTGTATGATTGCCGTTCTCATACTTTGAGCCGTTGCTCTTGTCAAATGCTATATGCTCGGGGTCATAGAACTGATCGCCGTAATCGGGTACGGAAATAACAGTTCCCTCGTCGATATCCCCCGACTCAAATGCAGTCTTGGCAGTATCGTCCTTGTACTCCGACTCCTTCTCGTCATTGTAGAGAACTCTTGATACACCTGTGAACCTGAGGATATTGTCCTCGGGCTCGTCGGTTATCTTGCTCCTGAGTACGCCAACGCGATAGTTTGCGGAATAACTGTTTATATCGCCTTTTCTGTTCTTGTATTCGTAGAAGCCCAGCCGCTCCGTACCGTTTATCACCTGAGTTGTCAGGGTAACGGGATTGCCGTTCCTGTCAAGAACAGACACATCGGAGGGAGTAACTCCCTCGGGAAGATCAAGGGCTATGAACAGATCGGAGTCATGAACTCCTCTTGCGTTCTTCTCCTGATTGAGCTTTACATTGAAGTTGTACCATGAGTACTTATTGTTAAGGTCCTCAGCCTCGAGAGCTGTGACCTCCCTGCCGCTTACTTCTATATCGACTTCGTCATGCTTTGAGAAGTACTCGAAGTCGAGGGTATTTGTAGCCACAGGCTCTCCGTCATAAGCCAGCACGGGAACTCCGTACTGTGCTGAACCGGAAACGGGCGTACCCATAACGGGCCCGTCCAGAGGCTCTCCGTTTTCGTCAACTCTTATGTAATCGCCGTCTGAGTTTTTGAAAAGTCTGTTGCCGCTGCTGTCGCGGTAGTAGCCGTCGCTGTCTATGAGGAGACCGTTCCGCGGATCGTCCTCATTATCGGGAATGATCCCAAGCAGCACGCCGTTTTCGTCCTTGCGTGCATATCTTCCGTCGGCGTCTCTTAGATAGCCGTCCTCGTCTATGACATTTTCGTCCTCGTCAAGCAGCTGACCGTAGGAGTCTCTGCTATACCTGTTTATCTCATAGTCAGCGCTTATAGTCCTCATGAAGTGCTGCAAGGTCTCATCGTCGCCCTCCTCAAGAGCCACTGCGTCACGGGAATTTATCTCCCAGTGGAGAGTCGAGAGCACCTGCTTGGTTATAGGTCTCTTGTTCACAAGAACGTAGCTGCTGCCGTCAGCAGCCATGCTTACGACCTCCCAGTTCTCTGCGAAAACAGGGTCATCGACCGCAAGGAACAGTCTGCCGTCACGCTTGAGCCCTGCAAGGCTGGAGATGTTCAGCGTGAACTCTCCCGGCATAAGGCTCATTGAATTGGCGTTCTTTATATTTATTCCCAGATAGATATAATCGCGCCTGCTCTCCTCATCATAGATGACATAAGGGTTCTCGGCGTTGCCCGAGTTGTCCTCCTTACGCCATGTCAGTGATGCGGAATACTTCTCTCCCTCATCGGAAAGCTCCTCTGCAAAGCCGTTTACAGCCTCCATGACGGAGCTGCTCCCCAGCATCACAGCAATGCTCAGCATAAGCGCTATAAATCTGAAAAATACATTTCTTCTGTTAGCAGTCAATCTTCTCCCCCCCTTCGAGAGATAATTCACCTTCAGTTCAGGAAGGCATTCCATGCGGAGGCATAGTCCGCGTAAGTCTTTGCCTGACCGTTATCCTCATATACGCAGTCCACCGATTCCGCATAGACCACAAGGTCAAGGGACTCGGGAGCCTCCCCTGTCTTTATCATTACATTCGTGAACAGGTCGGGAGTACTCTCCCCTACCTTCACGGGTTCCTTATAATAGAAATATCCTCTGAGCTTTTCGCTGCTGTCGTCATCGGGGACGAATATCCATTCTCCGTCCCGACTGTTGAGCATATTCACAAAGCTCTGCGTGTGGAGCGTCCTGCCGTTGTCATCGGTCTGTGTATCCCCTGAAAGCTCCGCGTCCCTTACGGCGCTGTAATAGTTCACACCGTCCGCGGAGTAATATGACTCTGCTGCTGTGCGGGAGTCGGGAAAGTCCGCGTAAACTCTCACATAGCAGTCAACATTGCCCGTATTGGCGACAGCGACCTCCTTGGTATAATAGTTGTTGGAATTGCTTGAAAGGTCGGAGGGCTTCGGAAAGTTCTCCGTGACCGTTATCTTGTCGTGGGCGACCTCCACGGTATTCTCGGCATCGTCGGAAGCTCCGAGATATGCCATAATGCCCCCTGCTGCCGCAAGCACGGCAAGCAGAACAGCCGAGCCCGTTAAGACTTTTCTTTTTTTCATATCCCGCCTCCGCTCAGTTCTGTTTGTTTCTGCATATCTCAAATATGTCCCTGAGATTTTGTACCGAAAGGCTGCCGCTCTCGGGAAGTCCGCTGACTCCGTCGAGACTGTCTGCCTGTATCCCGTAGGCATTTACGGGTATCTTCAGCTTTGTACCGCCCTCTATCTCCTCCTCGATGAACTTTCTGAGTGCGAATTTATCGAAAAGGCTTATGGTCTCATCTCCCGATGAGAGCGCGGAGCTGTATCCGAAAACGTAAGTGTCCTCCTTTTCGGCTGAGGTCTTTTCAAGGAATACCCAGCCGTCGGATGAGGAGGTGCTGCTGTTATATGCGAAGTTATCACTGCCGCTGACAGTCTGTGCTCCGCTGCCGCCGAAGAAGCTGAAAAGCTCCTGCAAGGACTTAGCCGCCGAGGGCTTTCCGTCGCTGCCAAGCAGGGTTATCTCCCCCTTAGGCACCTTTACCTCAAGGAAAACGAACTCGTCGTTTACTCCCGTATTCTTCACGGTGGGGTCCTTATCCAGCTTCACGTCTGCACGGGCAAGCTGTCCGTCGGTGAAGTGCTCCTCATTGAGCTCCAGTGAAACGTTACCCACAGTGAAAACGTTGCTTTTAGTATCGTAATCGGTGAAGTAGGCAACGGCAAGGCTGCACAGCACCAGCAAAGAACCTGCTGCGGCAGCAGCTATGAGCTTTTTCTTATCCATATGCCTTTCACCCCCTGTTATTTCTTCTTTTTCTCCTTTTTTTCGGAGACAGCGGCACCGAAAAGTATGAATGCCGCCAGTACTGCCGCCGCTGTTATCAGTCCTCGGCGAGTGTGTACAAATCTGATAATGTATCCTATCTTTGGTATGGAGAGCACTGTCCTCCCCACATAATTATCTTCTGTGACAAGAGTAGCATCCTCGGTGTTGTTGGCGTCGCCCTTGGTGACTATGCCCTCGGGTGTTATACTGACAGCCCTGTGCGTCACGAGTGTATCGCTGCCTGCCCTGAAAGCGATTATGTCGTTCTTTGCCACATCCTTGAAGGAAGCGTGCTGATCGACTATACAAACGCTGCCCACATGGATAGCAGGCTCCATCGAGCCCGAAATCACAGCATATGGACGTATGCCGCATATCCACAGCACAGCGACTATAGCCGCAAGAGCTATCATCAGGGTAGCTATAATGTCATATATACGCCTTATGATGCTCATAAGGGAGAGCCTCTGCTTTTTTTCCTCCATCATGTTCCCTCACCGAGTCCGTTGAGCACCTGCCAGACCTTTTCGGGATCGGTCTCTGTTTCTGAATCGGACTTCAGGTATTCCGTCTGTATCCCACGAGCAGAAACCATTACATTTACAGACCTGTTCTCGATAAAGGGCTCTGTGTCGGAAATGCTCTCACGGGCATTGCAGAACTTTATGCTGTCAAAGAGCTGACCCGTTACCGCCTCGGGAGGAACAGCCTCCATGGAATCCGGGTCGGCTCCCACATAGGCGTAGGTATAAGTGAAGGTTTTGTTCTCCTCGTCCTTCGAGGGACTTCCGCTTAGCTCCAGCCAGCCGTCGCTGACTGTCTGAGCAGGCGTTGCGGTGCTGTCGAAAGCAGGCTCTTTGCCGCTGCACACGAATTTCACCACAGGGAGAGAAAGCTTAGCTGCACCCGTACCGTCAAGGCTCTCGGTAATCAGCTCGTCATAGTACGGCACAGTCACCTCAACGAAAACAAATGCGTCCACTTCTCCCTTGTTGCGGACCTGCGGGTCTTTAGGGAGCTCCTCATTGGGAACGACGCTGTCATGGTCGGGAGTCCAGTGAGGCTCCTCAAGAACTATATCGAACCTGCCGGGCTGAAATCGGTTCGTTATATCATCGGACGAGGAAAGCATTGCGGACATAGCCGCTATAAGCAGCAGAACACCTGCGGAGAGCATTAGAAGAATACGTTTTTTCGGTGTCATTTTCCTCCTCCTTTCTATATACAAAAAAGACTAAATCGCATGATTACCCAATGATATTATATCACTTTTCCGCTGGCTTTTCAAGAAAAAACAGTGGTTTAGAATAAAGAATTACCTTTTGTACAACCATGGGCAGCACAGTTTATGGAAGTCGCACAATTATTGCTCCTAACGCATGGGTCGACAAGAAAAATTTGTGGAACAAACTGTATTGCTAAGAAAAAAGCTCCGGGAGCGCATACAGCCATCCGGGAGCTTTAAGCAAAAGATATTGAACTAAAGTAAAAAACAGACCCGCGGCAGAGTCTGTTTTTCAAGTGAGGAAACACAAAGGAGAGGAGTCCCCTTTGTGGAAGCAGAAAATACAATAGTCATACAAGGGGATAGATTGGTTAGGATGTTACTGTTTTTATTTCTGAGATTTTTTATTAAGGGGGTACAACTAAAGTATTTTCTTTTGCTGCTCATCACAAGCAACGTATAATATGATAATATATTATCAAAGAAAATGCAATAGTTTGTGCATGAAATGTAGTTTTTTAGCGTGAAATGCATGGATTTGTTCATATTTTATTCATATTAGTAGACTATCAAACCGTATTATCAGCCCTGTAATAACCGACTGCTCCGGACTCTCTAAATTTTTGCAAAAAGCGATATTCAGCCATCTGCTCATCGAAAGAATATGTATGCAGATCCTTCTGACCGAGAGGAAATTCCGAGAACCAGACCTCCATAACCTTTTTATCAACGACTCTTGCAGCCCAGTAGGTGGAAGGCTCGCTATAGGGCTCACCGAAAATCAGCATATCCTTCGCTATAAAGGCTCCCTGATATGCGACATAAGAACCATCAACAGATCGGTCACCGTAAATGAAACGGTCCACACCTTCTTCAGTACCGTTTAAAATAACAGTAAATTCATCTGATAGCTCCATGACCTTGAAAGCGCTGGCAGCCCCCGCGTTTAACGAGTGGACGTAGGAACTAAACTGCTTCCTATAGATAGAATTCAGCACTGCAAGCGCCATCGCAGAAACAGCCACCGCTCCGATAAGCAGAAGAATTATAAGAAACTTATGCGTCTTTCTTGCGTTTTTCTCATTCCCGTTAGCTGCCATGTCACTTTCTCCTCAGATACATGACTTCGCGGAGCTCCTTGCCCCCGATAACGTCGTTCATATACTCTTCGGTCTTTATAAAGCCATGCTTCTCGTAAAATCTGCGGGCTCTGAAGTTGTCCTCGAGGACCCATATAAGTATAGTTGTAAAGCCCAGCAGCTCAAGCTCATTGATGCACTCTTTCAGAAGCATTGCACCAATACCCTTGCCCATATACTCGGGAAGCAGATAGATGGTAACGATCTCGCCGCAGCTGGCAAACTTCTCCCAACGTGAAGAGCAGAAGCTTGCAGTACCAACAGCCCTGCCGTTATCAAAGGCAGCTATCTCCGTTCTGCCGTTTTTAAGTATATTTCCGCCCCATTTGGACTTTGGTATATTGTCAAGGTAGTCCTGCGGTATAATGCCCTTATACGCGAACTGCCAGCTCTTTTCGTATATTTCTCTTATTTCCTGAAAGTTATCGTTTCCGTTAATATGTCTGATCTCCATTTCATCACCTCATTAATTTTTTATATATATTGTTATATTTATTATATCATAGTTGATCAGAAAAATCAACAGCTTCTGAAAATAATACAGAAAACTATTTATTACAACATATTTTGTCATCAAAGTCAACATATTATACTTGATTTTTTTCTGAGACTGTGTTAATATAAAAGAATACACGAAAGGAGTGGTGACTATGGGTACATCATATAAGTATAAATGCGATGAATGCGGCTTTGAGGAAGAATACTTCGTAGGCGGCAGGCTAATGACCAAGGACTACAAAAAACGTACCGAAGAAGCAGAAGAAGAACTCAGAAGCGCCGCTCTCTACGGCAAATACGGCGAAAGCATCCGCCAGCTCGTCAAAAACGAAAGGGACAAAATATACATCAACTGCGACACTGAGCTTTATCAGTGCATGGATTGCAGGCAGTTCTCCGTGCAGATCGCCAAGGAGATGTTCATGAACAGGAAGGAATTTACCATGTCGGTGGAGTTCCGCCACGAGTGCCCCTCCTGCCACTCCTCTATGCTGAGAAAAACAAGAGGCTCCATCACATTCTGTCCCAAATGCAAGATGTTCACCGCAAGACTGGTAACGATGGGAAAATTTGAATAACAAAACAGGCAGCTCTTTGAAGCTGCCTTTTATATATCAAAAACAAAAGCGCCCGCTATTGCAGACGCTTTTTTGGCTCCCCCTGCCCGGCTCGAACGGGCGACAACTCGGTTAACAGCCGAGTGCTCTACCACTGTAAGTGTTTTATACCCAAAAGTGCCTGTTTTCACTTAAAACTTAATACTTGATCTAAGACAATTATATCATAAATAAAGTATGTTTTCAAGAGCAAATTTTCAGAATTCAAATGAATGAAAATGATGTAAAAGCAAAAGGCGGGTCCATACTTATTATATTTGCAATTATAATGATTATTACAACATTCTCCGATATATCTATCCAATATATTTACTGATATTGTTTTCTTTATCATATCATTACATGTCAATTCATCTATAATCCAGCAACTACGCCTCAAAATGTACTTTTTATGCCATTAGAAGTTTATTCATTTGTTCTCTATATTTATCTCTATCATATAAGTTTTGATTTTTCTTCAGTTTTTTTAATATGTTTTTTAATTCTGGGTTTAATCCAATCGATGCCAATGATTTTTCATCAACACTATTTGATATTAAAAACCATACAGTAGTCAGATTTTTGGGGCTTCCACTATAATATAGTGATTTCACGAAAGCTATATACATCTTGGTATACTTATCATTTAAAGAAGTACAATTTGAAAAATAGTTGCCAGCAGCACAAGTTAGATTACGTTTTACAAATGATCCGAAAGGATACTCTATTTCAAATATTTCTGTTAGTTCATCATATATTTGTTCCAGATTAGTATTTGAATCAATAAATTGCTCAAAGCATCTTCTCATGAAGAAATCCATAAAACTATTATTTGAACCATCGGCTATCTGCGCCTTCAATAATTGGTTTTTTTGACACCAATAAACGATTTCTTTAACAACTGAAGATAAATTGTTTTTATTGTCAGATAACAAATCTACAAATACGTCAGCTGAAGTATATCCATTAATATGGTTGATTGATGCTATTTTACAATCCACTATTTCTAGAAGATTTTTCTTTAGTTTTTTCCTTTAGTTGAAGTTAAAAGTACTGACTTTAGAACGAATTCGTACATTTGAAACATCTTATACTTCTCTATATACGGTGCTAGTATATTACACAATGCTAATTTTTGAGAGATTTTAATGGGTGAATAATAAATATAATATAACAAAGCATAGCAATTCTTATCTGTCTCAATGATACTTGGGTGCTCAATTAGGTACAATAATGTGGTTCTAGCAAATTCAATTTTTGATCTTTGTACGCAAAATAAGACATAATTTAACAGTTCGTTATTATTTAAAATATCATAGAATTCTTTCGTTTGTTCGATGTTGTTATAATTGTAAAAAATGTAGCAAGGAATAAGCCATTCTTGAATTTCGTTATCAAAAAGAAGTAATTCTTGTTGGTCAAAATTATTATTTTCATAGTAATATCCTATTGCTTTCATGCACCAATACACGATTGTTTGTAGGGAATATGTTATAATTGATGAACTTTGTTCTATTGAAAAAGGATTATCGTTTATTGTTGCCTCTTGCGATATCAGTTGAATATTACGTAGGATAATTATATCCTCATCTGATTCCAGATTAAAATTAACTTTTGAACTTTTAGACTTTGTAAATGCATCTATTATGGTAATTACTGTGCTTGTTATAGTTTTTGATTTCGTTGTCAAAAGTACATTGCTTTTCCATTTAGTAAGCGATTTGGCATATTCAAAATAGGTTGTAGGAAAAGACCAAATATCAGGAGACACAACATTTTCGACAAATAAAATTGCTTCAGTTGGTGTCGCTATCCCCTTATGTATGTCTATAGGAATATTAGAAAATTCCAAGTTATATGCGTTTTTGAGGATACGATCAATGATTCTTCTTTCATTATTATATTGAATTCGCCCATGTAGATCCAGGAGTGGTCTTCACCATTGAGATTATCGGCAATGACCATAGAACCTGGAGTGATAGTTGAGCCGTCAGCACACTCCCAATATGGACGCTCTGTGTATGGGATATTTGCCTTTTCTACATCGATTTTGGATGTAACCCCCTTGTAGGTGATCGTGCAGTTATCATTCACCG
>ODAI011954160.1_pt1 | contig 13882 bp, 12 predicted proteins | sample 1539321 | NCBI WGS metagenome assembly ODAI01 (sample SAMN02144231, study PRJEB22623) | gut metagenome | biome: sheep rumen | host: Ovis aries | place: New Zealand
CGCACTCATCCTTTATTTTTGTACACTCTGGGCTTCTAAAGTCACCGTTACCCTGCAACGGTACCACCTGCGTATTAAAACCATCATATTCAGCCTTGTAAGCCCCTTCTCCAATGTCGTAGTTGGTTGCCGTCAGCCTTTTCAATTGCAATTCATTGAAATTATCATAAAAATACTTCCAGAAATTGCTCCATCGGTAATCATCACAGGGGCAATATATCCACATTCCTTTAATTTGTTCCTTGTAGTTAACCACTTCTTTCTCGATGTCTTCATACCTTGTGTAGAACTCATCGTTTTTTGCGGTTTTAGCTTTATGTAAATTTGAATTTCTACTCATAATTACCTAATAATCACCGTATTTGTAATGTACCTTTCTTCAAGGCATATAGAGCAAATGCCAAAGACAACACCATATCGTCCTTAACTGAGTTAGCACCCTCATAATGTAATTTACCTGTCTTTGTGGCACTTACCTCAAAAGACACCATTTCCAACAATAACTTGTTGTCGTTAATCAACTGAATAGTACCGTTCTGGCACTCAACCTGTAGGGCTTGTATAATGTCCTGTTTTGATTGTTGGTCAGTCCAAAATTCTATTATTTGGCAGCGCAGGTGCTGTGCCGACACTTTCTTTTTGAGCAGGTCAATATAGGTTCTACCCATGCTGTTAGCCTCTGCAACCAACTTGGTAACTCCGTAGGTCTTGATGATGTCAACTATGAAATCAACGGTCTGTATAGCGTCTCTGTCCGCAAACGCCCAGACCTTCTCAACCTGTTTAAACTCATTCATCAATGTAATGGCTGTTTCGTCTGGATTGTTGCTTTCATCCATACCACCGTTGCTGAAGTCAATACCTAATACCTTTTTATTCGATGGTGTTATAACAGTACCAACCAGTTTTTCCAAGTCGCCGAACAGATGGGAAACTTTGTCGATAAACTCACCCAGAAACTCTGATTTGAACACCTGTGGTGCAACAGCCTTTCTGTACATTTCCAGACGTTCTGGCGATAATAATACAGATGTATCGTAATGGCATATATCATAGGAATGGAAACCGTCTTCACCTTCCAAGCCTTTCATGTAGAACGTATAGAAAACACCTTGACGGAACTTTGGTGTACTGGTAAGCAATATAGGGGCTTTGTTAGCGTCCACAAAAGGCAATGCCTCATATATTACTTGGTCTTTCACATAAACCGCTTCGTCGATGCACAATATACCAGATACGGTGTTGCCCCTTAATCCATCCGCCTGTTCACCAGATTTAAGTAATATTTGGCTACCGTTGGTGAATGTGATTTCCAGTGTGGTTGAATTGCTGGATTCATAGATTGGAAGTGTTATGATAGCCTTTCTAATCTCTTTATAAATCTTACGCGACTGGTTAAGTGTTGGTGATATACATATACTGGTGCTGTTCGGTTTGTTGATGGCAAAATACAGCAATATATTCTCAACCAAGATTGACTTACCTATCTGACGCTTGCTTTTCATAACATGTATGTCATGTGGATAAGCCAAAATGCCCTTAACAACGTCAGATTGCCATTCAAATAACTTACCTGTTTTTATTTTTATCTGTTTTTTAGTTACTGGCATTGTCACCCCCTATCAAATCCAACACATATTCTTCACCGCTAACCTCAATCTTTTCTTTGTAAAGCTGACAAAGTTTGTTAATCTGGTCTAAGGCGTTTATGGCGTTTTTCATATCATTCTGGTCAACACATCTGGCATAAAGGAACTCCAGACGCTGTATGTTCTTTTCCCTCATACCCTCTTCCCTGTCCTTACCAGTCTGCATTACTTCTTTCCAAGCCTTAGCAGCCACAGCCTGTGCCTGTACATAAGGCATTTCAAGTTCATTACACAACAGTTTGGCTACGGTGTTCTTTTTGTAACCGCCTATGATAGCGTCCTTTGCTGTTTCAAGTATTTCTATTGTCTCTGGCTCTTTGAATTTTGGGTCATACCCTTGGCTATATTGTGATTTCTTGTGATTTTCAAACATAAAAAAACCTCCTGTTTTACTAAGAATAGCAGTAACAGAAGGTTATATAAAAAAAAAAACACCTGTCAAGGTTACTGTTCTTCGCCTTACAGGTGTCGCATATGAAAGATTTAATAATTGTCTAAATGACAGGTATTGAAGTCAGTTCTGTCAGTTGTGCAAGATGATGTATATATTCAGCCATTTTGTTAGGGTGAATAGTTGGGTTGTCATAGATTGTTTTTACAGTGATAGCCCAAACAATAGGAGCCAGTCGCCAGTTGGTAAGTCTGAACCTGTTAAATGCTGTGCTGTAAACGTCGCATTTAATATTGTTATAATACATAACAGCATAAGGCTCATTGGTGTCTTGGTCAAGTTTCACCTCATAACCTACGGTTGTGTTGTAATCTGGGTTGGTAAATACAAATCCAACCTGTCTGCTTTCTTCAAGGGCATTTGCTGAATGGTTAAATTTGCTTTCTGTAATTTTCAATTCTTTAGTCATTTTTTTACTGTTTTATTTGTTTTACGACCATATAACCAAATCCATCACATTTTTTCCACAAGTTTTTTTGCTTTTTTCACATTTTTTTCTTATGGGTGACTATTTATATATATAATTATAAAAAAGTTGTATATTATAAGTATGATTATTAAAGATATAAGTATGGTGGGTTTACGACAATACGCGCTTGATTACCTTTACAATTCTGGCTTCATTGCAGCCTTGGTGAAGAAATCCCTTTATTGCAGCCTTATAGACGATTATTTGGAAGACATGACCCAAGAAGTGTGGCTGGCGATACTTGAACAGAAAGATGATTTGTGGTTGAAACTGTACAACAGTGCAATAGAGAAAGGAAAGGACTTTGAATATGAACTGAGGAACTACTTTTCAAGGGTTGTCTTCAATACAGTCAAAAGCACCTCTTCAAACGCATACCGCAAACTGATAAAACACAACACAACCGAATTACGACGCAATGAAACACAGTGGGCTGTGTATTCCAATTCAATCCCAGACACAAACGGAATAACAGATACAATACAGAACATGGGTGACAAAGAAACAACTGATTGAATTAGAATTTAGTAGAAAGACTTATGAGACAATATCAAACGCTGAAATGTTGGAAAAAGTAAGGTATCTTGAAGGTGTATTGCAGCAGAAGTTGGATATATGGTCGGACGATGAACAATATGAGAAGTTCCAAAAGATAAACAAATTAAACCTCAGTGACCGTAGGCTAATGTTGGTTTACTCAATCCTCGACGGCAGCATAGCGAAAACTGCAACCTTTTATGGGGTTAATAGGAAAACCATATTAACCAATATATTACGAATTAAAGAACAAATAGGAATAGAATATGTATCTTAACATTTTACTTATAGGCCTTATAATGGTGTTCGCACTTGACGTAAGCGGATTCTGGAACGAAATTACCAGCATTATTTCTGGATGGTTGACCAACGGACAAATCAAGAAACCTATTGCATTGAAACCTTTTTCATGCAGTCTCTGTATGACGTTTTGGTTGTCCTTGATTTACGTTATCATAATGAACAGGTTTTCACTGCTGATGGTTGGATATATATGTTTAATCGCTTTCCTCACACCGATATTCAATGACATCATGGTGTTTGTAAGGGAAACATTAAAGACAATAATAATTAAATTAAACAAGATAAATGAATAGACAATTTACACAACAGGACTTTGAGAAGTTACAGCCACTGGAACCGCATTTGACCAGAGGCTATTTCGGCAAGTATATCTACGGACTTAGAAAAGGTGATTTCAACAGGCTTATTGAGGTCTACAAAGACCTTGGATATGCAGCACACACAATGGATTATTCATGCAACAGGTGTTTAATGCAACTGACAAACACACTAGGCAAGCTGTACTTTGACTACAAAAAGAAAATGGAAGAGAACCCAGAACCAGCAAAGAATGCAAAGCGTAAAGTCGGTGAATATAACTTGAACGGTGAATTGCTCAGAGAATTTGAATCGGTCACCAAGGCTGTTGAAGAGACTGGTATAAGCAAAAACACTTTATATAAATCTTTAAAGGATAACGAAACGATAGATGATAGGAAATATGCCTACATTACAGCGTAAGCCTACATTAGATTAAGGGTAGCGGCTGAATGTAGTAAAGCGAGGCTCTGTTAGGGTCTCGCTTCTTTATATATAATATGACTAAAAGAAAGAATTAAACTCGGATTTTATCTGCCGATTTCACCTCGATTTCAAAGTAGATTGGCTTAGTATCCTTTCTGGTTCTCTGTTTCTGCTCATAGGTTGACTTCGACACATTCACATAATGCAGATTGTTGTTCTCCATGTCAAGCAGCACTAAATAAGGGCTGTTGAACAACTCACCGTATATCCTGTATTCATCATCTGTAAGGTTCTTGGATTTAAGATTCCACTTTGCTTCCGCAGTGCTGCTGATTTTCCACTCGGCGTTCCTTATATCCACAGCTGTCTTGTTGGTATACGATACAGAGAACTTCGATGTCTTCAAGAAAGGCTGGCACTGTAAACCACCGTTGTTGGTAAGCCAAAGCAAATAATAAGGACTGGTGCATTGGTCAACCTGTGCAACCTTAATGTTATCGATGTAGTAGGCTTCGGTAGCACCGCTTAACGGTATATACTCACCACTGTTGGCGTAAACGTCGTATGTACCGACTGTCGTACTGTCGCGTTTTAGCGTTACACTTATAGTGTTAGCACTGTTATTGAAAGCCATTGTAGAAAAATAAAAACCTGTTGGTGGATTGCTTGGTATTCTTGGCGACAAACCTCCAGAAATGGCTGGTATATTTAACCCTGCTGACATAGAGAAACTGTAACCGAACATGTCCACTGGTAAGAAGAAAAATGTTTTAGTGACAGTGCTGAATTGTAAAGTTGTATCCATGCTCACCACCCTTACTTGGTTGTAGTAGCAATCTGTTAAAACTGTTGCCGCGCCTGTCGGCATTTGATACTGGTTGTTGTCAACACTCAACACTGGTTTTATACTTTCATTACCCATATAACGGTAGTTAATCAAAACATCTTCCAAGTCAAGTTGCACATCCGATTGCCCTGCCTCGCAAAAGAACTTTCCAGTGTGTGCAAGGTTCCAAGTACCGTTCAAGTTGTATTCCACCTTGTATTTGTAGGTTCTATTTACGCTTGGTGTAGTATATAAATGTATGTTTATTAGTTTCATAATTCTAATTTATTTTAGAATAGTACTAATGACTCTTTGCTATTTTCTTCATGTCCGCAATCCTCTTTCTGTTGTCTTCTATGAGATAGGAACAGTAGTACAAGAACTCAGTGATAGCCCAGTCATATATTTCCCTCAAAGGGGTCATAGTGTTTTTTGCAACCTCAATCATCAACGGTGTCAATCCCCATTGAGAACCAGATTCATCAGTTGCATCGTTTTCTTCCTTAACAGTCTTCTTGTCTTCCTGTTCTTTATCGCTTTCCTCGTTGTCCACATTGAATACCACAGAGAAAGAGTAGTGTATATTTTTGATGAGCGTAAAAAAAAAGTCGCAATACTGGTAGCGTCTGCAATTGACATGTATTTCCTAATGTCAGCGATAACCTGTGCCACATCGTAACCGTCGCCGTATACACCATCTTCTTCTGGGGTAAGAAATAAGGCTATGAACTCTGGGTAATTTCCAATACCTTTCTTGGACTGCATGATACGCTGGTAGTCTATGTACTGACCAACCTTGAATTGTTCAAGTTTCTTATGCAGGTAGTAGATATTGCCGTTTAGGTTGTATTTGTCCTTTACCTTCATGTTAGGCATTGGCTGTGACATGAACCTTAATGATTCAACGTATTTCTTGAATTTCGGCAAATCCAAGGTCAATGGGTCAACGTTGTAAAGTATCTGTATTTCCCTAAGTATAATGTCTTCCTGTTCAAGTTCCTCTTCATTCTCCAAAACTACGTCCTGTAGTTCGATGTATTCCTCAATGGAAATATTTGTCCAAGATAGTGGTTCGTTACTTCTAATCATACTGTTTTTCTATAAGAATAGCGTTTATTTTGGCATATCTATCAAGGGGTGGATAGTTGTTCCACCCCTGTCAAGAAACGCTCTTAGAATTGACATTTAGTTGGTCGGTAAACAAGATACCTTTATGTATATATCTCCTCTTATTTTGAAGTCACTGTCTTTATATGGATTTTCACCTTCTGGTGTATCAGTGCCGCCTATGTTGAAACGGTCGAATTTTGAATTAACATCGTTAATCTTGCAGGTCAATTCAAGTTTATAGTGGTCGTCGTCAAGGTATCTGTCTTTGACTTTTATCTTGTTGATTTCACCATATCCCGCTTCCATCATTTCAGTACCGTCAAGTGACAATATCAGTACATCGTCAGCGCCAAGCAACCCATTACCGTCAAGCGTAATTACCGATTCATCAGTACCCGAATATATAACACCCACAGATGTATCTTGATATAAGGTGAAATCCCTTGGGTTACTAACTGAACCGTCCGTCCATGCACTGAACGTCTTGTCTTGTGGAGGGGTTATTTTCACATTTCCTATAGTGCTGCCCTCAATAGCCTTCTTTGTAACAACGCTGGTATATTCAGTAGGGTCGTCACTGAAAGTTACAGTGCCACCGTTAGGGTCGATTGTGAGCAATACGGTCTTTTTGGCAACCTTTGATTCAAGTTTAAGGCTGAACAGATTGTTTTGGTCTACCAATGATGAACTCATTGTTAATGTCACAACAGGGGTTTTATAAACATTATTGTTCTGGTCTATCCATCTGTAAAGTGTAAAGCCCTCCTTAGGCAATGCTGTAACAGTGAAAACTGTACCGTCGACAATATCATACTCAAAGAAGTTGGTGGTCTTTGCATCCATAACGGAATCTTGTAGTTCGATTCGGAACATGCTGTTTTCATCTGAGCCTATCATAATATGCCTTGATGCAGGCGTTGGTGATGCACCTTCAACCTGTACATTGTAAGGATAACTCACCACCCTTCCGTTCAGCGTTTTCGCTGTAATCAAGCCGCCGCCTACTTCTTTACCGTCAGACAACTGTGGTATGAATTCAATGGTCTGTATGCCAGAATTGCCTTTGATACTGACTGTACCACCGCCTGTAATCTGCAATGAATTGACATCAATTTCCTCTGGGAAAAGGTCTTCAAAATGGTAAGTTTTGCCACTGTATAAAACATCCACATGGTTACCTTGATAATCCAACACTTCAATGCTATCGCCATCTGTTATAACACCACCCTCAATGTCTCTGGAATAATGTGTGCCGCCTTGCTGTGCAACGTTTATAACCTGTGTGAAGGTCTGGTCGCCAGTGGTTATTGAAAGCGTAATGCTGGTAGCCCTTGATGTTGGCTTAGGTATTGGGTTTGCTGTAATATCCAAATGCAATAAATTCCTTCTTTCCCCAAATGAATCAGTAGTTTGCCAGTATTCCCTAATACTTGCAGACATCCAGCCAGCACCGCCAGTTACACTGATTGCACCGTTTGAAGTGTCATGGCAGTCTATTGTTACAGTCTTAGTACCACCCATTTCATCGAACAAAACAGTGTTCTGGTCTACATCCAGCCTGTAATTAGGAGTTGGATATTGCATAACCAAGAATGACCAGTCCACATAACTCCAAGCATTATTTCTATGTGTTATCGTAATCCAACCGAATCTTACTGTATCTGTTGCGTCGTTAGCCCTTATTGCCATTGTATGGTTGGTGTTGTCAATGTTGATAGTTACCCAAGACAAAGTCCTGGACACATAAACATCATTGTATGTAGTGTGTATAGGGAATGACTGGTCTTGGTCTGTAAGATATATTATCTGGTCGGTGTAGAGATAAGGCATGTTGTGCTGACCCTCTGTATAGGCTGTCATATCCCAAACCTGTACCAAATCCATCTTGACAGGTGATTCTGAATTGTAGTTGAAATCGTATATCTTGTCTATATGGTAAAGTATGTTGTCAATCTTGATGAACTCTCTGAAGTCAATATTCTTGAATTCGTCAATTGTAAGATATACATAGGCTGTGAGTTTCTTGTTTTGTGAACAGTAACGCTCATTTATGTATCTTCTCCAGAATGAATCATAGACGTATTTTATAGTAGCGTCTTCTGGTGCTTCAAAGTAATAGTCTCTCGGTGCAGCGAAATGTACAGAATAACGCAAACCGTTGTATTTATTGGAGATTGTTGATATATCTGGCAAAGCATGTCCCAAAACCGTTGACTCACCACACTGGTTCCAACAGTATTCCTGTGTCTTTATCATGTGTTCAGTATCATCGGTAATGAAGTATATATCCCATCCGTTGATATCTTTGTAAGACAACCTTGAATCTGGCGCCATAACGCCATTGCGGAAATAGAAAGCACCAGACATACCAGCGTTACTGCCGTTATTGTCATTGTCAACATAGTGTTCATTAGGGTATACCATGTAGTTGTAACCCATAAAGTTAGGCATGTCCTCATATTCGGTGTTCATCATACATGAAAACTGCCTCTTCTGGCATATTACAGAAGGTGTAAGTTTTTCAAACAACTCATTGGTATCTGAATTGAAGTCATATCCAGTGTCAAGTCTCTTTGTACCGTAGCCCACTTGGTAGGTCGATTGATAGTTTTCCAGTCTGGTACACTCGCCATCCTCAAAATTGAACTCAACATATCTTTTGTCGAAATTAAGCGGCGCAAACTTGAACTCTTTACTACGGTCAATTCTGTCTGACCAGTCCAATATTCTGTAATCCTCAAAGAACCTGTTTCTGGTCATAACCGTAACAGTCTTTTCCTCTTCGTTTACATCCCATACCAAGCCGAACATCTTTGAATAGTTAAGCAACACATCACACAATGTAATGTCTTTGGGAAATATCCTGTACAATGACACAGCACTGCCAGTACGCAAGTTTTCTGTTGTTACACATGAAATGTTGATAGTGTCGAAATACATTGAATATCCCTTGTCGTTATGGTCGCCCACTGAGGTGTTGAAATCGTCAACCCATAGCCAATCCCATGTAACGTTGTAGAATGAGCCTGTATATTCAAATGGGTCGTCATTATTGGCGTTCCAAACTTCAATATACACTTTGTATGGTACATTTTCATTAACATTCAAGGCAAAATCAAACTGTATCTGCCATCCATGATTATAGATGAAATGACTTGAAGAATCTTGTGTGTCACTAGGCTGGTAGTAGCCTGTGTTGGCAATCATAGGTCTGTCACCGCCAGAGAAGAAACCTAAATTACTAATATCGGCGATACCTAAGTCAATTTTCTCATCAAATGTATTTTCACTTACATCATGTTCACATGAATACAACAATACAGTCTTTGATGCACCGTATATTCTCTGTCCAGTAGTGGCGTTTTCAGCGTAGACCCTTACATAGAATGGGTTGTCTTTCGTAATTTTACAGAAGTGCTTGCCGTCGTTATAAGGGTTGGTATTGCTGGCGAACAGAGCGAGTCTGAAACGTCCAGAAACCCTTGTTGAACCGAAATTAGCGTCTTTGTTGAATACACCAGTGGCTGAATCGAACAACTCCATCGCACCAGTGCTTGTAAAGTTTCTGACATGATAGTAATGGTGTGTGTCCAAACTAGGGCTTTTTGACGGTCTGTTGAACTTCACTATGTTTGTTGTATCATTATATATCTCACTTTTCACTCTGAAATTAGAATCAGCGTTGAACAATGAAGGGCATGAATAGATTAAATTACTGTAGTAAGGGTTTGATGTATTAAACCAAGAACCATCAAGCACCATTGTATAGTCAGTTATGGCGTTGATTTTGTCTCTTGCAACCTGCCAAAGTTTGTCTACCCAGATATAAGGCTGCTGGTAGTAACTTCTGAACTCCCTTGTATAGTGTTCATCCCTCTCTTTTGACATATCCTCGGTACGTCCGTTTGCAAGTATCTGTTCCTTGTTGCTTGAAAAGTCTGAATATTTGCCTTGATAGGTAGGCATAAAACCAATCCAGTCTGTTACACTGCTGCCGTTAATATAGTGTGAAGCCCCCTCAAATGACTGCAACACAAGGTTACGGTTAATAACCAAGTCATTGCTTAATGGACTGTCAATGATATATTTCTGGTCAACATCCACAGCGTTTTTGTTAAAGGTTAATAATTTCAGTTCGTTCATTATTAAACCAAACGTACTGTAAATAGTGATTTCATAACACTCGTCAGTCCAGATAGTGTTGACATTTTCCAGTTTGCAATATCCTTCAAGCACCTTTTCTTGATTGTTCAGAATCATGCAAGGTATTTTCTTCAATGGGTTTATTGAAAGATTGGTAACAGTACTGTCAAGCCTGTTGAAGTTACTGAATATGGCGTTGTTGTTTGCTGAAATAGGCAATTTGATGGTCTTAGACCAGTCGGCATAATACAACAGTGGATTGTGTACTGATTCGTATTGTTTTGTAATGGCAATAATGCTCTCTTCCTTAATGTCGGCTGTATGTCCGTTTATTAAAAGTTCTAACATAATATAAAATTCAATTTATTTTTAATTCACTTGAACCCAGATTCCGTTTATCTTGGTGTAGTGTGTGCTGCCTTTTGAGTCGTTGCCCTTGGTAATAATGGTATTCAAAGAAACATCCAGTATGTCACCGTTAGCGTCTGCCTGTCTGTTAATGACAGGTATCTTCGATTCAGCCCTCAGCACATCCTTGATAGTGGCATAGTCCATGAAAGCCTCTTTTTTGGTAAGGTTTATATTGGTTGTCGCAACTGAATTGTTGTTGGTTTCCTTCAAGTCAACCATTGAGGACTGTTTAAGTTCATTACCGTTTGCATTTTCTATGAACGCAACGCCAGATTTTTCAACATTGTTGAAAGCACCTTCAGCCTGTATGCTCTTTGCTTCTTGGTATTTGCTGTTATATCCTGTGATTTGGGCATTGATAGTTTTATACCCTACTGTGATACTACTGGCTCCAGTGTAATTTCTGAACCTTTCATTGTTCTGGTCATGCAGTCCTATCATTACATCTTCACACTCTGAACCGACAATGATATAGTCAGAATCTGATATTGTAATGTTTCTGTTGTTGTCACCGATTGAGCAGTAGTCCACACCGTCCAATGCAAGATTAACATTGTTTTCTCCAATCTCCATGTAATTGCAATCAGTAATAGTGCCAGTGCAGCCATCCTTGCAGTGAACGTAGGTACATGTTCCAGAAAGTGTAATGCCATCGTACCAAACATTGTGGTTATTGTCTGTATGTCGAGCCATGGTTATTCTTTGTCAAAATTAAAACAATTATCAATAGGTACATAAACCACAACGTCAGCGTATGCACCAGCCAAAGTGTCAGCGAATTTCTGTGCAAAAGGGTATATTCTGAGCGTTTCGACACCCTCCAGCTCATAGTTGTCCACCAAGTGTGAAACAACGTTCCTAATGGCGTTAAATCCTGTGTTCTGAACCTCATATACGTTTGATGAATCGTTAAACAATTTGTCACCGTAATAAAGGGTCATGTAAAACTTGCAGTCATTTTCCTCATATTCCACATAGTTCAATGCAGCGTTGAAACAACCGTAGGACATGTGCAGTGAATTCCATGAAACGTATGGGTCGCCTATGGTGTAACTGTTTACACCCTGTGTGTTCAAAGCGTAATCTTTAATATCGTCGTAAATCGTTTGAATATCCATAATTAAATCGTTTCTTTAAGAATAGGAAAACAAAACCAGACTTCTTTGTGGAAATCTGGTCGTTGTTTTGGTTATGTGTACTGAATTCCTTAATGTCAAATTAAAGGTTTAGGGTATGGTTATAGTGAAGTGTGTTCAGTCCATCCGCTTGGTATACCAGATGCACCGCTTGGGTAGGTCGGGGCTGGATTACCAAGGTTGTAGAAATCACCTGTTGCTGCGACGCTCTTGAGCCAGTTCAACAAACAACTGCTTGCTGAAATATCCTGTGCATAGGTAACAACACTGTTAAGATTGGTGCAACCAGAGAACATCTGACTATAACAATAGTTAGCCAGTGTGGTGGCTGGGAGTTCAGGTGCCGTAGTCAATGATGTGCAACCACTGAACATGTTTTGATAGCAATTTGCAGCCAATGTGGTAGCTGGCAACTCTGGTGTTGAAGTCAATGATGTACATCCGTTGAACATTTCATAGTAACAAGCAGTAGCCAATGTAGTGGCTGGCAATGCAGGTGCCTGGGTCAAAGCAGTACAGCCGTAGAACATCTGACTATAACAGCTTCGAGTCAGTGTAGTTGCAGATAATGTTGGTGCTGTCACCAATGATGTACAATTTTGGAACATACCATAATAGCATTCTTCAGCCATTGTTGCAGCTGGCAAAACAAGGTCTTCCGCATTCACCAAATTTGTGTCAGTATAGAACAGATGAGTGAATGAACAAGTAAAGACTGTTGTCTGACCCTGGAAGTTGTCACCGTAAAGAAGTGACATTATGTTACCGCCTATGTTGTGGTTTCCGCTTGCAGTCATATAGTTGTAATAAGAACTGCCCCATCTTTCTGTTGTGGCTTTCACATATAGTTTACCGTTCGCTGGAATTGTGGCTGTAATACCTGGTGTATATGGAACGCCTATGTTAGTCCAGTTTACTTTGTCTGTTGATACTGAAATACTTACATTTGGTGCGTTTGCATTGTTCTTTTTAAATGTCACAGTGTTTGCAGCTCCGCTGATGTCTTCCAAATAGAAATATTCATTTGCTGAATTCCTGTGTTCCACCCAACCAGTAGGAATACCGCTTGGACTGTCTGTGGTATAGGTAGCAGTACCCATATTGTAGAAGTCGCCAGTGGCTGCAACGTTATCAAGCCAGTTCAACAAACAATTGCTTGCTGAAATATCCTGTGCGTAGGTAGTGACCTTGTTAAGGTTGGTGCAACCTTGGAACATTAATCTATAACAATAATCAGTTAGTGTGATAGCAGGTAATACAGGTGCTGTGGTCAATGATGTGCAGCCTCGGAACATATACTCATAACATTGTGTATCTAATGTGGTGGCTGACAATACAGGTGCCTGAGTCAATGACGTACAACCCTCGAACATATCCTCATAACACCTATAAGCCAATGTGGTTGCTGGCAATACAGGTGCTGTGACTAATCCAGTGCAGCCGTAGAACATATAACCGTAACAATTAGCAGTCAATGTAGTGGCAGGTAATATCAAATCCTGTGCGTTCACCAAGGTAGTGTCGTTTTTGAATAAATTACAGAATGTACCAAAATTGCCAACAGGTAAGTTTGTATTTTCATAATTGTCGCCATAGAGCAAGGACATTATGTTGCCACCGACGTTGTGGTTTCCAGAGGTTGTTATTATAGTACCGCTACTACCTACACCCCAACTATTTGCGGTGGCTTTAAGATACAATTTACCGTTTGCTGGTATTGTCGCTCTAATATAGCTAGTTGAAGTAGTACCCATAGAAGTCCAGTTTACTTTGTCTGTCGATTTGAATACCACTATCGCAGGTACTGAAGAATCACTCCTTTCGATAGACAAAGTATTGTCAGAACCGCTGATGTCCTCGACATAGAAATATTCGCCTACATTGTGTAAAGTCCAACCAGTAGGTATACCGCTTACACCTGTTGTATAGGTGGCAGTACCCTTATTGTAGAAGTCGCCTGTTGCTGCAACATTCTCAACCCAACCTAGCAAACACATCGGGGCTGAAATGTCGTTGGCACAGGTAGTGATTTCATTAAGACTTGTACAATTATAGAACATATAAGTGTAACAACCCTGAGCCAGTGTTGTGGCTGGCAATGCAGGTGCTGCGGTCAATGACGAA
>ODAI014168487.1_pt1 | contig 13882 bp, 8 predicted proteins | sample 1539321 | NCBI WGS metagenome assembly ODAI01 (sample SAMN02144231, study PRJEB22623) | gut metagenome | biome: sheep rumen | host: Ovis aries | place: New Zealand
TGATCGAAATCATCGCCGCCGAGGTGGGTGTCACCGTTGGTTGACTTGACTTCGAATACGCCGCTTCCCAGTTCGAGGATCGAGATATCGAAGGTACCGCCGCCAAGGTCGTAGACAGCTACTTTCATATCGCGGTCTTTCTTGTCAAGACCGTAAGCCAAAGCAGCGGCAGTCGGCTCATTGATGATACGCTTGACATCGAGTCCTGCGATCTTGCCGGCTTCCTTGGTTGCCTGACGCTGCGAGTCGGAGAAGTAAGCCGGGACGGTGATGACGGCCTCGGTTACCTCCTGACGGAGATAGTCTTCAGCGGTCTTTTTCATTTTCTGGAGGATCATGGCCGAGATCTCCTGAGGAGTATAGAGCTTGCCGTTGATGTCGACCCTCGGGGTATTGTTGTCACCGCGGGTTACCTTATACGGCATGCGCCCGACTTCCGTGCTGACCTGGTCGAAGGTTTCGCCCATGAATCGCTTGATAGAGAATACGGTGTTGTGGGGATTGGTAATCGCTTGACGTTTAGCCGGGTTACCGATCTTCCGCTCTCCGCCGTCAGTGAACGCGACGACCGAAGGCGTCGTGCGCTGACCTTCGTTATTGATGATGACGGTAGGCTGGTTGCCTTCCATGACTGCGACACACGAATTGGTTGTGCAGAGGTCGTTTTCGTTATTTTTTCCTATAATATCTTTTGTTTTTATTGTCCGTTTGACGCTTCCCCATTCATCGAACTTTGTGCCAAAAGTCCAGTCCTGCCAAATTGTCATACCTCGTATTCAGACGTAACGGCTGGGAATGACAGGAATAATTCTTATATTTGTATGTATGACACAGATAAAACGAATCCTGACGACCCTGCTTCTTCTTCTCTGGGCAGCGGCAGGCTTTTCCCGGGACATCTCCCGGGAGTGGCTTAAAGAAAACTATTCCAAAACGGAGACCTATATCCCCATGCGTGACGGAGTCCGTCTCCATACCTCTCTTTATGAACCCCGGGATGGCGGAGCGCATCCGGTCATCATGATCCGCACACCCTACGGACTTGCTCCTTACGGGGAACGCTTCAGCGGTTCTCTCGAGACATGGATGTCCGTTTTTGCGGCCAACCATTATATCATTGTATTCCAAAGTGTCCGGGGAACCTATTTGAGCGAAGGAGACTTTGTCAATATCCGGCCGCTCAAGTCAAAGGACGCTCCCTGGGAGGAAACCGACGAGGCGACCGATACCTACGATACCGCCCAGTGGCTGATCGACCATACCCGCTGCAACGGGTCCATCGGAGTCAAGGGTGTTTCCTATCCCGGTTTTTATGCGACGATGGCCGGGCTTTCTGGCCATCCCGCCGTCAAGGCCGTTTCCCCGCAGGCCCCGGTCTCGGACTGGTGGAAGGGAGATGACATCCACCACAACGGCATCCCGATGCTGGATATCTACGGTTTTGCCGCTTCCTTCTTCCGAATCCGGAAGGAACCGGCCCCCCATGGGAATCCTTCGTTGATCCGGATGGACAAAGACTTCTACTCTTATTTCATGGAAAGGCCCGACTTCCGGTCGCTTACAGATAATTTCGGGGAGCGTATCCCATACTGGGAGACCATCCTTTCCCATCCCGACTATGACGACTACTGGAAAAGCGTCAGCATAACCGGGCAGATCCGGGACGTCGCTCCGGCCGTGATGGTCGTCGGGGGAAGTTATGATGCGGAAGACTGTTACGGGGCTCTTGAAACCTACCGGGCTATCCGGGAACGCTCTCCGCAGACGGAAGCTTATTTTGTCTACGGCCCTTGGTCCCACGGCGGTTGGCGGGATCTTCGCTATAAGGGACTCGGAGCCTCCTACTTCGGAGAAGGCTCGACGGAATACTTCCTGGAAGAGATTGAGTATCCGTTCTTTGCGTGGTATCTGGAAGGGAAGGGCGAGCGCCCTGCTCCCGTCCGTGTCCTTCCTTCCCGCGCCCTGGACGGATCTAAGGCCCATGATACGGCGGACGATTGGCAGACGTTCCCGTCCTGGCCCGCGCCCGGAAGTGTTCCCCAGCGGTATTATCTGGACAGGTCCTGCCTTGCCGCTTCTTCGGATTCTCCGTCCATGTTACATGCACGCACGTATGTTTCTGATCCTTCGTGCCCGGTCCCTTACTTCGATCCGGAGATGATCAAAAATGGTCGAGATAAGAACTATATGGCTGCGGACCAACGCTTTGCATCGACCCGAAAAGATGTTCTGACCTTTGTGTCGGGACCGTTGGAATCAGACCTTCTCTCCGAAGGACCGGTGCGGGTATCCCTTGATGTGTCCGTTACAACGACGGATGCGGATTTCTTTGTCAAGGTGATCGACGTCCGGCCGGATGGATATCAGATGCTTGTCCGGGGAGACGGTATGCGGGCCCGTTACCGCAGGGGCGGGGATGTTCCTGAAGCGCTTGAACCGGGTACAAGGACCCGGATTGAGTTCACCCTCAATGATATCGCCCATTATTTCGCGGAAGGGCATCGGATTATGGTCCAGGTCCAGTCCAGCTGCTTCCCCCTGATGGCAATGTCCCCTCAGTTTTTCCAGGAGAATCCCTACCACGTTCCTTTCTCTGAATACAAGACTGCCGGGATTACCGTCTACAATGATTCATGGATTGAAATACCTATAATGCAATAACACAATGAAAAAAATCCTTCTCCTTGCGGCGGCCGTCCTCCTTGCCGTCGTCCCTTCCGCCGCCCGGGAGACCAAGAAAGCGACCCCGAAAGAGCACCAGGTCGTAGCCATTCCGCAGATTGAAAAGCAGGTAATCGCAATTGAAACCAGCAATAGCCAACTGGTTTTCCTCGCACAGCCAAACGGGGTGCTCCATACCTGTCACTACGGTTCTAAAATAGCCGATCCGAAGCAGTTCATGGATTATAATCTCCGGCAGGGAACCGATTATGGGAAGGGCCCCATGGCGTATCCCGCCCAGGGTGGAGCGTATGCCAATGAACCGGCACTGAGCGTACGTTATGCAGACGGATCCCGGAATACGGAACTCTATTATGTCTCTCATCAGGTAAAGGATAAGGGGAATGTCGTAACGACGGAAATCCTGATGAAAGATTACGTGACATCCCTGGAAGTCAAACTTGTCTATGATGCTTACCGGAAAGAAGACGTTATCCTTTCCCATGCAGAGATTGCAAACGGCGGAAAGACCCCCGTCGAACTGATTGACTATGCGTCCTCATCCTTATATCTTGATGCGGACAAGTACCTTCTTACCAGTACGTACGGCGACTGGTCGGCGGAGATGCAGATTGAACGGGAGGTGCTGGGGCACAACCTGAAAGTGATCGAAACCAAGCGCGGAACCCAGGCGACCCAGTGGAACAATCCCTCTTTCATGCTGAGTCTCAATACGGACTCGTTCAGCGAGACGGACGGGGAAGTCATTGCCGGGTCTCTCTGCTGGAGCGGTAATTTCCGGATCAGCTTCGAAAAGAATGTCGCCCACCGGCTGAATGTCATCGCCGGGATCAACCCGTTCTCCTCCGAATATCCGCTTGCTCCGGGAGCGACTTTCGTCACGCCGGACATGATATGGACATGGTCTGGCCAGGGAGCGGGTCAGGCAACCCGGAATATCCATGCTTGGGCCCGTCGCTACGGTGTTTATGGAGGCGGGCAGATTACCCCGACCCTTCTGAACAGCTGGGAAGGGGCCTATTTTACCTTCACGACCGAAACGCTTCTTCGGATGATCGACGATGCAGCCGCGATGGGCCTCGAGATGTTCGTCCTGGATGACGGGTGGTTCGCGATGGATTATCCCCGGGACAGCGACAAGCAGGGTCTCGGGGACTGGGAAGTCAACACCCGGAAAATCCCTGAGGGAATTGATTACGTAGCCTCGTATGCCCATTCCAAGGGCCTTAAATTCGGAATCTGGATTGAACCGGAGATGGTCAATCCCAAGAGTAACCTGGCCCAGGCCCACCCGGACTGGGTCGTCCGTTCCCCCGGCCGGGAGATCCTGCAGGCCCGCAACCAGTGGGTCCTTGACCTGACGAATCCCGAGGTCCAGGATTTCGTCTTCGGCATTTTTGACAATACGATGAGCCTTGCCCCGAATATCGACTATATAAAGTTCGACAGCAACCGTCCGATCATGAGTATGGGCTCCGACTACCTGGGAGCCGAACAGAACCGGTTCTATGTCGATTATGTCCAGGGGCTTTATAATGTCATGCGCCGGGTCCGGGAGAAGTACCCCGATACGATTGTGCAGTGCTGCTCATCCGGCGGAAGCCGCGTCGATTACGGTTCTTTGAAGTACTTCAACGAGTATTGGACGAGTGACGATACCGATGCGATGGAACGGGTAAAGATCCAGTATGGGACCTCCCTCTTCTATCCTGCCTGCACGATGGGGTCGCATGTTTCCGATGTTCCGAACCACCAGACCGGCAACGTGACGCCGCTCAAGTTCCGTTTCGATATCGCTGCCGCCGGTCGTCTCGGTATGGAACTGCAGCCGAAGAATCTGTCCGAATCCGACAGGGCTCTGGCAGACCGCTGTATCCGTTCCTACAAGGGGTTCCGCGACCTGGTGTTCAACGGCGACCTGTACCGTCTGTCCTCTCCGTATGAGAGTGATTACTATGCCTTCATGTATGTCTCTGAAGACCGTTCGCGTGCGGTCGTCTACCTCTATTCGACAAACTACCTGAACCGGGCGATCGGTTCAAAGACCTTCCGGCTGCAGGGCCTGGATCCGGCGAAACAGTATAAGATAGAGGAATTGAATGTCGATAAGTCCTGCTTTGCAGGCAGCGGCAGCGTCTACTCGGGAGACTATCTGATGGGAGGCGGTTTTACACCGCAGATTTTCAAGACTTTCGCAAGTGCTGTCTTCTACCTCGAGGCCCGGTAACCGGGCCTCGGGTCAGAACTGCAGGGAAAGGCCGAGGCCGTTTTGCGAGGATCCCAAGGTGAGGGACGGCGCGTAACCGTAACCGCGGCCATACCGGCGGTTATAGTCATCTGCAATTCTGTAAAAGGTGCGGTTCCCGCGCGTCCAGAGCGGTATTCCGGCTCCGAGACAGGCTGCACCGAGGAGACCTTGCGCTATAACCATTGCGCTGACGCCTCCGGATCCGTTGTCGAAGTCCTGGAAATGGGACCCCATCTGGCTGACGTTCCGGTTGTAATCAGATTCGAGGGCTCCACCGAGGATGGCAGAGAGGCAAAGGACGATTCCGCCGGTGGTCAATGTCGCTCCCCAGCCAACCTGCCGTTTCGCTCTCAGGTATTCGCTTCCGTAGAGGGATACTCCCAGCCAGTCGCGGGGAATAATCCGGCCATATTGGTCATAATAGCGACCCCAGCGGTATTCTATCGGGCCATGAGGTCCGTCATAGGGGTCGTAATAGTCATAATAATCATAGTAGTCATAATGACGGTGAGGAGGTCTTCCGAATTGGGCGAAAGCCTGTGTCCCCAAGGTGAGGAGCAAGGCGATCAGGATGATTCTCGTCTTCATAATCCATAAAGATTGGTTTCATGAATTGGCACAAAAAGCATGCCCCTTTAGAATCCGTCGTATTCGCTCTTGATGTCCTCGTAGAAAGCGGCCGTGGAGGTATACATGTACGGACCGAGCCAGAAGAAGCCGATGCCGAGGGGGAAAATGCAAAGGATACCCCAGCCGATGAAACTCAGGTACAGGTAGAACAGGTCGAATTTATGACCCTTCATCATAGCCCGGCTCCGGTCGATGGCGTCATTGGCGGACAGCTCGGGGTTCTCTTCGAGGATATAGGGAGTCATGGCGTAAGAGAAAACCTTGACGATTCCCGGGATGATGAAAAGGAGACTCCAGAGTGCAATGAAAATATACATCAGAAGATATCCCCAGACGTTATGCCAATAGCGCTTGAACGTGATGGAGAACATATTCTCAGTCAGCCGGTTATCACCTTTGACAAAGAGATACCGGAAGGTATTGGTAAATCCGATGAGAAGGGGATACAGCAGAAAGACGGATGCAAGAGACGTCAGGCTGCTTGCCCCCATTATCTTTCTGTAAACGTCCATCATTCCGGCCATATCGGAAGGGTCCAGGGAGGAAATGGTATCTTGCAAAGTAAACTGGTAGTAAAGAGAAGGTGAGAGGAACACGATCTCTATCAATGTGAAGACAACCATCGCCAGGATGGCAGGCGCCCAGTTGCCCCGCAGGGCATTCAAGGCGGCATTTTTGTAATCTTGGTTCGTTTTCATATCGAATCAGCGTTTTTTCAGACGAAGTGAGATTCTTTTCTTTAACCCTTCGATATGGGGCCAGTGGGATTCGGGCATTTTCATATGCCGGTCGACCTTTTCTGGATGGAGTTCGTCGAAGGCAAGCAGGATTCCGGAGTCGATGATGTCCCCGAAATCGTAGTTGATGCCGGTCCCGAAATAGAGCATGGTCGGTGACATGTTCATATATGTATTGACGAGCGGAGGAATGTTGACCCCGAATTTCTGGATTTCCCGTTTGAGGATTTTGTAGTCTTCCTTGAAGTCTTTTTCGGTGAAAACGTCTTTGTACTTCGAAGAGTCACCGATCTTGACCGGGTTCTTGGTGATGATCCATTTCTCTTTCCGGGTCCCGAAATGCTTCCGGAGGAAATAGAGCAGCATATTGAGCGCCTCTTTCGGGAAGGAGGGATATATCGTCATCTTGCCGAAGAAGTATTTCATCCGGTCCCCATAGAGAAGGATCAGGGAGGCGACTCCGTCGAAGAGATTGTCGAGTGCATACAGGCTCTTGCTGTCCTCCCGGGTACTCTGGTATTCGAGCGCGACAAAGGAGCGGCTGAGTTCGATCGTCTGCAGAATCTTCTCTTTCAGGAATTTACGGGTAAAAGTAAACATGTGTGAAGACGGGGTAATCGGCTGCCCTTCATGGTCATACATGAAGTCATCGCCAAGGACGAAACGGTAGCCGCCGACGATACACTCGGCTTCCGGATCCCAAAGAACCATCTGTTTGTAGCGATAGGCGGGATCAAGGTCGAATTCGTCCAGATCGGTCGCTTTCCCTGATCCGCCCCCGTATTCGCGGAAGGCCATCTCGCGGAGACGTCCCACCTCCCGGAGGACATTCGGTGCCGTCGTGTTATCGACGATGTAGATTTTATTTCCCGCCCGGTTGGTGTCGCGGAAGAAGCATTCCTGAGTCAATTCGGACTTCAGAAGCTCTTTGTCTACAGGTGCAATCAGTTCTTCCATATCACTTTTACTTACTTAGTTCATATACTTTCCCTCTCACGTATGCCGCCCATTCGATATCTTTCTTTTCCTGTGTGAATGTCTCCCAGGGAATCGGTTCCCCGAAACGGAGCGTGAAGTGCTTTCCCCGGCAGCGGTACATCTCGTCGGGGAGACAGAGCATCGCAAGATTAAGCTTGATTTTCAGGAAGTTGCGAATCGCATCGACCCGATAGAAACGGGGTGAATTCTTTCCGGAAAACCACATGGGGATAACATCTCTTTGGGATGCTTTGCTTTTGGTGATGAAGGATTTCTTCCAGGGCTGGTCCTGGATAATCCCGTCGATTTTCCGGGAGCAGCTGCCGGCAGGGAAGTAAAAAACCTGCCGGTCAGAGAAAAAGGCCTCATCCAATGCTGAGCCGAGCCCGCGGGCCTGACCTCCCATTTTGTTGACCGGAATCAGGTAATTACGAACCTGTTTGATATTCATGAGAAAATCGTTCGCCGGAGAAATGATCTTTCCGTCGTATTTCCGCCCCAGGAAGGCAACGATGGCGAGGGCGTCGGCTCCGCCGAGGGGATGATTCCCCGCAAAGGTGAAAAGTCCCTTTTCCGGGATATTCTCTTCTCCTTCGACTTCGACCGTTATGCCCATATATGAGAGAGCCCCTTCCGCAAACTCGTAACCGAGTTTCCCTTGGCGCAGATAGTCATTGATATAATCCTGATGGATGAATCGTTTGATCCAGTTCACCAGGAAGCGTGGAATCTTTTTCCCTCCGGCTCTTGAAGCCACGACCTTGTCAATATCTATGACAGTAACTTCATTCTGCGGCATGCGGTCAAGGTTTAGTATCCGTAAAGTTACAATTTTTTTACAGAAAGTAGTCACTTTCAGGAAAAATATGTTACAGTTCCGTCAGGGCTGGTTCATCAGCTGCGGAATCGGGGAGGCAAAATCCCATGTGGTCGGGGACCATCCAAGGGCTGCCCCGAGGGAGGATACCGTCGCATCCGCCGGGGCTGCCAGACCATTGTAAGGGCAATGGTAAAGATCCTGGGACGGTTTTACAAGCGGCCTGGTCGCAGAGACATTTTCATTGTCTTTCAACTTATTGTAATCCGCATTGGCGTAGACGTCAAATACCATATCGGGCTTTCGCCAGCAATTCTGCAGGGTATTGCGGTAGACTGTAAATCCGACGACGGCACCGCTGCTGTAGTGGCTGGCGGGTTTTTCTCCGGAACCGCTTGTGCGGATCGATCCGTTCCATGCGATACAATCCTTGACGGTAATCTTCAGGAGCGAGTCGAAGGTCCCTACCGTATTCGGATTCTGCAGGTTCGAGGCCCGTCCGACAATGCCTCCATGATTGTAGCCACCGGTAAGGTCCATCGTGCTGTAGCAGCGGAGAATGGACGATCCGGAGGTGACATCTCCGATGATTCCGCCCATGTAGCTGCACTTCCCGGTGATGGCCCCGGTGGTATAGCAGTCGGCGATGAGTACGGAGCAGCCGGAGTAGCAGCTTCCGACCAGGCCGCCGATCTTGGATCCCCCGGTTCCCTGGATCTGAACGTCCGCATGGCATCGGGCGATTTCGACTCCGTCGAGCGCGATTTTCCCGACCAGGCCGCCCAGGAAATGGGATCCGGAAGTCGCCTTGGAAGATACTGTTCCCTGGAAGGAACTGTCCATCAGGGTGAGTTCGCACGCATTGGCAATCAGTCCTCCGGTCGGGGCCGCCGTCGTCGAAGTCATGCTGACCGAACAGTTGATGGCATGGACCCAGCTGACGCTGGCGGGCATCACGCCGGTCCCCGTCCCTCCCCAGACGGCCAGGAGGGCGCATGTGCCGGTACTGCTGACGGAGCAGTCCTTGAGGATGAGATCGTGGACCTCCCCGTAAACCAGACCGAACAGGGAGGCAAAAGGCTTATTCTTGCAGGTGAAATTGCGGATGACGTGCCTGCCTCCGTCAAAGCTGATCCCGTATGCCTTGTTTTCCGTTATGACCGGTGACCAGTCGGTGATGGAGCCCATGTCGATATCCGCGGTCATCTTGAAGTAGCGCTTGCTCCCCAGTACGAGTGCCGATGAGATCCCTTGCATGTCCTCCGCTTTTTCAATCAGATAAGGGTCGGATTCCGTTCCGGATCCCTTGAACGGATAGATGGTTCCGCTCCCGCTTCCGCCCTGGCTGCCTTCTCCCTTCATATCGGTCACATCATAGGGCTTTTCAATCGCGTACCGGGCGGCTTTCCGGCAAACGGGAGCCGTTTCATCGGTGACGGGAGAAGTATACTGGCCCAGCGAAAAATCCGATTTGCTGACCCGGTAGGAATTGTTGTCCAGGGGAATGCGGGTTATCGGTTCAATCAGTTTGCCGTATACGGTGCAGGCCGCAGCATACCGGGCCGTTCCCAGGTCCATATGGTACCCGTCCCGGGTCAGGTTCAGCGGGGTATCGAGGCCGGAAGTCCGGAGGTTCTGGAGGGTGCAGCCCGTAGAGATGATATCCTTCATCTCCGTTTCGTCCATGACCTTTCTGGCATGTTCCGTCAGCACATTCCACATCCCGGCCTGGTCGGTCCAGGTGATATACTTCTTGGATGCGGAAGCGATTTTGCTCATGTCATAGTAGGCCTGGGAGAGGATGTAGTAAAAGACAGGCGGGGTCTTCTGGGTGGCTTTCAACTTCCTGACAAGCCCTTCCAGCGCTTCTTTTTCCTCGTTGGACCAGGACCAGGCGAGATAGTTTCCCGTATGCTCCTGGATTGTGATGATATCCCAGCGCCCGCCCGATGCGACCTGGTCGATGGTGACCTGCTTGTCGTGAGTGGTCCAGGATGAAGCGCCCTTTTCGGCCTTGTACAGGGTATAGTCCGCCATCGACCAATCGTTGTAGACCGGAATCGTACGGCCTCCGTGGTAGACATGGGCAAGGGTGATATCCTTATACCCGGAGGCGGCGATAATGCCCGGCAGGTGCTCGACGGCGTCTTTGGTAAAGCTGTTCCCGATAAAGAGGATTCTCGTCCCGGCATCGGCAAGCTGGACCGTCCCGGTCGAGGGTTTGTCCCCTGATCCGCCTTTCTCCAGGCAGACGTCTACATACCGGGGGCAATGGTCGGTGAGGCTGAGGGTGAACTTTGCGGTTATGATTCTGTGTGCCAAGACTTTCGACCGGTCCGTTCCATTATATTCGAAGATATGGTCGATGGCCGTGGCGCAGTTGTCGTCCGTTTGGGGAGTCCATGAGAATCCTGCCGTTTCGGAGCAGGTATGGTGCCCTTTGAAGCTGTCCCTGTGGACGGTTGCGGAGATGCCGCAGTCTTTGTAGCCCCTGTCCGTGAAGACCCGCATCGCATCGCTGTCCAGCCTGCTGTTCATATCGCCCATCACGAAGACGGGACAGTCGTAATCAATCAGAAGGTCTTCTACCTTATTGACAATCATCTTCGCCTGTGCCGTCCGGGCGTCGTTGCTCCCCGGCTTGGCAGATTCGCTCTGCCCCCAAAGGTGGGTCCCCACGACGATGAAACGGGCGTCTGTCGCCTTGTGGCGGAAGACAGCCGCCGTGTAGGACTTGCTGTTGCCGTTATTGTACTCCCCGGGGAACAGCAGGTAATCTGCCTCCAGAAGCTCTACGGTCTCCTTGTTGTAAAAGAGCGGGGTCGCGTTGTGGATTCCCTCCTTCCCGAACGGGAGAACGGAAATATACTTGCCGGCAATCATGGGCTCGACCAGATTCTGCATGGCCTGGGCATACTCCTGCCAGGCAAAGACATCGGGTAGGAGTGCCTGGACCATAGCCGCATATTGTCTGCTCCGGAAGGAATTGCGGGGATCTGCGTTCAGCGCCGCCCAGGACGCCGGGACAACCTCTTCGTTGTAAGACCAGATATTGTTGTCGAGGAGTCGCAGGTTGGCGCCGGATTCCAGAGGGAACAGGTACTGGCCCCGGCAGTTGCCTGTGATACGAAGGTCGGAAGGGATGGCCTTCCCCGGCCGTATGTAATCCGTAAGGATCTTTTCCGTCGCAGCCCGAAGGCTCCATCCGCTCGCTCCTACGATGATGAGCCGGCGCTCGGAAGCGCAGACCAGATAATCGAAAGTATCATGGCCGGAGGCCAGGAACTCGGAGACGCCCTTCCGGGAGGTCATACCGACGGATATCTCATACTCCGATGAGGAAGAGGCCGTCTTGTCCGAAACGACCTGAAGGGAAGTTTTCCGTTCCTTGCGGAGCACATCCGCGATTTCTGTCGCGCAGGTATACGCCAGATTGTCGTCCTCCTCGGCATGGTAGACGATCCGGTACCGGGATCCGCTCCCCCAGATGGGGAGGCTGGAAAGATCCTCGGTGTCCGGTTCCGGTTCATTTACCGGCTCCGGACGGGAACAGGATGCCAGTGTTAAAGCCAGGCAAAGCAGAAAATATAGAAGTTTTTTCATGCCGTGAGTTATTTCGCTCCGAGAAGGAGCATTTTTTTTATGGTCTTGAAGAGGCGGTAAGGCATGTACCGGAAAGGAACATCCCATTTCCTGGGGGAAGCGATGACGGAGCGTTCGTGGCTGAAGGCGAGGAGACTCCGCTCGCCGTGATAACTGCCCATTCCGGAATTGCCGACGCCTCCGAAGGGAATGTTCCCGTTGGCGATGTGCATGATCGTATCATTGATGCAGGCCCCGCCGGAAGTCGTCTTCCCGATCACGTCCCAGCCGTCGGACTCATTTCCGAAGTAGTAGAATGCCAGGGGTTTCTCCCTCGCATTGACGAAATCGATGACTTCTTTCCGATCCCGGAAGGTCATCATCGGAAAGATGGGACCGAAGATCTCTTCCTGCATGACCGGGGCATCGGGGGATACTTCTGAAAGGAGGGTCGGCTCGATCCACCGCTTCGCCCGGTCACTCTTTCCCCCGCATAGGATTTTTCCATCCCCGAGGTAGGAAATGAGGCGGTCGAAAGCGGAGTCCTTGACGATATGGACATAGTAATCAGAGTGTTCCGTCCCGTCTGGGTATAGTTCGGAAAGTGCATTCCGGAAAGCCTCGACGAAGGCTTCGCGGATAGTTTCATGGACAAAAAGATAATCCGGAGCGATGCAGGTCTGGCCGGAGTTGAGGCATTTTCCCCAGACGATCCGACGGGCGGCCGTCCTGAGGTCCGCATCCCGGTCGACGATGCATGGGCTTTTCCCGCCGAGTTCGAGAACGAGCGGGGTGAGGTATTTCGCCTGGGCCTCCATGGCGATTCTCCCGAGCGAAGGACTTCCGGTCAGGAATACGAGGTCATACCTGTGGGAAAAGAGTTCCGCATTGACGGTCCGGTTCCCCTGGACAAGGGCAACATACTCTTCAGGGAAGGTGTCGGAAACGAACTGTCCGAGCACCGACGAGACCTCCGGGACATAGGGGGAAGGCTTCAGCAAGGCCGTGCATCCGGCCGCAATGGCCCCGACGAGGGGATTGAGCAGCAGTTGGACGGGATAGTTCCAGGGAGCGACGATCAAGGTGCAGCCGAGAGGCTCCCTGACGATGGCGCTGTGGGCGGGGAGAACGGTCAGGGGAGTCCGTACCCGGCGTTTCCGGGTCCACCGTCCGATCTTGCGCCAGGCCTCCCCGATTTCGCTGTAGACAAGTCCGATTTCGGTCATGAACGCCTCTTCATAAGACTTGTGCAGATCGTTCCATAAGGCCTCGCACAGAGGCTTTTCCCACTTGCGGAGGCCTTCGTTAAAGCGGGAGAGCATTTCCTTGCGGAAAGAGATGTCAAGGGTTTTTCCGGAGGCGAAAAAGGCCCGCTGTTTTTCAACGAGTTCTCTGATCCGCTCCGCGCCGGTATGGGTCAGTTCCATTGTCTTGTAGGGTTACAAGACAAATATAATCATTTTTTGCCAATAAAGCCGATCAGTCTTTCTGCAATCTGGACGGCGTTTGTCGCGGCACCTTTCCGGAGATTATCTGCTACGCACCAAAGGTTTAAGCCGTTTTGGACGGAAAAATCACGCCGCAGGCGTCCCACGAAGACCTCATCCTTGTCTTCGGCATAGAGCGGCATCGGATAGACAAGGTTCGCCGGGTCGTCCTGGAGGACAACTCCCGGGGTCTCCGAGAGAATTCCCCGGACTTGCTCAAGGCTGAACGGCTTAGCAAACTCGATGTTGACCGATTCGCTGTGGCCTCCGGTCACAGGGACGCGTACCGTTGTGGCACTGACGCCGATCGAATCATCTGCAAGGATTTTGTGGGTTTCATTGACCATCTTCATTTCCTCCTTCGTATAGCCGTTTTCGAGGAAAGAGTCGATATGGGGGAGAATGTTTTTGTCGATGGGGTAGGGGTAGACTTTCGGAGCCTGCTCTCCGCGGCGCTCCGCTTCCATCTGGGCGAGCGCCTTGTAGCCGGTTCCGCTGACGGACTGATAGGTAGAAACGACAATGCGCTTGATAGTGAAAGCTTTATGGAGAGGAGCGAGGGGGAGGAGCATCTGGATTGTCGAGCAATTCGGATTCGCGATGATAAAGTCCTCCGGGGTCAGCCCTCCGCCATTGATCTCCGGGACGACAAGCTTTTTCCCGGGATCCATCCGCCAGCAGGAACTGTTGTCGACAACGCGGCATCCTGCTTCGGCGAAAA
>ODAI011992818.1_pt1 | contig 13878 bp, 13 predicted proteins | sample 1539321 | NCBI WGS metagenome assembly ODAI01 (sample SAMN02144231, study PRJEB22623) | gut metagenome | biome: sheep rumen | host: Ovis aries | place: New Zealand
GTTTTTTAACTTTTTTATGATATTTTATCCAGGGAGGGCCAGAGGGCACGTCGCGCGCCAAAGGTTAACAAAAAGTTAAATTAATAGAATGTTAACTTTTTTATGATATTTTACCCAGGGAGGGCCAGAGGGCACGTCGCGCGCCAGAGGTTAACAAACAGTTAAATTAATGGAATATTAACTTTTTTATGTTTTTTTACAGACGGGTGCAGGCGGTATTTTGGACTGTGCAACTACATAACAGTATGCCGAAAAATCACAAAAACTGGTTTAGATACACAGGGCAAACTGTCGGATAGGAGCACTTATAATACCGGCACCGGGACCTTCCCGGTTAACTTTCTCTTTTGATAGAAGAATCGCTATACCAAATGATCCGACGGTGCTAGAGCATAGGTCCACGAACTTTCGACACTCCGATAATTCCGAGTATATTAACAAAGTTCTCACATTTGCGGCATCCGAGGGATTTTTTCACTGAAAATTTAATCTTTTCATTTTAACCAGTAATTAATATTCGCACAGTATGTTGTTGGATATGTGTTGAGACGATCGGTCTGTCGTGACGGTTTTTTGCGTATGTTTGCGTTATTTGCGCCTATCGATCGGAAGAAAAATGAGGGTAGGTATGAAGGCAATCTTTTTGGGCACTTGTTCATTTGTGATGTTACTGTACAGTGAATATTCCTTTACCATGCATGTCGGAGAAAGTCAGTATCAATTGCGGCAGAGCTTACAAAGTCGACATCATGTAACATTTGCCCTGCAAGAGGAACGGAATCAGTCTCAATCAGCACAGTTTCAGCAAAAAAATCCTGCGAACGTGAGAAACTATTCTTTTTTAAATTTGAGTCAAATATCCAATGAAGAGCTTAGTCAGTACGAATCATTTCATAACATAAGAAATCTGGAAATGAACACTGAATTTCTGGGGCGTCGGGAAACAAAATCGATTTTGAAATTATCCGCGCTGCCTCTTCAACAGCTACTCAGTTTAAAAATAACGGGAAACATAGGAGAAAATAAAACAATCCAAAAAAATCTGGATAATCTGCTGACCAACACTTTGAAAATAAGGGAATTGTTTCTTTCGGGCAATAACTTAAAAACTTTGCCGAAAGCGATACGCAAACTGAAACAATTGGAAATATTGGATCTAAGTAAGAATCCTCAACTGAAGAATTTACCAAGTTCACTGTGGAAATCTCCTGATCTGCAAACAGTAACGATAAGTAGTGAGTTAATATCATCTAATCAGGTTCCTGAGTATGTTGAATTGTTTCAAAATGAAAAAATAGTGACATTTCTTAACTCATACAAAAATCAGCATGAATTAAGTGATGCTCAAATAGAAATTACCAAAAATAATCTTTGTTCCTGCAAGATAATTACCGTAAACGGATGCCACTGGAATGACGAAACTCACACATGGGTAAAAACTTCATCAAAAACTTCATACAAAATTGTTAGATTAAAAAACATGTCAGTCGCAAATGCTCTAGTCGAATACATTAAGGGAAAAGAGCATTGGAATGCGGTGGCAAAACTGGTAACCCACGGCGTTAATATCAACGTGGCAGACGCTAACTCTTTGGACAGATACGGAATTCCGATATTGGTAAAAGCAGCGGAGAGCGGACATCTGGATGTGGTGCAATATCTGATTAAGCATGGTGCCGATGTTAACGTAAGAACAAAATTTGAAAATACGGCATTGATGGGAGCATCTCTGTTCGGATATTTGGATGTAGCAAAGTATTTGATTGATCAAGGTGCTGAGGTTAACGATCAAAATGCAGGCGGAGAGACGGCTCTGATGAGAGCGTCAGGTCAAAGACATTTGGGAATCGTCAAATACTTACTTCAAAATGGCGCTGATATCAATATGCAAGACAGGTTCGGCGGTACTGCTCTGATGAAGGGAGCGTATTACGGATCTTTAAAAATCGTAAAATATTTGACCAAACACGGAGCAGACATCAATGCCCGAGATGACAGCGGAAATACGGTGCTCATGCGCGCTGTCTTGGAGGGACAACTCAACATCATACAATATCTGATCGACAACGGAGCAAATATCAATGATCAAAACAAATACGGAGAAACTGCATTGATGAAGGCAGTTAAGGAAGAGCAGATAAAAGTCGTAAAACATCTGTTGGAGAACAACGCAGATGTTAATTTAACCGATAACAGCGGAAAAAAGGCCATATATTGGGCCCAAGAATTGCTCGAAAGAACACAAGATGAGAATAAACCAAAACTTCTGAAAATAATAAAATCATTGGAATAAACTCTGAGAATTCAGTGATTATCCTTGAGAAATCATATCTTGACAGTACATTGCTATAGACAATCGCAAAAGCACACAAAAAGTTAAACACGGGGCCCGTGCAGGCGGTATTTTGGACAGTACAACTACATATAGACAATCGCAAAAGCACGCAAAAAGTTAAGCACGGAGCCCGTGCAGGCGGTATTTTGGACAGTGCAACTACATATAGACAATCGCAAAAGCACACAAAAAGTTAACGAATAGTTAATTCAGCGTTTTTTAACTTTTTTATGCTATTTTACCCAGGGCGGGCCAGAGGGCACGTCGTGTATTAAAGGTTAACAAAAAGTTAAATTAATGGAATATTAACTTTTTTATGTTTTTTACAAACGGGTGCAGGCGGTATTTTGGACAGTGCAACTACATAACAGTATGCCGAACAAATCACAAAAACTGGTTTAGATACGCAGGGCAAACCGTCGGATAGGAGCACTCATCACCCATAATATTGGCACCGGGACCTTCCCGGTTAACTTTCTCTTTTGATAGGAGTATCGCTATACAAAAAAATCCGCGCAAGGATCTGTTTGTAAAATAAAAAATAATAAGCTTGTTAGCGCGAAGACCTACTCCTCCGATTCTATCATTCGCCGCAAATGTTAAGATTTTGTCAACGCTAAAAAATAGGATTTTTTGATTTTATAAAAATGTTTGACAATAAAAATAGAGATTTGTACCATAGACGTGATACGATGATATAGAGAAAGAAGGAGTTGTAAGTGTAGGTATTGTGATATGAAAAAGTTTTTAGTTGTTTTGAGTTTCGCGACTGTAGTATCGAGTGTTTTGGGGATGAATAGTCGTAATTTAGGGGAATGGGAAGAAGGAATGAGCGTTAACACGGGAGATCCGCATTTTAATATATCTGGATTGGGAAATCCTAAGATTGAAGATTATGGAGAGCACCATAAGCCTGATAATATGGTGGTGTTGGAGTTGAAAAATGTAAAAAGTTTAGATGAGGCGAATAGGTTTGTGTCACAATTGCAGAGTTCCATAAGAAATGGAAATATTTCGAAAATGTCTGCTCTGTTGAAAAAGGAGCCGGGGGTGTCTGCAGAGTATGTCTTGATATATGCCGCTGAGTATGGAGTGCTTGACGTGGTGGAATGGGGAATAAAACAGGAAGCCAATGTGAATGCGATAGATGCTTTTGGAAATACGGCGCTGCTGGCTGCCGCTAAATTTAATCACTTTTCGGTAGTAAAGTATTTAGTTGAACAAGGTGCAGGTGTAAACGTGCAAAATAACGACGGAGATACTCCTATACAATTGGCGGGAAAAAATAAGAATCGAGAGATGGTGGGGTTCTTATTGAACAATCTGAAAAAAATGGGAGCATCAGCTGCATAAATTTTATACAAATAACCAACAATGGATCTGTAATATACTATTCGGGTTTGTTGTTGGTTTTCTTCGTCAGTTATGATTCGTTTGATCCTCCCGATTTCACCTTGAATTATTCAGTTATTTGCGGTAAAAATATACGAGTCCGAGAATGTTCGGGCGCATGGAGGTAGTTATGAAAATTAAACCATCGGAAATTGGTTCAATATTAAAGGAAAGAATTCTGAATTTTGACGCTGGTCCGGAATTTGTGGAAGTCGGAAAAGTTCTGTCGGTGGGAGACGGAGTTGCTCGAGTTTACGGCTTGGACAATGTCGCGATGAACGAAAAAGTCGTGTTCGAGTCCGGTACTGCCGGTCTGGCAATGAACTTGGGAGAAGACACAATCGATGTTGTGCTGTTCGGAGAGGATCGCGCAGTGCATGAGGGCATGGAGGTGCGTCGTACCCACAAGATTCTGGAAGTCCCTGTCGGAAAGTCGCTTTTGGGGCGTATTGTAAATCCTCTCGGAGAGCCAATCGACGGGAAAGGCGACATTGAAACTACTGAGTTCAAACCCGTGGACATCAAAGCCCCCGGAATTATTGCCAGGAAATCAGTGTTCGAACCGATGCAAACGGGATTGAAGGCTATCGACTCGATTGTTCCGATCGGGCGAGGTCAAAGAGAGTTAATTATCGGAGATCGTCAGACGGGAAAGACTGCCATCGCGATCGACACGATTATCAATCAAAAACAAGCCTTCGATAATAATATCGAGAGCGAAAAATTATACTGTATTTACGTTGTGATCGGACAAAAAAGATCATCGGTCGCTCAGATCGTTAAGACTCTAACGGACGCCGGAGCGATGGAATACACGACTATTGTTGCTGCAACTGCTTCCGACGTCGCGCCAATGCAGTATCTTGCACCTTACGCAGGATGTGCTATGGGAGAATATTTCCGTGACAATGGAATGCACGCTTTGATCATTTACGACGATCTTTCAAAGCATGCAGTGGCTTATCGTCAGATGTCGTTGCTGTTGCGCAGACCTCCTGGACGAGAAGCATATCCGGGAGATGTTTTCTACTTGCATTCTCGGTTGTTGGAAAGAGCGGCGAAGTTGGACGAGTCTTTGGGAGGCGGATCTTTGACTGCCCTTCCTGTCATTGAGACTCAAGCGGGAGATATTTCGGCATACATTCCGACTAACGTTATTTCGATCACTGACGGTCAGATCTTCCTTGAAAATGAGTTGTTCTACAAGGGAATTAGACCTGCTATCAACGCGGGAGCTTCGGTCAGTCGTGTCGGATCGGCAGCTCAGACCAAATGCATGAAGCAAGTTGCGGGAAAGATCAAGTTGGAGCTGGCGCAGTACCGAGAAATGGCGAGTTTCGCTCAGTTTGCTTCGGATTTGGATGCCTCCAGTAAGCAATTGATCGCGAGAGGAGAAAGACTGACGGAAATTTTGAAGCAGCCGCAGTATTCTCCGATGAAGGTCGAAGATCAAGTGGTATCGATTTATCTCGGAGTTTACGGATATCTGGACAGCCTGAAACTTTCGCAGGTCAAGAATTTCGAAAAATACGTTCTGGATCGCATCAAGCGCGAGGCGGTGGAAATTGTGGATGACATCCGCGAGAATAAAAAGATTACGGAAGAGAACGAAGCGAGATTGAAGGCAGTTTTGGATCAGTATCTGAAGGATTTCGAGAGCAATGGCTAATCTGAAAGAGCTGCGCATCAAAATCGGCGGAATCAAAGCAATTCGCAAGGTTACGGCGGCCATGAAATTGGTTGCCGGAGTGAAGTTGCGCAAAGCCGAACAGCGCGCCTTGGCATCCAAGCCTTATGCGAACGAACTGAGAAAAATCCTGATGACGATAAAGAGGGAAGATCTCGAAAGGAGTTACGAGCTATTTGACGGTCGTGAATCCGTGAAAACCGAAGCTCTGATCGCTTTTGCTTCCGACAAAGGATTTTGCGGAAATTTTAACTATCTGTTGAGCAAAAAGGTCAAGGGAATCATCGCCGATCGACGTAAACAGGGCGTCAATCTGCAGATTTTGTGCGTCGGAAATAAATTATATCAATTATTGAAACATGCTCCGTCGGAAAATGTGTCCTTGGAATTGATCGCCGATTTCTACAAGGGAGATATGTTCAGTAATGCAAAGAATCTCGCAAGTAGAGTTGTCAGTGAGTTTTTGGGAGAGAAGGTTGACAAGGTTTCTCTCGTTTATACAAATTATCATTCGGCAATGAAAATGGGAGTGCGCGAAGACAGCTTAATTCCGCTCGATCAAGAAGAGAATCGTGATATCACTACAACGATTTTCGAGCCGAGCGCGGATGAAGTGCTGGAAAATCTTCTTCCTTACAATGTTGGGGTTCAGATTTATCAAGCGGCTTTGGAAAGTATGGCGAGTGAGCAAAGTTCTCGTATGAGATCGATGGATAACGCGACACGTAATGCAGATGAGATGCTGGGAGATCTGACAGTGAGATACAACCGTACAAGACAGTATGGAATTACTCAGGAGCTGACAGAGGTTGTAGCCGGTGCGAGCGCGATTGCGGATGAATGAATTTAGGATTAAAACTTCGGAATGAGGGTAAGAAATGGAACAAAATAAAGGATATATTTCTCAGATTTTAGGAGTTGTCGTGGACGTTGTGTTTCCCGATAAGGTACCTGATATTTTGAACGCTCTTGAGGTAATGAACGGCAACAAAAAGCTGATTCTTGAGGTTGCGCATCAGTTGGGAGAGAATGCTGTTCGTACGATTGCGATGGATGTTACCGACGGACTGTTTCGCGGTCAGGAAGTCATCGACACGGGACGCATGATCGAGGTTCCTGTCGGTCGGCAGATGCTCGGGCGAATCATTAACGTCATCGGAGAGCCTGTCGACGAGCGCGGTCCGATTAATTCCGAGATTAAATATCCAATTCACCGCAGCGCTCCTGAGTTCGTCGAGCAGTCGACCGAGTCTGAAATTTTAGTCACAGGAATTAAAGTCGTTGATCTTCTCGCTCCTTACGCAAAAGGTGGAAAAATCGGTCTGTTCGGAGGTGCAGGTGTTGGAAAGACCGTTCTGATCGAGGAGCTGATCAACAACATCGCGAAAGCGCACGGTGGATTTTCGGTTTTCGCCGGAGTCGGAGAGCGTACGCGTGAAGGAAACGACCTATATCACGAGATGATGGAGGCAGGAGTTATCGATATAAACGGAGATAAATCCAAAGCCGCGCTTGTTTACGGACAGATGAACGAACCTCCTGGAGCAAGAGCAAGAGTCGCGCTTACAGGACTGACTTTAGCGGAATATTTCCGTGACGTCGAGCATCAGGATGTACTTCTGTTTGTCGACAACATTTTCAGATTTACTCAGGCGGGATCGGAGGTTTCAGCGCTGCTGGGACGTACTCCGTCGGCGGTCGGATATCAGCCGACTTTGGCAACCGATATGGGAGAATTGCAGGAGAGAATCACCAGCACCGTGAAAGGATCGATCACTTCGGTTCAGGCGATTTATGTTCCGGCGGATGACTTGACGGACCCTGCTCCGGCGACATCATTCTCGCATTTGGACGCCACCACCGTTTTGAACCGAAAGATTTCAGAGCTGGGAATTTATCCGGCGGTTGATCCTTTGGATTCGACTTCGCGAATGTTGTCTCCGTTGGTTGTGGGAGAAGAGCATTACCGTGTTGCCCGAGAAGTCCAGCGAATTTTGCAAACCTACAAATCGCTGCAGGATATTATCGCGATTATGGGAATGGACGAATTGTCAGAAGAGGATAAACTGGTCGTCGCGCGTGCGAGAAAAATCCAAAGATTCTTGTCGCAGCCGTTCCACGTTGCAGAGGTGTTCACGGGATTGAAAGGAAAATTCGTCAACCTCGCCGATACGATCAAGGGATTCAACGCGATTATTTCTGGAGAATGCGACGAGCTGCCTGAGTCAGCCTTCTACATGGTCGGAACAATCGAGGAGGCCTTCGAGAAAGCGAAGAAAGAGGCGTAGTGTGAAAGTTAAAATTTTCAAGGCGGAAGAAGTTATTTACAAGGGAGATGCCGAAAAGGTGACTATCCCTGCGCGGAATGGTGAAATGACAATCCTTCCGCATCACATTTCGATTGTCACAAACTTGCAGCGTGGGCGGTTAATCGTTCATAAAAATGACGGGGAGAAATTCCAAACCGAAATCAGCGGCGGAGTCTGTTCTTTCTCCGACGAGTGCGTATCAGTGCTGGCGGAGTAAGTTAGTCGACAGAGCCTTATTCAGAAAAAGAATCCGCGACGGCTAAAGAAGAGTTTTAACCTAATTAAAACCGTGGGAATCTATAATTTTGTTCAGTTCTCTCTCCAGTTCCTGAAGATTTGCTTTGTTTTTGTTAAAAAGTTCGGCCTTTTTATACTGTATGCATTTTCCCTCGATATTATTCTTCTTGCAGAATCTCTCGATAGAGCGAATATTCTTCATCTTATCATCTACGAAAATTATTTTATCGAATTTTCGAGAAATGCGATTCAAAAACTTTTGCAACACATCTCCTTTATCAAGGTTACAGGCAAAAATGATTCCGTTTTCAAAAATCGGATACCTTGTTACGTTATATCTCGGTAATTTAGTCGGTAGTTCATAGAATACAATTTTATCGACGTTATTCCATGATTTTTTAAAATCAAAATCAAATTGATTCAGTTCATTTTTACGTAAATCCTCCACCGATTTTATATTATGAAATTCGCCGGTCCAATGTGAAGTTAAAACTAAAATTGACACTCCTCGAGTCTGCATTTTTTTTACAATCTTCGGTAATCCGTTGTTTAATAGTCTAAATTTATATCGTTTTCTTATATCAATAAGAATATCATCGGCCCTAGAAAAACCTACTTTTTTGTTTAAATATTGAATTGCTTTTTTATAATTATCTTCATTCACAGGAGAAAACAGAGTATCAGTCGGAGTTATTAAAACCTCATCGCAATCGAATATAACCAATGTGTTTTTATCGGCTTTCTCCAATATACGATGCAAAACTCCGTCATTATCAGTAACAATAGTTTCCACTAACTCAGTTTGAGAGCAACCACCGAAAAATAACAATAACATTATTGAACACAAAAACACGCAGATTTGTTAGAAGTTTCTCAAACATTAGCGAACACGCTCGGAATCACTGCGTCAGAAATTTTGGAAGCTCGAAAAAAGAAACGCGAAAACTCCGGAGGTTTTGAAAAAAGGCATTTTACAAATTTTGTTGAGATAGAAAAGGATAATCCCGCTATCAAATATTACCTGGAACGTCCGAATAAATATCCAATGATAGAATAGGTTACAATTTTCCCGACGACTGTGTATCAGTGCTGGCGGAAGATGGTCAAAAATTTGACATTTAATTACAAAAATATTACAATTGCATTATATTTGAATAGGAGCAGTTAAAAATGAAGACAGTTATTCAAACAAGAGTAGATTCTTCCGTTCGTCAGAGAGCTGAAAATATATTGAATTCGATGGGGCTTTCGTTGAATGATGGGATCCGTATGTTTCTGCATCAATTGATTAATGATCGTGCGATGCCATTCCATCCAAGCACTGGAGATGAGCCAAATGATTATTTAAAAAAATGCATAGAAGAAATTAAAGATAGAAAAAATTTGATCAAATTTGATACAGTTGAAGAATTTTCTAAATGGTTGGATTCCGAGGTTGAAGAATGAAAAAACTCATTGTTAGACCAGGATTTCTGAAAGATTGGAAGAAGTTAAAGAAAAAGCGTTACGACAAAAGCGAGCTTGATGAAATCGTTGGTATGTTAAGAAATGACGAATATATTCCAGCTAGGTATCATGATCATGCGTTAAGTGGAAATTATAAAGGGTACAGAGAGTGCCATATTCGATCTAATTGGCTATTAATTTATGAATCAACAGATACTGAGGTTTTCTTGGTTGCTACAGGAACTCATGACGATTTATTCAAATAAAATTTCTGTAAAAATGTGCAAAATTTGTCCGCCCGAAGTTTTGTGAGCAGACAGTATGAAATTCCAACTCGAAAAACGGCGAAGTAAAGCAAAATTCTTGACAAAAACATATGTACATGGTATATGTACATATATGGAGGTGAATTATGGAAAGACAAGTCTCTTACACCGAAGCTAGAAATAATTTGAGCAGTGTTTTGAACCAAGTGTGTTTAAATCATGAACCGATTCGCATAACTCGAAGAGAAGGGAACAATACCGTTATAATCTCGGAAGAAGACTGGAATGCGATCCAAGAGACCCTGTACTTAATGTCTTCTCCGAAAGATTGGAAAGATATTTCTGAGAAAGTTAGCCCTGAGGATTGTTCGGAATCTCTGCCATGGTGAAGTGGAAATTGATCTACACTAAGCGCGCTCAAGAGGATTCCGTAAAAATCAAAAAAGCAGGTCTGAAGGAAAAAACACAGAAATTATTGCAAATAATTGCGGAGGATCCTTACAAAATTCCTCCAAGCTTTGAAAAATTGGTTGGTCTAGAGAATACTTACAGCCGCAGGATCAATATTCAGCATCGTTTGGTCTATCAAATCGACAAGGAAAATCATCTTATAGTTGTGAAAATGCTGTACAAACACTACGGGCAGTGAGTTTTGTCTCGGCCTTTATATATAGCTATTCTGGGTTGCACGTTCCGTAATATCCGAAGGGGGCCAAGATTTTCTTTCCGCACTTGCCCGAAACTATGCTCATTACTCAAATCTCAGTATGGAAACCGCCTTATACATCTGTTTTCCCTTCAAACCTCGACAATATTTTCGATGCGGATGCCTGTCGATGTCTAATTCATCAACAAAAATCAGCTTATTTTTATTGTGTTTTTTGGAAATTCCGTAAATTTTTTCCGCTTTTCCAGATCTGCTCTTCGGTAAGTTCTTCGTTTTTGTTAACTTCATACCCAAACGATGCAACGTGTTCCAAATTGTCATTAAACCTACTAAAAATGAGCTGCTATTTCTCTCAAATATACATCCGGATGCTTTTTTCACCTGCTCTCCATCGTAGCTGGCTTCCTGTATATTGCTATCTTGAAATTAGCGCAATCTGAAACTCCGCAATGGTTTGAACATGACGCCGACACGAGTGACTCAACTCCTCCTTGCTACTCGGTCACTTTTCCATGGCAGTACTTGTATTTTTTGCCGCTTCCGCATGGACACAAAGCATTCCGCGAAACAGCGAAAACATCCCCTGTCAACTGCTTGTCTGCCTTCGCTGTTGAGGAATTTTGAACTTGCCCTTCGTCGACATTTTCGGATTTCTCCCCGTCAGAATCTTCGACGAGATTCTCTACATCTTCGTAATCTATTTCGTCATCATCAGAAGAAAAATCTTCCATTTGATCCGATCGTGCAAACTCAAACATTGCAAGAGCTCGCACCGATTCTCTTCTGATCGTTTTTGACATATTCTCGAACAAAGCAAAGGCCTCTTGTTTGTACTCGTTCAGAGGGTCTCTTTGTCCGTAAGCACGCAAATTTATTCCCTGACGCAAACGATCAAGGTTCAACAAATGTTCTTTCCAATACTGATCGATCAAACGAAGCAAAATCGTGCGCTCCATGTACCTCATGATTTCTGAAGTATAGGTTTTTTCCTTGCTTTTCGCTTGCTCTCTTGCTTTTTCGAGCGCAATATCCACCGCTTCATCACGCGACAAATTTTCTTTCTTGTCCAGAACAACATCCGTTCCGAAAATCGAAGATAATTGGTTGTTTATCAACTGATAATCCCAAAACTCCGACGGAGTATTTTCCGCGACGTTGCTGTAAATTACATCGGTAATGGCTTCTTCCCGCATATCGTCGATATCCTCACTAAAGTCAGCATTATCGACCATTAACTCATGTCGCTGCGAGTAGATAACTTTTCTTTGATCGTTCATGACATCGTCGAACTTTAAAAGATGTTTACGAATGTCGTAGTTACGTGCTTCAACTCTCATTTGAGCTTTTTCCAAGGCCTTGTTAATCCAAGGATGAATAATAGCTTCGCCCTCTTCGATTCCCAGTTTTTTCAAAGTTGCATCTAATTTTTCTGCTCCGAAAATTCTCATCAGATCGTCTTCCAAAGAAAGAAAGAACTTTGATGCTCCCGGATCTCCCTGGCGCCCGGAACGTCCTCGCAGCTGGTTATCAATACGACGGCTCTCATGCCTCTCTGTTCCGACAACGTAAAGACCTCCCGCTTGCTTGACGACCTCTTCATCTTCTTTAATTTCCGCTTCAACTCTTTCGGTAATATGTTTGATTTCTTCTGGATCGGTGACTCCTGTGAGCTCTTTTTCCAAACGAGCTTCAAGATTTCCGCCCAGTTTTATATCGGTTCCTCGTCCTGCCATGTTGGTTGCAATAGTCACTGCTCCTGAACGCCCTGCCTCTGCGATAATTTGCGCCTCAAGGTCGTGATACCTGGCGTTCAAAACATTATGTTCGATGCCTGCCTGCCTCAGCAACCGTGACAGTAATTCTGATTTTTCAATACTTACCGTTCCGACCAATACCGGCTGCTTACGAATGTGACACTCCTTTACCAATTTGATGATGGCGTCGTATTTTTCGCGAGCGGTTCTGTAGACCTCGTCATTATAATCTTTTCTCGCAACGGGAACATTTGTCGGAATTACGAGAGTCTCGACCTTATAAATTTCAGATAACTCCTGAGCCTCAGTCGCCGCAGTACCTGTCATACCCGATAGCTTCTTGTACATTCTGAAAAAATTCTGGAAAGTTATCGATGCCAAAGTCTGGTTTTCCATCTCGACCTTGACGTGTTCTTTCGCCTCGAGCGCCTGATGTAATCCGTCCGAATAACGACGCCCCTCCATCATACGCCCCGTAAATTCGTCGATAATAATAACCTTATTGTTTTTTACGATGTAATCGACATCCCTCTTGAAAAGAAAATGCGCCTTAATCGCGTTATTTACATGATGAACTATTGCGATATTCTGCACATCGTAGAGATTTTCATTAACTATCAGTCCCGCTTCGATCAGCAGTTTCTCGACATGTTCATTTCCTGCCTCTGTCAAAATAACATTGCGCTGCTTTTCATCGACTTCGTAATCTTCCTTAACCAAATGAGGCATGATCGAGTCAACTTTTACGTACAAATCGGCGGAATCTTCAGCTGCTCCGGAAATAATTAACGGAGTTCTCGCCTCATCGATCAAAATGCTGTCTACCTCGTCAACAATCGCGTAGTTAAACGGACGCATAACCAACTCAGAAGCATAAAACTTCATATTGTCGCGCAAATAATCGAATCCCAGCTCATTGTTCGTTGCATAGGTGATGTCGCAGGCGTACTGTTCGCGCCTCTGCTCATCAGTCAGTCCGTGAACAATTATCCCGACCGTAAGCCCCAGAAATTTGTAAACCTTTCCCATCCATTCGGCGTCTCTTTTGGCAAGGTAATCGTTGACAGTAACAACGTGAACACCCTTTCCCTCAAGGGCATTGAGATACGCAGCAACTGCAGCAACAAGAGTTTTTCCCTCACCCGTTTTCATCTCAGCTATCATTCCGTTGTGAAGAGCCTGTGCTCCGACTAACTGAACATCAAACGGACGCAGTCCTAAAGCGCGCTTCGCTCCTTCTCGAACAACGGCAAAAGCCTCCGGCAAAATGTCATCTAAAGTTTCGCCATCCTTGAGTCTCTGCTTGAATTCCTCAGTTTTCGTTCTTAATTCATCATCAGAAAGATTTACCACAGAATCTTCCAGCTCGTTGACTTGCGCAGCAACCCTGAAATATTTCTTTACGATCCTGTCGTTATGTGATCCGAAAATCGCTTTTAAAAACTGAGATAACATACCGCCTCACACACATTTTTTCACAATTTAGCTCCTAATTATAAAGAAAAGGTTAACATATTTCCATTAAAAAATGATTATGAGCAAAGGAAGAAGAAAGATATTTTTATCCAAACTATTTACAGGTAAAATTTCTTGAAAAACAGCCCTCCAAAAGCCATTTGGTTATAGACAATCACATATCAAAAGCACACAAAAAGTTAACGAAAAGTTAATTCAGCGTTTTTTAACTTTTTTATGCTATTTTACCAACGGGTGGGCGCGTGGGGCTTTGCGAAATAAAAAATTAACAAATTGTTAACTTTCTCTTTTGTTAGGAGAATCGCTATA
>ODAI013810311.1_pt1 | contig 13878 bp, 22 predicted proteins | sample 1539321 | NCBI WGS metagenome assembly ODAI01 (sample SAMN02144231, study PRJEB22623) | gut metagenome | biome: sheep rumen | host: Ovis aries | place: New Zealand
AGCCGCCAGCGGCTGTTTGCGTCCTTGGTGAGCCGCCACTTGCGGTTGCCGCCGTCGTTCCACGCCCACAGGAAGACGTTGGAGCCCTTGACGGGCGTGTAGCCGCTGCCGGTGACGGCCATGGACGTGAGAAGCATCGAGCGCAGCTCGTAGATGCCTGCGGTGATTGCCATGCGTTACCTCGCAGCCGTGAGCGCCCGGTTGTAGCGGGCGAGGTCGTTGACCAGGTTGACAACGTCGCGCCTGATGGCCTCGTCGTCGTTGACCTTGAGGTCGTTCAGGTAGAGGTTGGTCACGCTTGCGCCGGTGCCGCCGATGTTCTCAGCGATGGCGTCGGCATACTTGGAGAGATAGGGCTCATAGGACGGCCAGAGCAGCTCGCCGCCCTGCTCGCCGGCACCGATGAGCGTGGGCTCGTCGACGATGCCGCCCTTGGCGTACCAGTCGACGTGGAATGACGGGAGCGAGCCCTTGCCGCCGAGGCCCCATGGGGCCGAGCCGCCAGAGACGCGGAAGTGCGGCAGCGAGAAGTGCGGCAGGGACAGCTTGAGGCCGGAGAAGATGGACTTTATTCTGTCGATGCCGGACTTGATTGCGTTGCGTGCGTTGTCGATTGGCGTGGTGATGGCCGTCTTGACGCGCTCGAAGACGCTCTTTGCCTTGTCGACGATGCCGTCGAATCCCATGATTTGCTTGATGTTCTCGACGGCACGACTGATGCTCTCCTTCGCGCCGTCGAAGTTGCCGCTCAGGACTTGGAGCCCTGCCTCGATCATCGGCAGAGTGTAGCCCACGAAGACGTCAGTCAGGAACGAGACGAATGGCTGGATGACCTGCCAGACGCTGTTGACAGCGGTGCCAAACGTCGTAAAGAACTCGGCGATGCCGTCCTTGTGGTCGATGATGTACTGGAGCGCGGCGCCGAGGCCCTCGACTGCCACGTTGAGACCCTCGCCCAGCGCCGCACCGACATCCTCGAGGACTGCCGGGTCAATCTCGTCCATGGCGTCGGAGACCTTGGTGAGCGCCTCGCTCACGCCATCCATGAGAGCGCCGCCAAGGGGCTCGAGGGCCTCCTTTGCCTTGTTCTGGATAATCTCCCAGCGCTCGGGCCAGTCTGCCGTGGCCTCGAACGTGCCCATGATGCCGTCGCCCGCGCCAAGCGCCGCGTCGGTCAGCTCCTCCATGGAGAGTGCGCCAGACTCGACTGCGCCAACGAACTGCGCGGCGCCCTTGGTGCCGAATAGCTGCGATGCCACGTCGAGGGCAGCGGCCTCGTCACCGGCCTCGATGTAGCCCTGCATCTCGTCGATGACGCGGCGGTAGGCATCCGCTGCGCTCTCGCCCGGCTGGGCAAGCTCGACGAGGGCCTTGCCCATGCGGCCCATGGTGCCAGAGGCGTCCATGCCTGCCTTGTCGAGCAGGCCGGCCATGTTGGCGCTCTCCTCGAAGCTGAAGCCGAGGCCCTGAAGCGCCGGGGCATTCTTCTCGAGAATGGCCGTCAGCTCGTCGAACCCGAGGCCCGTGGACTGCGAGACTCCGAAGAGGTAGTCCATCTTGCCGGCCATCTGGTCGGTCTCGACGCCAAACGCGGCGAACGCGCCAGACATGCTCTCGACGTTGATGGACTGGCCGAACAGCTTGCCCGCAGCGGCCACACGCTGGCCCACCTCGTCGAGGTCTTCGCCCGCGAGGCCGAGTCGCGTGTTGAGGTCCTGCACGATGTCGCCAGCGTCGGCGAAGCTGCCGCCCACGCTCGTGGCGATGCCCTTGGCGCTCTCCTCGAGCGAGGCGAGCGCGTCGCCAGATGCGCCGGTGCCGATGACGATGGCATCGCTCATCTCGTCGAACTCGCCGCCGATGTTGAGCAGGGCCTCGCCGATCTTGGCGCTCGCCAGCGCCCCCGCGAGCGCGCCGCCCACGGCCATGAGCGGCCCCTTGAGCGTGCCTAGCTTGCCGAGGATGCCGCTGCCCATGGCTGCGCCGCCCTGCTCGCCCGCAGCGGTCATCTCCGGGACGAGCGAGTCGGTGAGGTTCTGCTTCATGCCCTGAACGCTGGGCATTATCTGGACGTAGGCGTTGGCTACGGTAACGCCCTCAGCCATCAGTCACCTCCGTAGTACCAGTCATCGAACTCTGCGATGGTGATGGCGCCCTTGCCGATGTGGCGCTCCTCGCCCTTGGCCCATGGCACCGGGTAGCGCTTGGGCTTGCGGGGCTTGCTCTTGCTGTGCGCCGTGGAGAACAGCCACGCGAAGCTGGCCACGAGGTCGTAGAGGTCGGCCAAGAGGTGCGCGGTTGCGAGCCTCGAGGCCCACTGCGCCTCCTCTGGATGCATCGCACGCCAGACCGCGCTGTCCTGCGGCAGGTGCCGCACGATGTTGGCGATTTGAGCCCACCCGATAGCAGATGGCGCCGCCCCCAACGTCATCCCCGTCGTGACGAGGACGTCGTAGGAGACGGCACCTTCGGTCTGCTCCTCTAGTCGGATGAGCCAGACGATTCCCCCACGGCCTCGCCATCGCCCATGTAGGCATTGGCGAGGGCCTTGAACTGGCCCATAGTGAGCCGGTCGACAACGCCGGGGGCGTACTGCTCGAACAGGTCGATGGCGACCTGCGCCATCACGTCGCTGGCATCGTCGCCAGCCTCGGCCATGCGCTGCCTGATGCGCAGCGCGTCGGCCATGGGCAGGTCGTTCACCTGCGGCATAGAGTACTCGTCTTCGCCCACCTTGAAGCGGAACTGCTCGGCGGGCTCGGGAATCACGAACATCTGGCCATCCTCCTTCGTTGTTAGCGCTTAGGCCGAGACAACGCCATCGTCGTAGATGACGTAGATCGAGTGGCCCGTGCCATCGTCGTAGGTCGAGAGCGTGCAGGGCCAGACGTTGGCAGCGCCGGGAGTGAACGAGACGTCGCCAGAAATCTCGGTAATCTGGCCGTTGGGGATGTAGACGCGAACGCGCCTGTTCTCGTCCTTCATCGAGAAGCACCAAGACTCGGCGGGGGCCACGTTGGGGCCGATGCCCATCTTGATGTTCTGGCCAGCGGTCTGGGTCGCGGCAGTGACGTCGACGTTTGCCGCGCCGAGGATGCGCTCGGCGGCGAACTGGTCAACCTGGAGGAACGACAGCGAGATGGTGCCGTCGTAGTCGGTCAGGGCCTTGCGCACGTTAGACATGGCCCAGTCCTTGATGGCGGTGAAGGACTTGGAGATGCCGAGAGCGATTCCGTTCTCGTCGATGTAGCCGCCAGACTGCCACGCGCTGGGCAGTGCGGTGCGGGCATCGGTGGGGGCTGCGGTGTTCAGCGGCGCCACGGCCACTGCGCCAGTCGTGGTCGACTGGTCGGGGGAGGGCAGGTAGACCTGCGCGGGGTTGATGCCAGCCATTGGCATGCCTCCTTAGAGGTTGGCCACGCCTCGCACGCCCACGGTCGCGCGGAACGTGCAGCGCGGCAGCAGCGGTCGGCGTGGGTCGGGGTTGTTGTATGGCACCATGGCATCGGCGGTGACGTAGTGCCGCCCGGTCGATGTGGTGCGGAATGGGAGCGAGGAGACGATGCCCTGCACCTCGTCGGCGAGCGCCACGGCCTCTGCCCACGTCGAGGCCCAGCAGTCGACGCTGATGTCGTACTCGTGGGAGACGGCAGACTGCTGGCCACCACCGAGCGCGGTGACGCAGACCGTCATGGCCTCGAGGTCATCCGGTGCAGGCGGTGCGCAGCAGGTGACCGTGTCGCCGATGATGTGGGCGAGGTCGATGCGCAGGGCATCCTCGATGTCGATTGGCCTCACGACCTGCATGCGCTCACCGCCCTCGATAGCACCTTGTCATCTGCCTCTGCGATGCGGGCATCGTCAGAGTCGCCGTATACGCGATAGAGCACGCGGGAGCCGGGACGGTACTCGCGGGTCGCGTGGAATCCGTCGCCAGCCATCGCCGCGATGCGCTCTGCGCTCGAGCGGCATTCTGCCGAGACGCCCTGCGAATTCATGAGCGCCACGAGGCCAGACCACTCGAGGTCGACCTCGACGCGCACCTTGCCAGCCATCAGCCGCTCCAGGTCTTGAGTCGGGCCTGACGGTGGCTGACGCGGCCAGTGGCAGAGCGCCAGTCGTAGGGCTCGCCGTCGATGGCGTAGGTCACGCCGTCGAAGACGATGCGGTCTTCGGCGATTACGTCTGAGCCCGGTGGCATGTAGACGATCGCGTCGAACGTGATGCCCAGCCTCACGTCGCCGTAGTCGGTCGACGTGCTGGCGGGCTGGAACGAGCAGCCGGTCACCTCGTGCGAGGTCGCCTGCGACCAGTCGCGCACCTTGGTGCCTCGACTGTCGACGAGCGGGGCACGCAGCACGGTGACCACGTCCTTGCACCAGCTAGGCAGCATGGGCTCTCACCAGCTTATAGGGCATGAGCGCCTGCCTGACATCGTCGGGCAGGTAGGTGCCGCCAGAGTCGGAGAGCGCGGCGCCGCTGTAGCTGATGGAGACGCCGCCTGCGCTCTCGCTGGCCACGCCGTAGGTGGTGAGGGCGACCTCTGCCACCACGCGCTTGGCCACGATGCTCACGAGGTCGGGGGCGATGTCGCTGTCGAATCCTGCGTTGTAGTCGACGGTGACGTTGCCGAGCCCGCCTCGCCAGTGGCCGCAGCCTGCGAGCCTCACGCGGCCTCGCCTGTTGTGGCCTGCGACCTCGACCTCTGCGCCGTTGACTGTCACAGAGGCCACGGAGTTGAGAGCGCACGTCGGGAGCCAGATGTCGCCAGCCTCGCCGTCGAGAGTGATGGAGCAGTCGAGCGCCGGTGCCACGTGCCAGCCGCAGAACGAGCGGATGGCAGCGGAGGCTGCTGCGATGGCTCCGGGGATGCGCCCGTCGCCGTCGTAGCGACCACCGGTCGCGTCGCTGAACTGCTCGGGAGTGATGAGGTCAGGCAGGTCTTCGACCTCGTAGCCCCACGCTGTGAGCATCTCAGCCTCCTACTTGGTCGTGGTCTTTCGTGCCTTGTTGGCAGCGGTGCGCTGCTTGGCCTTGGGCTTGCCCTCGACGAGCACGTAGCCTGCTGGCTGCTTGCCCTCATCGAACTGGTAGGTCAGGCCGCTCGGCGCCTTGTAGATGCGGAGCATGTGGTGCCTCCTTGGATGGAGGGCGGGGGACGATGCCCCCGCCCCCGAGTCGACGGTTGGCTACTGTGCGACCTTGACGAACGCGCCGGGGACGCGGGTCGCGAGGGCGAGGCGCTCCTCGACGATGACGGTGACACGGTTATTGGTGCGGTCATCGTGGTCGCCGGTAACAACCTCGACGCGCACGCCCTCGCCGGCCTTGGTGATGACGCTGGCGCCCTGCTTGAAGGCGCCCACGAGGACGGTGCCGGCGGCGACAGCCGGGGTCACCACGGTGTTGAGGCCCCAGAGGCCCGGCTGGCGCATGACCTCGTCGTTGCCGTAGGGGCCGTAGAAGTAGCCGCCACCGTAGTACTGGCCAGTGGTGCCGCCGTCCTTGGCGAGGCGCAGGGTCTGGTAGTCGGCGGGGTTGATGACGATGGCGTCGGCGTCGTAGTTGGTGGCCGTCTTGACGTTCATGATGGCCTGGAAGATGTTGTCGGCGGTCGGGGCCTGGGCGATGGTCTGGATGCCAGAGGTGCCGAGCAGCTCGGTCATGAGGTAAGCCTCGATGGCCTTATCGAGCGCGAAGATGCCACGGTTGTCGATGGCAGAGCGCAGGAACTCGTTGTCCTCAATCAGCTCGTCGGTCTCGTAGAACCAGCCAGCGATCTTCTCGAGGGTCGCGGTGGCAGGCGTGTACGGGATGTGGAACTGAGGCTTCTGAGCGCCCTCGGCCACGACAGTCGGAGCGCCCTCGGTGTTGCCCATGACGAAGTACTTCAGAGCGGTGCCGCTGATGGTCTCGGCGCCGAAGAGGGAGCGGATGGCGAGGTCGCGGGCAATGTCGACCACGTTGCGGTCGATGACCTCGACAGGCGAGGACATGTGAACGTCAGTCGCGGCCTTGAAGCCGAAGTCGGTGCCGGCAGACTTGGCCATTCCGTTGCGCATGGCGTCGAGGTTGAGGTTGGCGAGGGCGAACTCGCCGAGGGACTTGGGAGCGGTGGTGTTCTCCATGCTCTTCTCCTCCTTGGGATTGGTGAGGGACTTGATGAGGGAGTCGGCCTCGTCGGCCTCCTCCTTGGCCTTGCTCGCGGCCTTGAACTCGGCGATGGCGTTGCTCAGGGCCTCGGCATCGTCGCCGTCCTTGGCCTCGACGAGAGCGGCCTTTGCCGCCTCGAGGCGCTCGTTGATGGTGGGCATGCGCCTACCTCCTTACTGGTTGGTCAACAGTGCTATGGCCTCGTCCTTGAGCGCGTCGAGCGCTTCCTTGGCCGTCGAATCCTCGCCCTTGGCCCCTGCGGGCTCCTCGGGCTTGTCCTCGGGCTGGTCTGGCTCGTCCTGCTCGTCGCCGATGAGCGACTGGACGGTGGCTGCGATGGTGTTGGCGAGGTCGAGCACGCGGCGCAGCTCGTCCTCATCTGCCTTGGAGTTGCGGCGCCCTGCCTTGACGCGGGGCACGATGTCGACGTAGACCTCGCCGATGCACTTGGGGTCGCTCTTGACCTCGGTGACCTCGGCGTGCTGGTTTGCGGGAATCTGGACTAGGCTGACCTCGAAGAGGTCGAGCTTGCGCAGCTCGTAGGCCTCGATGCCGCTCTCAAGCTCCACGGTGCCGGCGTCGAGCACCTGATAGGCGAAGCTGAACTGGTAGAGCCTGCCCTGCTGCACCAGCTTGCGCACGTACTGCGCCTTGGGGTTGTCTGCATCGAACTCGCAGCGAACGAACAGGCCACGCTCGTCCTCGTAGGCTTCCACGACCTTGCCGATGTTGTACTCGGGGTCTTCGGTGGAGTGGCCGTAGAGCAGAGGTATTGGCTTGCCGGTCTCGCGCCAGCGGGCCAGCGTGTCGGCGAATGCGCCGGGGGCGATGACGTCGCCGTAGGAGTCGGGCTCGCGGTCGAACGTCGAGGCGTACCCCTCGACGATGCCGTCTGCCGGCATCTGGGCCTCGCCAGCTGCCATCTTGTACTTGGGCATGTTGTTGCCTTTCTCTAGGGGATTTCGATGTCGACTGCGCACTGGCATCCGGCGACCTCGTCGACGTCAAGCGCGTCTGCATCGCCCGGCCACATCGCGCCGTTGCTGAATGGCTCGGAGTAGGGCACGGTCTCGCCGTTCATCGCCGCGTGGCTCGGTCGAGGGTTGCCGCTTGTGACCACCCACGTCTTGGTCGCGCCTCGTCTCGGCGAGGTCTGTCGCACTGCCTCGAGCGCAGACCAGCCTGCGACTGCGACTGCCAGTGCGCCGCCACCGGAGATGGCACGGGTCGACGCCGCGTCATCGAAGACGTCGCGGGGCGTGCGTGCATCGTCCTCGGTCTCGCTGCCCTCGCCCTCGAGCACCTCGACCAGCTCGCGCATCGTGGTGGCGTTGACCCACTGGGCACGTCGCTGGCACATCGCTCTCAGGTAGGCGTAGGTGCGCCTCGCGCTGTACTTGCTCTCGTCGGCGCCGAGGTCGGAGATGGCACGCATCGCAGCGGCCTCGCTCTGCCTCGTCACGACCGACATAAGGTCATCGGTCAGCTCCCTATCCCATCGCTCGGAGTCCCACCACGCGGGGTCGCCCTCTGCCTTGAGGCCCTTGGATGCGCCGATCTTCGGCAGCACCGACTTTGCCTGCCGCTCGAAGAACGCGGCCAGCACGTCGGCGACCTCGCGCTGCTCCTCGTCGGTGGCGAGCGCCTTGTGGCGCAGGGGCTCGTGGCCCTTGCACTCGGCGCAGCCGCACGACTTGGCGGGGGCGGGCAGCGAGTAGCGGTCGATGGTGGGGTCTGTGTCGCGGGGAGACGCGAGCCCGCCCTCGATGACGTTGAGCGGGACGATTAGCTCGTCGGCGCCCTCGATTTTGGGCAGGTTGAACATCGCGCGGGCCTCGTCGCGCGTCATCCACGGGCCACCGACTGCCGACTGGATGACTGCCGCACGCTCTTCGAAGCTGCCTTGCAGCTTGACGCTCAGGTCGTACTCGAGGTAGTGGCCCTCGGGCTCGCCGATGCGCGGCAGCAGCACCGAGTTGAGGCGGTCGGTGACCTGCATGAGCGTGGGGGCCAGCGTGTCGTTGTAGAGCGCACGCGCGTTTTCCTTGGCGCTGGCGTAGGTCTGGCCCGAGCCCGGCCACACGAGCGCGGGGTTGACGTGGTAGACGGCTGCGACATCCTCGCGCCCGAGGCGCTTGGCCTCGCTCCACTCGGCATCATGCGCCGAGAACGGGACGTTGCGGATTTCCATGCCGTCCTCGAGGATTGGCATCTTGCCGCCCTGGGTGGCGCTGCGCCCGCCCCATGACTCGTCCCACGACTGACGGAATCGCTCGAACGCCTCGTCCGTCCACTCCTCGACGTCGGCGGGCCTGCGGATGTAGGCGTTGAACCTGCCGCCGTTGCGCCACATCTGCCGCCTGAAGGAGTTGCTCTCGACCTGCTCGTGGAGCACGTCGGCGAGGGCCTCGACTGGGCTGCACTGCCGCGTGACGTCATCGGGGCTGTAGCCATGGAAGTAAATGAACCTGTCGGCTGGGAGCGCCACCTTTCGCCCGTTGTCGCTCTGGATGTACAGCGCCTCCGGTGCGAACGGGTTTGAGCCCTCATACCCAACCACCCAACGCGCCGGCACCGGCTGGAGCCTCCAGCCGCTGTCGGGGTTGGCGTCAGGCGCGATGATCGAGACGTGGCGGTCGTAGAGGTAGAGGTCGCCGTAGATGCGCCGCTTCAGCTCGTAGGCCGTCATGTCGGGGTTGGGATGGCGCAGCAGCAGCGCGGCAGGCGAGTCGGTGACGCGCTGGCGGTCTGTGTCGCTCACGCGCTCGTAGACCTTGATGGGCACCTGCGCGGCGTTGTCGGTCAGGTAGGAGACCACTGCCCGCAGGTTGGGCTGCGTGCGGTACAGCTCGGCGATGCCCATGTCGGCCACCGAGACGTAAGGCCCCATGCTGACCTGATAGGTGAGCCTTGGCCGCAGCATCGCACGCAGCGTGTCGAAGACGCTCAAGTTTTGCTCCCCTCGTCGGGGTTGTCATGACTAGACCATCCGCACCCCACGGGATGCGTAGGCCGTTGGCACTCTCTTGGCCTCGTCCTTGGCTGGCACCCTGGTCTCGAGGCCGTGGGCGAGCGTGAGCGCGATAAGAGGCGAGACGTCCTCCCTGCTCTTGGCCCTGTCCCACGCCCACGCGCCGTCGCCGACTGGGCGAGTTGTCGCAACGTTGGCGGCGAGGTCGAGCACCGGCTGTGGTCGGTGCATCAGCCTCGTGGCGTCGCTCTTGGCGTCGGGCTCCGATGCCGCCACGGCATCCCATAGCCTGCCGCACCACGCGCCGAGGTCGCGGCCCACGCACTCGACCACCTCGACGCCGTCGATGGCGTTGACCAGCTCGATGATTGCGGAGGAGGGAGCGCCCCTGCCCTGCATGGCCACGCGGATGGGCTCGGGCCAGCCTGCCCGGCCCACGCGGTCGCGCAGCCAGTCGACCACCCAGCCGATGCCGTGGTCATAGGCGATGACCTCGCCGTGCAGCAGGCCGTCCGAGCGCCTGCCGCAGACAGCGATGGCGCTGTGCTGCCGGTCTGCGCTCACGTCGAGGCCCACCGAGAACGGCACGCCATCGGGGATGGACGATGCCCTGTCGGTGCCGCCCTGCCACGCACCATCGGGGAACGGTGGCTGGATGGTGGCCTCGACCCACTGGCAGAGGCATTCCGTCCTGAAGACGTCGGCGGGGTCGGTCGAGAACGCGCTGCGAAGGGCTCGCATGGTCACGGTGTGGCCGAGCGAGGGATTCGCAGCGGCCCATGCGTCGACGTCGGCGGGGTCAGCGGTCGGTGGTGCCGACCACTCGAACCAGCCGAGCGCCGAGTCATCGTCATCATCATCGTCGGGCCTGTCGACGCCAGCGCCGAGGGCCTTGACGATGCCGTCTGGGTCGCCGAGCATCGCGTGAGCCTGTAGGCGCAGGTGCCGCAGAACGACTGAGGTGCCGTCGCCAGCGTTGCTCATGCACCAAACGAGGGCGTTGGAGCGTGCGATGACGGTCTTGGTCAGTGCGCCCCACGCCTCCCAGTCGCGGTGCTCGCGCAGCTCGTCCATGAGGACGAGGTCTGCGCTCTTGCCTCGGCCAGCCTTGCGCGTCGATGCCCGCACGCGGTAGTCGCGCCCGCCAGTCAGTTGCAGGCGCTTGGCGCCGTTTGTGCGCCAGACATGCTCGACCTCGGCCTTGAGGTCGGGGTCATCCATGACCATGTCGACGAGCGCAGACCATGTGTCCTCGGCCTGCTCGAGGTCTTGTGCCGTGCCGATGATGAGCCCCACGCCGAGCAGGTAGAGGAACGCTGCGGCGATGACCTTGCCAAGGAACGTCTTGCCCTGCTGTCTGGCTACCTCGACCACGACCGTGCGGAAGCGGAAATTCCACTCGCCGTCCAGGTCGCCCTCGACCTCGAGCGCGTGAATCAGCAGCCATTTCTGCCATGGCAGCAACTCGAGGCAGAGCACCTTCTCGGCGAACTCGATCACGTCGAATCCGAATGACGTGCTTGGCGTTAACTCGCGCAGTGGAGGCGTGAAGATGCGGGGCTCGACGTGGCCGGTGACGTTAGCCCGCCCTGCGGCCATAGCGCTTGCCCCTCATCTCGTCGAGCTTGGTGACCGGCTTTGGCTTCTCGGCCTTCGCCGGCTTTGCCTCGGGAGGCACCACGATGCCGAGGGCTCCCATGTACTTGAGCAAGGTCGGCAGCGTGACGTTGTCGTTGTCCGACATGACGTCGGCCTTTCGGGCCAGCAGACGCACTGCCTCGAGAGGCGCAGAATGCAGCTTGGGGTCGACGATTCCCCGCTTGATGGCCTCGTCGATGGTCTCTTCGATGGCATCTCGCATCAACATGGCGACCCCTGTTCGGATGTTGCGGAGGGAAAGGAGGCTTCACACGGCCGACTCTCCGGCCAGTTTTCAACATTCCAAGATTTCGACACCCCTCCCGGCTGTCGAAAACTCCCCGATTGTTGAAAACTCACCAATCACGAGACCGATGCCCGAGGTTGGTGAGCCCGGCCCTCGCGCCCTTCTCGCGGTTGCAGACCTTGTGGCTGGCCTGTATGTTCGCCATGTCCAGTGCCAGCTCTGGCCACTTGGAGCGCGGCCTCTTGTGGTCTGGCTCCCACGAGAGTGGTGTGGACGATGGCGCCACCGAGTAGTCGATGGGGCCTCGCTCGCCGTGGCAGATGGCGCACTGGGCGTGGGCGTCTCGATCGCGCCTGAAGCAGCGAGCCCTGACCTTGCGGCCCTTTCGCGTGCTCCACATGTCCTGCGCCATGTGTCACCTCGCTAACAAAAAAGGCCCCCGTCGCCGGGAGCCTCAAAAGTCTCAGAGTAGTCTTACCACAAATGCATCGAACGAAAGGGTACGACAGGGTACTATCCTTCGGCAATCCCCATCCCATCGGCCACTGTGGCGAGCCCATAGGCATCCGCAGTGTTCAGCGCGTCTCGAGCGCAGTTCTTGAGGTGCGATGCCGAGTAGCCCAGCCTATCGCCAACCTGCGCCCAGGTCTCGCCTTGGAGGTAGTGCCACCAGAGGCCCTCGCACCAGAACGTGGGCACCAGCGAGGACAGGCCCTCGCGCCACTCGCTGCCCTCGCCGCCAAAGAGCATCTCGCACGCCGCGACCATGACCTGGTCATCGCGCTGCTTGCGCTGCTCGAGGTCGCGCTCTCGGTCAGCGAGGGCGACCACCCTGCGCTCGAGCGAGTCGTGGCTGTGCGTGCCTGACGTGGCGCCTGCTTGCCCGCCGCAGAGTGATTCTGCCTTGAGCCTGAGCGCTATAACCTGTCGCTCGCAGCGCTCGTAGTCATCTGACGCAGCTCGCGCTGCCCTCATCAGGTCGCGCGCGCTCGTCCATCCGATGTCCAGTATGCGATTCATCGACATCATTCTACCAGCTAGCGCGGCCTGTTTGCGTAGGCCGTGACAATGACAGCCAGACACAACAAGAGAATCGCCACACTCTGGAGCAGGTCGACGAGAGTCTCAGTCGCGGTCATGCGACCACCTTTCTTCCACAGTTTGGGCAGTAGTTGGGCGGGAAGTCTCCGTGGGTGAACGCTGGCTTGTCACATGCTTTGCACCACCAGCACACCCCATCAATATCGTCTGACCAAAGATGTTCCATGTGGCACGTCCCTGTCTCAAGCGTCGCGGCTATGGCCTGCTCTGGGCCAGAGATAACGCCGTACATGGTTAGCCACGGCTCGCCGAACTCAAGATTGAAGTCGGCGCTCCCGTGCTCGTTGAAGTTCCATTTGACGTGCTCAAAGCCTGTTAGCTCCTCTGTGTACGTTTCATACTCCACCCCGCGCTCGTCCAAGAGCGCACGCAGGCGCTCGGTCGCGCTAGTCATGGTCTGACTCCTTCCTCTTGTACTCCGGCAGCATCGTCACTCCGAGCGCGGCCATGCAGAACACCTGCCACCAAGCGCAGCCGTGACAGACCATGTAGGCGCACGCGGCGATGGTCGCGACGCCAATCATCCCGTAGGCGATGCAGAAGCTAGTCATTGTTGGCCCTCCGTTCTCCCCAAGAGCAGAAGCCGTCAGGCTCTACGCCACGGTTGATGAATTCGCACTCGTTTGCCCCCGGCCATGCGGGGCTGTCAGTGTAGTAAACGCAATCCCCGCACCGCACGATTTCCTCGCCCGTAAGCCAATGCCCCTCGTGGCCGTCCGTGCCATAGACGTATTCAGCCATCGTCAACCCCCAACTCGCGCATGCGGTCGGCAAGCTCATACACGACACCACGCCCGCCTCCTGCGTCATACTGCGTGGCTGCATCTAGCTCGTTGTACAAATCCCGAACCAACCTGCGCAGCTTGTCGTTCTCGGCTTGCAAGTCTTTCAGATCGCGCTCTGCTTCGCAGTACGCAGCCATCGCGTCTACCTGCGCCTTTGAGAATTCCTGGCTGCGCCTGTACTGCGTGGCGCTCAATTCCGCATAGTTCATCACTCGTCACCTGCCAGCCTGAGCTTTGCGGCGTACTCGGCGATGGTGGTGTCGGCGTCAAGCCCCCACTGGTGGCCGCTGTTGCAAACCCTGTCGGCGAACTCACGCAGTACGTCCTCGACGGTGGGTGCGTGGTGGTGGCGCTTCATGCCAGCGCTCGTCCACTCGCAGTTGCCGCTGCCGTCGATGTAGAACAGCGTCTCGCCGCCGAAGCCGATTACCTCGAGCGTATCGCCGCTAGTCCACTCCATCACGTCCCCCACGTGGATGGGCTTGCCGTCGGCGTCGAGGGGCAGGCGCACCCAGCCGCGCTCGGCCATGGCGTCCTCGTGCTGGGCGGCCCAGTCGTCGGCGCTCGCGAAGCCCTCGTCGTAGCCCTTGGTGTAGGCGTCGACGCGGTTGGCCTTGACCTCGCTCTCGATGGCGTCGGCGATCTCGTTCAGCTCGTTCCATCCGTTGCCGAGGAGCAAACGGCCCTTGAGCCAGTCTCGCAGCCTGTCGATGCTCTCCATCTATCCCTCCTTCTCGATGCCCCACGAGCAGAATCCATCGGGCTCCGTGATGTAGTAGCTCTCATCGAAACGCTTGCAGATGTAGAAGTCATTGCCGCACGTGCTGACCTCCTCGTACATGGCGCAGTCGCGGCACCGCACGACGCGCTCGCGCACGGCCTGAGAGCCTACGTGCGGGTAGGTCTCGCCGTCTGCGGTGAAGCACTCGACAACGAACTCGCCAGCGTCGCAGAAGCGCTCCTGTGCCCTCACAGCGGCATCC
>ODAI011763021.1_pt1 | contig 13875 bp, 26 predicted proteins | sample 1539321 | NCBI WGS metagenome assembly ODAI01 (sample SAMN02144231, study PRJEB22623) | gut metagenome | biome: sheep rumen | host: Ovis aries | place: New Zealand
AACCATCAAATGTTTCATTTGACAATATTGTTTTTTCCAGCTAATTTTCTAAACAAGTTTGCTGGTCGTTTAAACCGTGATCTGTCATAAATTCCTTCTGCATGTTGCACTTCAAGTGCTATTGCAGCCTCTAATTTATTTAATTTATCAAGATGATTAGCTTGTGAAAAATCTTTATCTGCATATAGTTGACGAATATTCTCCCAACTTGCAATACACCGCTTTACCCATTCATGTTTCATATACAATGCAAGCAGTTGAATCTAATCATTAGTTAAATCTTCAGTAAATTGATATACACTATTTTCATCAGTACTTTCCTCAATTTCTAATGAGACACGAGGATATTTAAACCGAAAAATTGCCATCTTTAAAAGCTACCGCCAATCCCGCTCTACGATTGCCAGTTCTTCTTCTAAAGTCCATTCATCGGCAGTAATTCGAGCTAAGAATGCATCGTACACTTGTACGAAAGGAGTAGCCATTATTCTTCTTCGGCCTGATGCTTCATATTAATTGCACTAATAACATCAACGCCGCAATATTTATTAATTAGAGCGGTAAAGCCAGTATTTGTAATACCTTTTTCAATCGCTAATTTTACAGCAGTTTCTTTTTCTGCTTCTGCCGCAGTAGGAATAAACTTAGCAAAACCAGTTACGTCCATTTTATCAAACATTTTAGCAATTTCTTCGGCAGAAAATATACGTTCAGAACCTTGAACTTCATTAACTTCTTCTTCTTCATTTACTCCATTTAATTTAATATAATGACTATCAAGTAAAGCAGCAAAGCCAGTATCAAAAGAAAGTTCTTCATATTCTTCTTCTGTTAGTGGTACTACACGTCCTGGAGCTAATTCACGCCTGAATCTAATATTAGGCGCGACTAATAGCACAGTAGCTGTACTAATATTTTTAACTGTTAAATTTTTCATATAAAATCCTCCTTTTATCTCAAAAAAGAGGGGTGAGGGATACTCACCCCATTAAAACCACTATTAAGCAGTTAAGGTTTGATTATAGGTTTTCCAACCGCTGTCTTCATTTAGAGCAGCATTATAGTAAATACCCCAATAATTAGGAGTAGTAACAATAGCAACACCAACTTTAGTATAAGCCTGAACGGTAATAGAATTATCACCTTCATGATCATCCCACTCACGGAAATAAGAATTACCTTCAAAGACTAGCTTGATTAGCTTTTCCTTGCCAGTAGGAATAACATAAGCGAAAGAAGGATTCATAGCTAGCTTAGTGTTGGTTTCATCAGTGAAGGACTGAGGCATAACAACAACATTAACGCCCTGGAACTTACCAATATAGCCACGCTCACGAACATCAACCATATCCTGATCAGAAATCTTAGTAGTGTTATTATAAACAATAGCATTAACCATTTCAGCAGCAAATTCAGGAGAGCAATAAATAACAGGAGTGCCATAAGCAGCAACAGTATTGCAAAGTTTCTTCATTGCAGCAGGATCGAAATTATTGCCAGCAACCTTATTGCGAGCGGGACGGCCAGCTAGTTTCCAAGTAGAAAGTAGAGCTTCCTGTACCATTTCAAAAATACGATCTAGCATACCATCATTAATTACTTCATAAATATCCTGGATGCTTTCAGCGCCATCTAAATAGCGTTCAAAATCAACACGTCCAGCACCACCAATAGCAACAGGATAGACATCAAAACGATCCTTATCAAGACGGAAAGTCTCATAATTACCAGATTCAGTGGCACGAGTGACAAATTGCTTGCCGCGTTGCTTACCACGGGTCACGGTGAAAGCAGGACGAGAGCCCTGAGGAACACGCATAACCTCAGCAAACATATAAACAGCCTGTTCAACGCTTTGAGGAAGAACTTCATCAAGATTTTGAGAAAGAAGTTCAAATAAATCAATCTTATTGCGTTCAAATTTATAACGATTAATGCGACCATTCTCATCGCAAAGAAGTTTTACTAGCTCATCATGTAGAGCAGCTTCATAATCATAATTTTCGGCGGCGAACTCAGCAGGAACTTTACGACCAAATACGCCGTTCATAAGAACTTGTAAATTATTCATAGTTCGCACCTCCATTAACCTAAAGATACAATTTCATACTTAACGCCTTTTTCGCCGTTAGGTACGGTATAGAACTTAGTAACTTTGCCATATGTACCCGCATTGGGCTTGGTAGCAGTTAGCTTTGGAACTGGAGAGCCAGCAACTGGTGCAACATAAACTGGAGTGGTATCATATGCTTTTAAAGCATCAAATAGAACTTCTTCAGAAGTCTTTTCACTGCCAGTAGTAGTTACAGCTGCAAATTCAGCATCATCATATTGTAGGCAATTGGTGGTAACGGTATCACCTAAACTAAAAATACCAACACGAGGATAATCGCCAGCAACCTTACGACCAAAAGTCTTTAGACCATAGTGCATAATATCATATTCTTTTTCAGCGGTATAAACAATACCGATAGGAGTATCCGTAGCGGCGGCAGGAGCGTCTAGATAGCCCTTAGACTTATCAGCCACGACCCACATACCATTCTCGCATACACCATAATTGCCGCTTCCGCCTTCTACAAACTTTGCGCCTAGTGGGGTCTGAGATACGACCATGCCAGTCTGAGGGAAAGCGACTTGATTTAACTCTAGAGAAGCATATTGCTCTAGAGGAAAGCGTTTCATACTCATAGCTTTATTTCCTCCTTAATTTTTACGATATTTTTTCATTAGTAAAGCAAATTGAGATTCTTCATGAGCTACTAGTGGAATTTTCTCTTCTTCCTCACTATTAGCTAATTGCTGATTAGCAAACACAATTGCTAATTTACTATTTAGCTCGTCATAAGAATAGTTACCGGACTCATTACGGAAACGGTTAATTTCCTCCTAATTTTTAATAATTTTTTCATACTTTTTAATTAGTTCTTCTTTCCGGTTATTCTCAGCTTCTGTTACTTGTGCTTCATAAGAAGTAACAGTAGCTTGGAGCTGCTCATTTTGTGTGCGAAGCGTTTCAAGATTAGTATTAGCCTCTTGCTGAAAACTTTCAAGTTCGCTAATACGATTCTGTGCGGCTTCATACTGATTTTTTAATTCTTCATAAGAAGATTGTAAATCATTTAATTGCTGTTGTAATTTTTCAAACTCAGTAGTCTATTCGGCAGTAACTTCTGGTTCAAATTCAACTACTGGTTCTGTAACTACAGATTCTTCTACAGTAGCTTCTTGTACATTATCCGTAGTAACATTTTCTACTTCGGGAGTAGTATTCTCAACAGCTTCTTGATTTTCTTCAGGTACGATATCCTTATTTTCAAACTCGTCCATTGGTTGTTCTCCTCCCTTTTTTTCTTTTTCCGCCTCTTCAACTTGTGCTTTAGCCACTGCTAAAAGTGAAGAGAACTTTTCATATTGTGTATTGTACGTCTCATCATTCTTAGAGAAGAATGAAGAAACGGAAAAACATGGTTCATGTGAACCAATTACACATAAACCTTGAATTGTGGCGGTAGTGTATACATAATATTCAATACCGTTAATATCTGCCCAGTCACCAGTAATAGAATTAATATCTAGCTCCATAGACTGATTTTGTCCCACAATTAAATTTGCTTCTTCAAAATACTTAGTAAATAATACTACATTAAAAACAGCATAATCTCTAGTTTCCCCGTCTGTATCAGTTAATGGCTACCAGCCTTCAAAACTTTCAACATACCCATAGGCACTAGCTAAAGTTGGACCAGTATGACTTGCCCAACTTTTGCTCTCTGGATCAAAAAAACCAATAACAGGAGTATCTCCTTTTATTGCACTATTGATTAGCTGCCCCGCAACTTCATCAGTAATATATGACCCATTACGATTACCATATTTAGTAAATACGCCTACTCGTAATCTGCCAAGATTAGGATTCGTTTCAGAAACTTGCTGCATAGGAGAAGCAATAATAACATTATCAAAATATACTGGAATATTATTACGCATTGTTATCTTTCTCCTCAACCCATTGACTAAATATTAGCCTGAGTTTTTTCTGATTTTTGTTCATCAGGAAGTTCTGGACGCCCTCCTGTATTTGTTATGTCTCGTACCTATTGACGAGATGTTGTATTTTGCGCTGAATTTCCAGAATTATTTTTTTCATTTGCAATTGTATTACCAGGAGTAGTATAAGAAGATTGTAATGGTATCATCTTTGTAGACATCTTTAAGAAATCATTTTCAAAGTTCATTAAGCTTAACTGATCCATTTGTTTAATACCCATCGCTACGCCAGCAAACATTTTTGAATATCCGTATTGCGCGCCACGGAAATAATTCTGTTGTAACTCTGAACGATTAAAAACAGTTAAGGGTAAAATTTCAAAATCAAATGTTAAGCCTTTACGCGTAAACTTATCATTGATTAAAAACTTAATCCAGCTCTAATAAATATTAAGATATGCTAACATTAATGTTTCATCTTTCTTAATACTATAAGCCAGAGAAGAACTATTTGTCGCGCTAAACAAAATCTCTCCTCTACCTAATGCATCCCATGCATTTTTCTTATATTTTTCAATACGATCAGCTGATTGACTCGCCGCAGAACTTTCTTGCAAACTCTCTAAATCAGTGTCACCAAAAGTAGTTAATACATCAACAGTATCAGTATCTTTTAGCATCTATGCGACTGATGCGTGAATATCAGCGACTTCATCTAATTGAAAAATTAATTCACCATTATTTCCAATTGGCATTTTTTGAATTAATAATTTATATAATTCATTCTCATCACGTTTTTCTTCACGCCCTACTGCATTTTCTAATTTCTTTAGCTAAGGAATACTAGCTACTAACAATGGAGTTTGATCGTGCGCGAAACAAAAACATACACCGCCAAATTCAGGAGTAATAGCAACCCACTCATCACTTGGTTTCCCGCCAGTTTTTCGCCAGGCTTTTTGTACAATAGATGGAAAAGTATGAATAACTTCTTCACGTTGCTTGTCATCACGTATAGTTAAAAAATACGCTAAATTAAACTCTAAAATATTTAAATTATTAAAGTCTTTGAAACGTGTGCGGCAATATTCAATCGGTAAATCTTGTAATACAACTTTGTTGTCAATAGTCCTTAAAATACCATAATAAATACCAGTAATTAACCACTATGTGGTAACATGTGCTAGTGTATTTGGTAAATCAAGTTTATCTATAAAATCACACGCGGAATAGAATGCTTTTAAGATTTGTGCTTCTGAACCCTTACCTTCTTGGAATACTGGTACTACCACGCTATCGTATAATGGTAAATGCGCGAGAAAATCAATATTGTTTCTATAATTACCATTAACACGATAATAATAACGTGATAATTCGCGTAGAGATGCTAAATCACCTGAACGAATGATGCGTAAGATTTCATCGAGTGTAAAATCCTATGCAACAGGATCATTAGTATATCCATATCTACCATAATAGGAGCGACGGCCATTTATAGGGGTGCGACTACGCTCAAGCTATAAACGGAATTGCTTAAAATCTCGTTTTATATTTTCTTTTCCCAAAATTATCACCCCCTCTTTTTCTTAGGACTAAAAAATATATACTAACTAAAATTTTTCTTTTTCTTACGGTAAGTTTCTTTATCCTCATAATATTTAACTCGATATAATAAATACTACAAAGCACTAAATCTATCTTTTTCAATTGAGCGAGAAATTCTATCTATTTTAAATTGGTTTTTCTATCCGGTGGGTTTTAATTTTAAATTATTTAATTCATCAATTAAACGTGATGTCATTTCATAAGGTAATAAAAATACACGTCGATCATACAAGGTCATTTTTTGACCTTTTTTAGTTGTTAATAATTTATCTTTAACAATACGTTCATGCGCCAGTAAAGACACGGCCCCACTATTAATTTGTGAAAAGAAATTAGAATGTATAATATCATCGTTACCTATTCCCGCTTTAATATCATAAATAATTGCATTATATTCTAATCTAGGTTCATCACTAGGATTTTTCATTTCCGGCGGCAAATGATGATCGTTATTAAATACATAATATGCTGGAAATGTTTCGCCTGTTTTTAAGTCTATGGAAGGTAAAACCATAGCATCAAGTAAACCAATTCCAGGTCCATTTCCGTCTATGACTATTTCTCGAGGATGAAATAGTTGCATTAATTTTTTAATTCGTGGTGCTTGCTAGGTAATATAATTGGCGCCATGAATAACTTCCGTATAAACAATGTGCTTTTTAAAACCATTATTTGTAGGCAAAATCTTCCCTACCATGACAGCAGTATTTGCTGAATAGCGGGCAACATCAACACCTATCATATAAAACGTATTAGGGTTAACAGGATTCTATTGCGCTTTTCGCTCACATTTTAATAAATTTCTTCGTTTATTTAAAATTTTTGAATCAAGCCATGCCTACTTATTATTCCCAGTCCAAATACTGAGATTTTCTCTTGAAAAGGAATCATCACTTACAGTAGAAGAATAGCGCTGATCTAATAATGTAGATTTATCAAGAAGTCCATAATGTAAGGGAACTTCGTAACTCATGCCCCAAGAAAAATACTACTTTGGCCGCAAAACCGCATTAACGGTTATCTCAATTAATCTACTATACATATACACAGTACGTTCACGCGCGGTTGTAATAAATGTTTGTGGAGAGCTAGGCTCATCAAGATTAATAGTCCCATCTACTTCTCTCCGCTTTACGTTCATTTGCGGCAATAATACCTCTGTATATGGTTCTTCTTCGATTGTCGCTGCTTCTTCTAATATAGCCGCGGTTGCACGTAGACCACGAGATGTATCCTTAGAAACAACAGTGATTATGCTGCCATTCTTGAAATATAGTTCGTAATAATTATTACTGGACTTAATACCAGTTTTTCCATCATCTGCCCTAGTCGATAATTCTTTTCGTAGCAAAGGCCAATGTCGAAAAATTTCTTCAAATTTAGCTTCTGCAATTTTAATAACTGTGCCTTTAACATCAGAAGCAATCATGATATTAGAGCCTGGTAATAATACGGCCCGGCATACAGAACTTAGATACGCGGTAAATGATTTAGATGTTGCACGGGTTGACGTCCAGAAATGATAGCGATAGCGCATACTCGCGCGCAAAGCAATTCGCTGATAAGGTAAGAGATGGAAATGTTTTGCATCCTAGGAGTCTTGAATTGTATCTAAAAAGGCATCAGGATATAATATCCAAAAATTTAGATACTTAGTAAATAACTATTGATTATGGTCTAAAAACTACCTAGTTAATACGATACCTTTCTATATCGGAATCCCGTTTTTTAATACTGCCTCATTCATCTAATTCCTCCTCTAATTCATCTCCCCCTTCATATTCAATATTATCACTGCCATCATCTTCTAGTGCTTCATTTTCAATTTCTTCTAAGCGCTACGTCATATTATAACGTGCTTTTTTATCTTCAACCTGTTCGGCAAAATTACCCTCATTGCGCACTAGCCGCTGTAAATAATTTTGAATATTTTCCATCATAAAATCAATTGAGTCTTGCGGTTCAGTATGCCAATTAGGGTGCCAACCTTTTTTGCCATAATAAACCATAAGCTAACCCACAGACTAAAAGTCTGCCGCGGATTTCGCATTAGAAGCTTCAAATTTAGCAATCTTAATAATATTATCGCGCGCGTCCATATCTTTTTTTACATCCATATTTTCGCGCAGACCTTTTTTAATACGTAATTCAATTTCGCAAAGATCGCGCGCGTAATTTTGGAGAATGGGAGTTGATACGTTTTGAGTCGCAACAATTTGATTATAATAATTGTCTAACCATAATAACTATTCTTTTTTATAAGAGGGCGACCAATCTTTTTTTAATTGCTTTAATTTGGCCGCGCCTAATGCTTCAATTTCTTCATCAATTGTTTGTTCTTTTTGGGCAAGATGCCAGCGCTCATTTTCATCTGCCCATTGCAAGGCTTGATAATGGTCATCCAATAATAAATTACAATAGGCGGTTAAGGTATGATCTTTATGCGTCTAATACAAAGACGTCCACTTATTTAAATCAAATGGTATATCTAAATAGCGGCATAGCCTATCTACTTCTCCTAAACTATCTTGCGCGACCATTGTTTCTAAACAATTAATACAAATTAAAGAATGATGTTGAGGGAAAAATTTGCTAGGAGTTCGCACGAAATCACTTAGTGGTTTTATTTGTTTGCATTTCAGGCATTTCCTTGATGTTGTCTTTTCTTCTTCTATCATATAATGTTTGTCCTCCTTTTGCAATTCGTCTTAATCTTTCACATTCTTTACAATTAGAAGCCCATCCGTCTTTTCGTCCCGCATTGCGCCCAAAGAATAAGGGATCACGGGGTAACATTTTTCCGCAACGGAAACACTTCTTTAATTTTGAGTCGGGAGTCTATACCAGAATGCGGGCTTTTTTCGCTGCGGTCGCGATTGCTTTTGGAAGAGTGCGTGCCATGATAGAACTTAAATGATTTTCATTATATACTAATCCAAATCTAATTTCTAATTCTTTTAATATATCACTATAAGGTACATGTTGAATTTTTCGCGTTAATAGAAAGTCTTGTACAGGATTTAGATTGGCAAGCGCGCGATAGCGTTCAAAGTCAAAAATAAAAGTACGCCCGTATGTCTAAATTCTTGTTCTAAAAGTATCATATAATAAATCATAATTATTAATTAAAGCCGCGACATGATGATAGTCTTCCCAATCAAACGTGTGCTGGCGCACTACCCATTTTACGAATGTCCCCTGCTTCGTTACTTTTGACTCATAGTCATCTATATTTTTAGAAATAGTATGTAATAGCGCATTATCCACTCGTTTTTGCCATTGTTCTAGCGGCATCCAATAGGCGCAATCTTGTGACCAATCAACGAATTGCGCATGAGGATGCTGTATGAACATAAAATGTAGAGTGGGCTTGTAGGCATCTTTCAAATAATATTGGTGCCGCCGCAGGTCAATTAACCAATGCTTTAACTGGTATAGGCGATAATCGCTAGCTAATTCTGGGGTATCCTCGGTAGGCGCAATTTCACCTTTATAGGCCGCAATAATTTTTTCTAAATTATCAATAGAGTCCCAAAGTTCTACCATACCGGGTATATCACTGTCGCCCGCGTCAATGAGTTCGCCCGTCTTTTTATTATAGCGGGGTCGCGTAATAGTGGGTTTGGGAACCGTATAGGTACGTCTTTCTGTCATATGTTTTAGCGCCAATTGATCCGCACCTGGGCTTTCTAAAATTTCATCAAGCGACGCATTTTTGTCTTCTTTTTTGCGATAGCTTTGGTATCGCGTATTATTAGTCATTATTTCGCCACGCTTTGCGGCGTTCAAACCTTCTTCATCTTTTCCGTAAAGTATGTATGAACCCATTTGCTATAATTCAGCAGGCGTGGGATCATACTATAATTTATCTAATATATCTGTAACAGCGGCGACTCGGTCTACGTCGCGCTATATTGAATAATCTAAGGAATAATTTTTTTTCATTACTTTGTTACCACCTCGAGGTTATAGAATCCCTTCAGATATATGGTAACATATTTTTTAATTTTTGTCAAGTATTTGGGTATAGAGAATAAAAATTGAGGTTTTAAATTTTAAGAGTTGGTGGGAAATGTAGACGTAGGCACGGTTCGAGTTAGGCACAACTAACTTTTTCCCAAATGTATCCCGCCCGGATACATGTATACAATTATATTGTATACAAAAATTTTTGTGTACATGTATTTACAAATAATTAAAAAGCCTCTATTATATATTTAAGCCATACGGGCTATAAGCTAAAATTATAACGGGCTATAAGTTTTTATTATAATAAAATTATTCAATTTTTTTAAAAAAAGGGGTTGACAAATATTCTTGCAGGGCTTATAATAAGGCCAGATCAAGGGAACGGGCAGCCGGCGATGATATGAGCGGGCCGAAACCTTGAAAGCATGAAACACACTATATTTTTAAGGGGGAAAATACAATGAAGTTAAATAGCTATCAAATGAAGGCCGCGGAAAGATTTGTAAATGAACGTATTCCAGCGTTAAGAGCTGAAGCTGAAAAGGGAAGCACTGGTGTAGTGGGAAAATTCTGTGAGGGTGTACGCATTGTATTAAATGCAAGGCCCACTGATGTTATCAAATGCAGGGCCGCGAACAGAACAGACGTTCGTCTGGGAAGAAACGTCAACATCGAAATTAAAACAGGAAGCGGAGCTGTCGTGTATAGTGAGGACTTTGATAGAGCATTGACGCCGGAAGATCGAATTGCGGAAAATATTCTTCCCACTGCTAAACTGGTTGTATGGTACGTTTTCCCACAAGCTGTCACAGTTACGGATATTTTGAATATCCAGACAGTTGATGATTTTATCAATGCAATGGTACGGTTTTTATCGAATAGCTGGGTTTTCACTCGTGAACAGTTTATCAATACGCTGGAAAGTATCGGAAAACATGGCTTGCAGTCAAGTCTGAAAGTGAGTAAAAACGGTGGACAAATCAATATCCAGACCATCAGTCATGGTTTAGAAGCAAGGCTTTGGGATATACTGGACACGATTCCAACTGCTGATACACTGGTAAAATAAACAATATAACAGGCAAGGGACGCAAGTCCCTTGCCACCTATCAAAAAATGGAGGATAAAGCAATGAAAAAATATTATAAAATCTCTGGAATTGACAAGCAGGGCAACATGGTATACGATTGCAGGTGCTACAATACAAAGGAAGAAGCGGAAGAAACCGGAAAGCGTGACTATCTCAGATATAAGGTGCAGGAAATTGAAAGGGACTGAAAAGTCCCTTTCAGTAAAATTTAGATGCTAAACATCTAAAAAAATCTATTGACAAAAAGCAAGCTGGATGCTATAATAAAGCCATCAAATGAAGGGAGACGTAACCATGCTGAACACTCTGAAAGCGCTGAAAAACAATGATGGGCTCACTTTGAAAGATTACAAGTCTATTGTCTACAAAACAGGCTATCAAGTTGCCGATTATGGCGTTGAGTGCAAAACTGCCGAAGAAGCGCTGAAAGCTATTGAGCAAATGAATGGCGATTGCGGCATCTGGTACAGCGACGGCGTATATTATGTAGATCACAGCTACCGAGTAAACACGAAAAAGCAAGCTCTTGCGGATGGAAAAAAGTATAATCAAATCAGCGTGTTAAAATGGTCGGATATGTCTCTGGTGTATTGCTGAGCAATACACTTTTTTATTAAAAAAATTTAGATGTTAAACATCTAAAAAAATCTATTGACAACTAAAAATCTTTGTTGTATAATGTAGACAAAGAAAACGAGAGGAGATTGACACCATGAAAACCGCCACCATGACAAGCCACTGCGCAAATGATAGGTATAATCGGATCCAGAACATTATCAGTTTAATCGGTTTAGGAAACATCGTGCAGGAAAGAACAGAAGTATCAAGCAACAGAAACTTCGCGCGAAAAGTGCTTTGTGTAACAGATACAGGTGTAACCATTGTAAAATCAGAGAATAAAATGAAAATTATTACAATCTATGTAACCACTACACGAGAATTAATCAGAGTATATAATGGACGTATGAACGTGCCGGAAAACGTTTGGGAAAAAGTACAATATAATGAAAGACGATATATCCGAAATGGTAAAACCATATGGCCATAATGGCCATCAAAATTTTTTAGATGTTAAACATCTAAAATTTTTTCTTGACAAGTGTTTGATTCTATGATATACTAAGCATGTTCAAAGGGAACAGAAGGGAGTTAGGGCAATGGAAAAAATGGTCAAAAAAATGGTCTGGTTTGACATGGACGGCACGATTGCGGACCTTTATGGCGTTGAAGGTTGGCTTGAAATGCTCATGGCAGAAGATACTGCGCCATACGCGCAGGCGAAACCGTTGGTACGTATGAGCCAGCTGGCGAAGCTGCTTCATCGTGTGCAAGCTGCTGGATATGGTATAGGTGTTATCAGTTGGACGAGCAAGAATGGCTCATGGAGCTATAACGAAGAAGTTGCACAGACGAAGTTAGCATGGTTAAATCAGCACTTGCCGTCAGTAACATGGGACGAAATTAATGTTGTTAGTTATGGCAATGCTAAACAGGCATATAGATACACTGATGACGATATTCTTTTTGATGATGAAGCACATAATCGTCAGGTGTGGACAGGTGAAGCATATGAGCCAAACGAAATAATGGTAGTATTAAAAGAACTTATTCATGGCGCTTAAAGCGCCAAGAAAAACTTAGATGTTAAACATCTAAATAAATATGTTGACAAGTGGTTATAGTTATAGTATAATGTACTCACAAAGTTGAAGGAAAACAACTTAAACCAGAAAGGTAAAACTATGAAGAACAAGATTATGAATGATCTAATTACTGTTGTTATTGGTTACTTCCTTGCTCCTTTGTTCATGATGTTGGCATGGAACAACGTTATCGCTTGGGAGTTCAATCTTCCGACCTTCAATTATGGCGCTTTCCTTCTGATTCGTCTTGCTTATCTGTTTTGGTTTCGCCGCATTCAAGTACCACAGTACAGCAATTAAGAGCGCTAACCGCGCTCTTAATTTGAAATTGCATTTTAGATGTTTAACATCTAAAATATCCTATTGACAATTTCCTAAAACCATGCTATAATCTATTTGAAATTAAGAAAGGCGGTATTTCAAAATGAAAATTTATTATTGGATGCACAAAGAATATGGACACATTGTTCCCGAAACAGAACTCATGCAAGACGCATGTGAATTACAACTTGATGATATTACAGATCCGACATCTGTGGAATACGGCAATTTCAATTTGTATTATGAAAAATTAAATGATTATGAAATTATAAAATAATATCCTGAAACTCAGGATATTTCATTTCCAAATTTAGATGTTAAACATCTAAAATTATCTCTTGCTTAATTCCTAAAACCATGCTATAATATAGTCATCAAATGAAGGAGGTCACGACTATGTGGCAGTGGGCGATTATTGACGCACAATTTGGTTTTGTAATTGAAGAAGGCTTTTTAACAAAAGAAGACGCAGAAAAAACCCGAAACAAACTTGAAAATGATGCAGATTCTAAACTGTTTAATTTGAAATTCAAAGTGGAATTGATGCCGATGTGAATCGGCATCTTTTTATTTCCCAAAACTCATAATTTAATTTTGGTTTTTAGATGTTAAACATCTAAAAAATAAAGTTGACAATTTCCCGAAACTATGATATACTTTATTCAGAAAGTAAGGGGAGGTAGACAAGAATGGAGAATGTCAAAATGACCTATCATGCAAAAGTTACTCGCGCAAATCGAATTGAACACATTTCAACAGAAATCGGCATGGGCCAAATTATAAAAGAAAAATATGTTCAAAATTTTGGACAGGCTGGCAAATACATTTGCCTGACTGATACCGGGGTAACGATTATCAAAGACGAAAGCAAGCTGCGCATTATTACAATTTATGTTACAACACAGCATGAGCTGGTAATGGTTTATGGCGGAACGAAAAAGATTCCGGCGTTTCTTAAAAAGAAAGTAGATCATAATCAAAGTAAGTTTGTCAAAGAAGGAAAAACAATTTGGGCATAATATAAAGAAAAATAAAAATCCCGAAAGGAGCATAAAAATGTATAATTTGATTACCGTATATGACGATGGATTCACTAAAACTGAAGTTTGTAATTCTGAAACTGATATGTTCTGCGCGGCAGCTATTTATGTACAAGATAAAAAATGTATAATTATTATTGGGATGGATATTGAAACAAAAAAGTTTGTAATTGATTTTACGAGGCGATGATTCGCCTTTTCAAATTTAGATGTTAAA
>ODAI013133875.1_pt1 | contig 13875 bp, 13 predicted proteins | sample 1539321 | NCBI WGS metagenome assembly ODAI01 (sample SAMN02144231, study PRJEB22623) | gut metagenome | biome: sheep rumen | host: Ovis aries | place: New Zealand
AAGTTGTAACTTTGCACCCCGTTTCCGTGAAGACGGGTGGTAAGTTTTAGTTATGAGTGATGAATTAGAACTCATAAATTGTCCATTAATAAGCGAATAAAACAGAAAAAATATGACACTATTTCTAACAATCCTTATCGTATTGGCATCCATTCTGGTGGTGCTTTTGGTATTGGTACAGAACTCGAAAGGTGGCGGACTGGCAGCCGGTTTCACAAGCGGCAACCAGGTGATGGGTGCGCCCAAGACCGCTGACTTTTTGGAGAAAGCCACATGGTGGCTGATTGCTATCATCGTTCTGCTCGCAATCTTTGCCGTTGGTTTCGGCAAGAACAACGGTGTGAGCGAGGGTGAGAGCCAGATTTCCGAACAAGTACAGGAAGCAGCCAGCGAGATGCAGCAACAGGCAGCAACTCCTGCTTTTGACGAAACAGAAGACGTAACCGAGTAACACTACCCGGTAACAGAGCAACTTCCTCCCAAAGAGGAACACGAAACAAGCGACCCGAAAGAGCCGCTTGTTTTTGTTTAGTCACACCGTTATCAATTAAGAATTTGTAAATGAGAAAATGAATAACGGGCGGACTTACAAACGTTCGTTTATCTGTCGGCGCACATCCGCTTGGAACTTTTCATCGGGGATGGTCTGCACCACTTCCTCCAAGAACGCCTGCAAGAGCAGCCGTTGTGCCTGCTCCTTGGGGATACCGCGTTGCTGCATGTAGAACAGCGCGTTGGCGTCCAGCTGACCCGTAGTGGCACCATGCGAGCACTTGACATCATCGGCGTAAATCTCCAACTGCGGGCGCGTCTCCACCTTGGCTGAGCGGGAAAGGAGCAGGTTGCGGTTGGTTTGGAACGCCTCGGTTTTCTGTGCATCAGGCAGTACCTTCAGTTCGCCGTAAAAAGAGACGCGGGAGTCGTCTGCCAGCACATTTTTGAACAGTTGGGAACTCTTGCCGTGCCCGACGTTATGGAACACATGCGTCTCTATATTCACCACCTGTTTGCCACGTGTAAATGCCAAGCCATACAGGGCAGTGGTGCAATCGGGCTCTTCCTGGAAGACGTTGATAGAGATATGAGCGTCCTCATCGGCAAGCGACACGGCATGTAGCAGCAGGTCGGAGCCTTGCTTTTGGTGTATGGTGAGATGCAGATTCCGTGGAGAGAGCAAACGGATTTGCCTCTGTTCACCTGCGGACAACTCTACCTCGACCTTTTCGCTATTATTGATTAATAATTCCTCAGACATGTCACCAACGCCTTTAATCATTGTACTTTTCCTCTATCCAATCAAAACCGCGGTCGTCGATTTCCTTGGCGAGAGAGGCATCACCGGTGGTGACAATCCGTCCGTTGTAGAGCACATGGACATAGTCGGGGTGTATATAGTCCAGCATACGCTCGTAGTGGGTGATAATGATGGCCGACATCTTGTCGGTTCGAATCTTGTTGAACCCCTCGGCAACGATACGGAGCGCATCCACATCCAAGCCGGAATCGGTCTCGTCCAGAATTGCCAGACATGGTTGAAGCATCGCCATTTGGAAGACTTCGTTCTTCTTTTTCTCGCCTCCGGAGAAACCCTCGTTAACGGAGCGGTTCTGCATGCCGGAGGTGATTTCCAGCAGTTTCTCTTTCTCGCGCTTCAGTTTCAGGAAATCAGATGCAGACAGAGGCTCCAGCCCTTGATACTTGCGTTTGGCGTTCAGTGCCGCCTTGAGGAAATTGACCATGGATACTCCGGGTATCTCCACGGGGTACTGGAAGGAGAGGAACAGCCCCTCGTTGGCGCGCTCATCGGGGCTCATGCCGAGCAGGTCTTTCCCATTGAAACGGACGGTTCCTTCGGTTACTGTATATGCAGGATTGCCGGTCAGAACGGCAGAGAGCGTCGATTTGCCGGCGCCATTACGTCCCATGAGGGCATGTATCTCGCCTTCGCCAATGTGCAGGTTGAGCCCTTTCAGTATTTCCTTGCCACCCACTGTGGCGTGTAAGTTATTTATATCGAGCATTTTCTTCTGTTATTACTGTCATCAATGTTTTTCCCACGGCATCAAGGGTCGCCCGAGATATACTCTGCATATCATCGTGCGCTGTGTGCCAATAGTGCGCAAAACCCGTTCCAGACTGCACATCATAGTGAACAATGTCCACGCAAGGGATTCCCGCTAAGGTGTTGACATAAAAATGGTCATCCGTGAGGGGGTAACTGTTCTCGTTGCGAAAATAGCGCCCATAACCGAGTCGCTGCGCCGTACGCCAAACAGTGTTCAGTGTCGCGAGGGCATATTGGGAGGAGTAGTATTCTTTCGGAAAAACGGCATCGGGCGAACCTACCATATCGAGCAGGATGCCGTACAGATAACTCTTGTTCGAGCCGTCCTGAGTACGCATTTTCGCCCACAATTGCGAACCCAAGCACCATGTATCTTCCCGCTCTTTGCCAGTGTAGAAAGCGGGGGTACCCATATCTTCTACATCGAAGAACACGATATCCACCCCTAAACGAAGGGAGTCCGTCATGCCTAATCGGCGTGCCACTTCCAGCAGCACTCCCACCCCGCTGGCTCCGTCGTTGGCGCCCAGGACAGGCTGCTGGCGGTCATCGTAGTTCTCCTCTTGGTCGCACCATGGGCGGCAGTCCCAATGTGCACACAGCAGAACGCGCCGCTTGGCATCAGGCACAAACGAACCAATGATATTATAGACAGGCTGCGCCTCGCCCTTGTAGTTGGGCAGTTGCCCCTGTTCTATGCGGACCTGCGCGCCCATATCGCGCAAGGTCTCTTTGAGGAAACGGGCACACGCCTCATGCGCGCCAGTGCCGGGGACACGCGGTCCGAACGCCACCTGCGCTGCGATGTATTCGTACGCCGAGTCGGCACTGAAAGGGACGACAGATTCTGCCGCTGACTGCGCCGGTTTAGAGCAAGACGACAGGAGTAATCCCCCCGTCGCCAATGCAAGCACCCAGCCTGCCCAATATAGTACGCACGCTCTGTTCATCCGCACTTATCGCAGGTTACGGTCAGATATAGACGTGTGCGTTTGTATCGCGTTAATCGTTTCGGCAAAGGCACGCTGCATGGTAATCACCTGCACTTTGGGACAGCGCGACACATCGAAAGGCAACGAGTCGGAGAAAATCAGGCCCTCCAATGCCGAGTTCATCACTTTCTCGCACGCCGCGCCCGACATGACACCATGAGTCACCACGGCACGCACACTGCGTGCACCACACTCTTTCATCACACCGGCGGCCTTGCACAGCGTTCCTGCTGTATCCGCAATATCGTCAACAATGACTACATCTTTGCCATCCACATCGCCCAACACACGCATCTCACTTACCTGATTGGCTTTCAGGCGCTGCTTGTAGCAAATCACCATCGGCACTTCATGTTTCAGACGGCGTTCCAACTTCTTGCAGAAATTGGCGGCACGCTTGGTTCCACCCACATCAGGCGATGCAATAATCAGGTTCTCGAGGTTGAGCGACTGTATGTAGTCCGCCAACACAGACGAGCCGTACAGGTGATCCACAGGAATATCGAAGAAACCCTGAATCTGGTCGGCATGCAAATCCAGCGTGATGACGCGGTCGGCACCTGCCACCTGAATCATGTTTGCCACCAATTTGGCTCCGATACTTACGCGCGGCTTGTCCTTACGGTCTTGACGCGCCCAACCGAAGTACGGGATCACCGCTATCACCTTGTACGCCGACGCACGACGGGCTGCATCAATCATCAACAGCAACTCCATCAGATTGTCGGTAGAAGGACATGTCGATTGCACCAAGTACACCGACTGCCCGCGAACGGAGTCCTCGAAGGACACCGCAAACTCACCATCAGAAAAATGCTCAATATTCACCCGCCCGAGCGAGCAACCCAAATAGTCGCAGATACGTTGAGCCAACGCAACTCCTTTGGAGCCTGCGAATACTTTGTACGGATTAGCTTCGATTAACATGTGACACTTATTTTGTACGAAAAAGCACGCAAAGGTACTGCTTTTATCTGAATTATGCAAGAAAAATGACAAAAAACGTACTTTTAACACCTCTTTTTTTGTAAAAACTTGGTCATTTCCGTTTTTTTTTGTATCTTTGCAGTCCCATTTGGAATGGAATAACAAATAAAATCCTGTGATATGAAAAAACTTATTCTCGCACTCTCAGTGCTACTTATCGCGACTTCCGCCACCAAACGAAACGTCACTCTTTTTCTGGTAGGGGACAGTACGATGGCGGACAAAACGGAGCTGGACATCTCCCCCGAAGTGGGTTGGGGACAAGTTTTCCCTTCGTTCCTTAATGACAAAATCACCGTAGAGAACCACGCCATGAACGGCCGTTCCACCAACTCGTTCCAGAAAGAGGGGCGTTGGCAGGTCGTACTGGACCGCCTGCACAAAGGTGATATCGTTATCATCGAGTTCGGACATAACGACCAGAAAATCACCGACCCCGTGCGCTACGCATCCATAGAGGACTACCGCAAAAACCTGAAGAAAATGACCGCGGAGGCACAAGCCAAAGGAGCACACGTCATCATCGCCACACCCATCTCGCGCCGTCATTTCGACAGCAAGACCGGCGAACTGATTCCCAAGCATACCGCCTACCCATACGCAGCACGTATGGCAGCTAAAGAAATGAACGTGCCCCTGCTCGACCTAGAGGAGGCAACCACCGAGTGGCTCATCAACCTCGGCGATGAAGCCTCGAAGAAATACTTCATGAACGTTGCACCGGGCGAATGCAAGAAGTTCCCCGATGGTAAGATTGACAACACCCACCTGCGCGAAAACGGAGCATTGGAGGTCGGTCGCATGGCGGCACAACTGATCCTGGAAGGAAAAATGAAACCGCTGTGCAAATACATCAAGAAAGATGCTGTTGAGCACCTGCCCGCAGCCAAATATACCGTTTTCTGCCGTCCCAACTTCAAAAGCGACAAAACCGTAAAAGTGGAATCCGATCTCAAAACCGACCTCAAATAAGGAGTACAAAGAATGGTGAACATTCCGTTTTCTCTTGCCGACTATCTCTTCTCCGCCTTGTGCGTATCAGCCGTCTTTTACCTTTACTATTATATAAGGTACATGGCGGGCGTGCAGCGACGTGTGCGCCACTACACCCACAAACGCTTTCGTTGGAAGCCCAAACCTGCAGACGAACAAACGGACGGCTCCGAACCCGCCACACACTCCGGGGAGGCTCGTCCGGGTGTGTCCGTCATAGTCTGTGCCCGCAACGAAGCCTACAACCTGCAAAACTACCTGCAGGCACTCTGCTCGCAGAAATATCCGCTTTTCGAGGTGATTGTGGTAAACGATGGCAGCGAAGACAATACGCAGACAGTGTTGGAACATTCCACCCAACTATTCCGCAATCTGAGGCTTACCTTCGTTCCTGGCAATGCATTGGTGCGCTCATCCAAGAAGCTGGCACTTACCCTTGCCGCCAAAGCAGCCAAGTACGACTACCTGTTGCTGACCGATGCCGACTGCCGGCCGGAAAGTCCCCTTTGGATTGAACAGATGATGCAGGGGTTCCGCAATCCGCAGACGGAAGTGGTGCTCGGCTACGGAGGGGATTTTGAAGAACACGGACTACTGAACCGGCTCATCCAGTTCGACACCGTCACCTCTGCCATGACATATCTGGGCTTCGCCCTTTCCGGACACCCCTACATGGGCGTAGGACGTAACTTGGCATACAAAAAGGAGACGTTCTTCCGCAACAACGGTTTTGCCGGGTTGCTCGCTCATCAAGCGGGCGACGACGACCTGTTCGTCAACAAGGTGGCTACACGCAGCAACACCGAGGTGGTCATCACTCCCGATAGTTTTACATGGTCTGTTCCCAAACATTCCTACCACGACTGGCGGATACAGAAAACCCGCCACCTGAGCGTCTCGCCCGACTACAAGTTGTCCTCCAAGATACGCCCTGCCGCCGAGCCTGTCATGAGGGGGCTGCTCTACCTGCTTTGCATCGCTATCAGCGTGTTGGCAGCACAAGGAATGGTGCCAATCACCCTTTGTTACTACGCATGGGGACTCTTCTTGGCAAGACTCATCTGGCTCATCGCTCTGACCGGCAGGGCTGCGCATATCTTCGGAGTACACTCTTTTGGGTTAGTCACCCTATTATTTGATATTTTTCTTCCACTCTTCCACCTCTTTACACTTGCCAAACATGCTGTAAGGGGTAAGAAAGAGTACCAATGGTAAACCTCAATTTCATACAGTTATGGAACAAAAAAACAACCAACTTCAGATCTCTGTTTCGCCCGAGATTGCTCAGGGCAAGTACGCCAACCTCGCCATTATCGGGCACTCGCAGACCGAGTTCATCCTGGACTTTGCCTCCGTCCTTCCCGCACAAAAGAACGCCAACGTAGTCTCCCGCGTCATTCTGGCACCGGAGCATGCCAAACGCCTGCTCGCCGCCTTGCAGGAGAATGTAGGCAAATACGAAGCCAACTTCGGCACAATCAACCTGCGCAACAATCCGGCAAACAATATTCCCATGTCTTTTGCCGGAGGTGAGGCGTAATCCACCCTTTTAGTAAATGCCCAAAAATCGAAATCACATGAAAAAACATTTGTTTTGTGCAGTCTTGTTCTGCCTGACCTTGCTGTTCTCCGCTTGCACCACCAAGGAACAACAAGCCTCCGTAACCGTCAAACCCGGTATAGAAGTACTACGTGACCGCGGCTTCGATGTGCTGAAAGGCAAACGGGTGGGACTCGTAACCAACCCCACAGGTGTGGACCGTCAGTTACGTTCCACCGTGGATATCCTGTTCGATGCACCGGATGTCAATCTGGTGGCATTGTACGGACCTGAGCATGGTGTTCGGGGCAATGCCCATGCAGGGGATACCGTTGGCAATGGTACGGACGAACGCACCGGACTGCCCATGTACTCGCTTTTTGGCAAAACACGTAAACCCACCCGCGAGATGTTGTCTGGCGTGGACGTGCTCGTTTATGATATACAGGACAACGGTTGCCGTTCGTACACATATATATCCACCCTCGGCATGCTGATGGAAGCGTGTGCCGAACAGGATATAGAACTGGTCGTACTGGACCGCCCCAACCCGCTTGGAGGACGTAAAATCGAAGGGTGCCTTGCCGAACCGGGGTATTTCTCGTTCGTATCACAATTCGCCATCCCCTACCTATACGCCCAAACACCGGGTGAACTGGCACTGATGCTCAATGCAGAAGCGGCGGAGGCGAACGTGTCGCTCGCACAAACAGGACGTCTTGCCAAGCCCTGCCAACTGACCGTCATACCGATGGAAGGCTGGCGGCGCGACATGAAATGGGAGGATACAGGGTTGGAATGGGTCGTAGCCTCACCGCATGTACAAACGGGGCACACCGCTTATTTCTACCCACAGACAGGCATATTGGGTGAGTTCGGATTCTTCAACATCGGCGTAGGTTACACCCTGCCGTTCGAACTGCTCGGTGCCGACTGGATAGATGCACAGCAATTGGCGGACTCGATGAATGCGCTGCACCTGCCAGGACTGATCTTCCGACCCATCTACTACAAACCATTCTACTCCGTTTTCCAAGGGAAACAGATTCAGGGCGTACAGATTCACCTGATGGATTTCGAGGCGGCTCACCTCACTTCCGTTCAGTTCCACTTGCTGGAGGTACTCAACCGCCTGTATCCCGAGCACCGATTCTTCGAAGAGTGTGACGCCAAGCGCTTCCGTATGTTCGACTTGGTTTGCGGCACCGGGTTCGTGCGGGACCAATTTGCCAAGTCCTACCGATGGGCGGACATTGAGCCTTATTGGCAGAAAGACATCGAAAGTTATCGTGAACGGTCTTCCAAATACTACTTGTATGAATAGTTATATCGAACGATTGGCATGGGGTACCGACGCGGGATTTTACCGCTACATACCCGAAGAAGTGTTGCACCCTGCCACCGAAAAGCATGTGCAGCAAATACTTTCGCGCGCCTACCACGAGGGCAAGTCCATCACTTTCCGTGCTGCGGGGACATCCCTCTCAGGGCAAGCCTGCGGTCCATCGTTGCTGGTTGTCGCCGGCAAGAAATGGGAGCAATATGAAGTAATGGACAACGGCAAACGTATTCGCCTCCAGCCGGGTATCATCGGCAGCCGCGTGAACGCCATCCTCAAGCCTTATGGGCGGCGGTTCACGCCCGACCCCGCCTCCTTGAGTTCAGCCATGGTCGGCGGTATCGTCAGCAACAACGCCTCGGGAATGGTCTGCGGCACACATGCCAACTCATACCGTATGCTCGACTCGGTACGTATCATCCTGGCAGACGGCACTATTCTGGACACTGGCGATGAGCGTTCCAAGGCGGATTTCCGTGTATCCCACCCGCAGTTTGTACGACGGATAGAAGACCTGCGCGACCGCACTCTTGCCAACAAGCAACTGACGGCACTCATCCGGCAGAAATATGCCATCAAGAACGTCACCGGTCTGACAATTCTGCCATTTGTTGAGTACACCAATCCCTTCGATATCATCGCCCACTTGATAGTGGGTTCAGAGGGCACATTGGCGTTCCTCTCATCGGTGGTCATGCGCACCGGCGAGGACTACCCGCACAGCGCCTCAGCCCTGCTGCTCTTCCCCACTACAGAAGCGGCTTGCCGTTGCGTAACCGAACTCAAGCAGACCGGGGCACCCTCGGCAGTGGAATACTTCGACCGCCGCTCCATGCGCGTGGTGGAGAACGATTTTCCCGAGCTGCAAGGTCTGCCCGACGATGCAGGGGCGGAACTGCTGAAGATTGAAGCCGCCACCCCCGAGGGGCTGCAACGAAAGATTCAAGTGGTGGAGACGGTGCTGAACCACTACCAATTGTGCGCACCCGCCCGCTTCACCCAGGACCCGCAACTGGTCGGCAAATATTGGGCGATGCGTTCTGGCATTTTCCCCGCCGTGGGAGGCACCCGTCCGATAGGTACCACCTGTCTGATAGAAGATATCGCCTTCCCCATCGAGCATCTGGCAGAGGCTACCGCTGACCTGCGCGAACTGTTCGACAGGCACAACTACCCCGATGCCGTCATCTACGGGCACGCCTTTGAGGGCAATTATCATTTCATCCTCAACCAACGTTTCGACTCCCCCGAATCCATTGCACAGTACGATGCGATGATGCACGCCGTAGTGGACCTGGTAGTGGATAAATACCACGGTTCGTTGAAAGCCGAGCATGGTACCGGACGCAACATGGCACCTTTTGTCCGGCGCGAATGGGGGGACGATGCCTACCAACTGATGCTGGACGTCAAAGCCATCTTCGACCCGCATAATATATTCAACCCGGGGGTCATCTTCAACGAAGACCCCGTCTCCTATATTCAGCATATCAAACCATTGCCCGAAGTCCATCCGCTTATCGACCGTTGTATCGAATGCGGGTTCTGCGAGGTCAATTGCGTCTCCTGCGGGTTCACCGCCGGCAACAAGACGGTGGCGTTATCTTCGCGCCAACGCATCGTCATCCAGCGCGAGATTGCCCGCCTCGACAAAGAGGGCAGATACCATGAGGCAAACAGGCTGCGCAAAGCCTTCCGACGCATGGGCAAAGACCTGTGTGCGGGGGACGGGCTCTGCTCCACTTCCTGCCCCGTAGGTATCAATACGGGCGAGTACATACACATCATTCGCCAGAAAGAAATGTCCCGCGCTGGCAAGGCGCTCTCCCGTTTCTGTGCCAACCATTTCGAGGGCGTAGCGGACACCGTGGGCTCCGTACTCACCCTTGCCAACTTCGGACGCAATATCCTCGGCGACAAACTCATGCAAAAGGTCTGCAACGGCTTGCATCACATGGGGGTACCTCTGTGGACACCCGCCGTTCCCAAGCGTACGCCTGCCGATGCCGTCGCCAAGGCAAAGAATGTGCTCGTTTTCCATGACCCGACTGTGCTGCCCGAGAAAGTAGTGTACTTCCCCTCCTGTCTCAACCAACGCTTGGGGGCAACCGCCTCTCCCGAGGGTGTGCAACCACTTATCAACGAGATGACAGAACTGCTCGCCAAGGCACAGTACGAAGTCATTTTCCCGGAGAACATGTCCGCCCTGTGTTGCGGAACGATATGGGAGTCCAAAGGAGACCCCGTCATGGCTGACCGCAAAGCCGAAGAGCTCATGCAGGCGCTACTTGTCGCCTCCAACAATGGGCGTTACCCCGTCTTGTGCGACCAATCGCCCTGTCTGCATCGGATGCGACAGACAATGAAAGACAGTCCGCTCAAGTTGTACGAGCCGGTCGAGTTTATCGAGCAGTTCGTTCTGCCCAAAGTGGACATCACGCCACTCCAGACAACCGTTGCCGTACATGCCACTTGCTCCACCCGCCGCATGGGGCTGCAACCGGCACTCCTGCGCGTAGCCTCGGCTTGCGCGGCAAAAGTGGTGGTGCCCGAGGGGGTGGGATGTTGCGCTTTCGCCGGAGACAAAGGGTTCACCGACCCCGAACTGAACCGATGGGCACTGCGCAAACTGAAAGACGCCATTCAGAAAGAGGGGGCGACCGTCGGATACTCCAATTCCCGCACCTGCGAGATTGGACTGACCACCCACTCCGGCATACAATATATGAACATTGCCTATTTGGTCAACCAAGTGGCAAAAAGAAGATGCTGATGAACAACATTGAAATAGAACGCAAATATCTCGTTAACAGCGACATCTACCTGCAGTTAGCAACCGAACACCACGAGCTCTGCCAAGGCTACCTGTGCGCCGATGGCAAGCGCACCGTACGGGTCCGGATCAAAGACGATCAGGGCTTCCTTACTATCAAAGGGAAAGGCAACGGAATCAGCCGGTTTGAGTGGGAGCACCCCATCCCCGCCGACGATGCGCGCCAACTGCTTCAACTCTGTCTGCCCGGACAAGTCAGCAAAACACGTTATATCGTCCCCTTGCAAGACACACTCAAGGTGGAGGTCGATGTCTTCCATGGCGACAACCAAGGGCTCGTCTTCGCCGAAGTCGAACTGCCCTCCGAGGATTATCCGCTCACCCTGCCCGAATGGCTCGGCAAGGAAGTGACAGGCGACCCGCGGTACTACAATTCCTATATTGCCGCCCACCCCTTCAACATTTGGAACGATTAAGAACCACAAACATGTTTCAAGCCTTTTTTTTCGATATGGACGGCGTGGTGTTCGACTCGATGCCGGTACACGCCCAAGCATGGGAGACGGTCATGTCCGAGCATGGACTGCCTTTCTCCGCCCGCGACTGTTATCTGCAAGAGGGACGCACCGGGCAGAGTGTCATTGACGAGTGTTTTCTCCGGGCACGCGGTCGTCATGCCGAAGAGCATGAGTGGCAGGCAATCTACCGCCAGAAAACCGACCTCTTCCATTCGCACGGACAAGCACCGCTCATCCCCGGCATACGCGACCTACTCTACTGGCTCCACGACCTGCCCTCGCACCCGCAGATTTTCCTCGTCACCGGCTCCGGACAACAGACCCTTTTCGATGAACTGCAACAAGTGCTACCCGGCATTTTCGCGCGGCAGAACATGGTCACCGCGTTCGACTACACCCATGGCAAACCCGACCCCGAGCCCTACCTGATAGCTTTCAGCAAAGCCCGGCAGGCATGTCCCACGCTTACCAAAAGCAACTGTTGTGTTGTAGAAAACGCACCGCTGGGCGTGCAATCCGCCAAAGCGGCAGGGCTCTTCGCCGCTGCAGTTAATACCGGCATCCTCACTCAGGCAGACCTCTCCGCCGCCGGGGCAGACCGCACTTTCCCCGACATGCCCGCACTCCACGCTTTCCTCGCCACCCTCTAACAACCCGCAGCTCTCTGTCGGGTACGCAGGACTCTGCACCTGCGATGGTGAAAAGCATTTTGACGCTACACGCTTCAAGTAGTTTGTAATTCTCCTTTTTCAGCCACAACCCACTCAAAAACCGTATTATACTATGTATAATACGTAAATAGCTTCCTTATTCACCCTTTTATCGCTACCTGATGAGGGGAGCTCTATACTGTCTCCTTACCCACTTCCCGTCAAAGTGGTATTCAATGTTTCAATTATGCGGTAATTGTTGAGAACAACATCTGCATTCCCAAAATCATTCGTTTGCACGGCTCTGCCGCCCGTCGAGCCTGCGAGGTAACCACTCCTCTACTCCCACTCTCCTAAAAAAATATCCTTTTCGCAAAAAATCGCACTTTTTTCTTGCATATGTCAAAAATTCTTTGTAACTTTGCACAAAATTTTTATAATTAACAACCAAATAATATATGAAAAGACTTAATACTCTTTTGATTTTAAGCATGTTTGCCGTAGTCGGCATGTATGCACAAGTAGATAAAGCAACCGTTACCACTCAGGCGGAAGCCGCCAAAACAGCGGCAGCCGACCTGAAGAAAATCGATACCGGCGACCAAGCATGGAAATACGACGGTGTCATTGGTTTGAACGCTGCCGCAACGGGTCTGATGAACTGGACCGCCGGTGGTAAGAACAACGTCAATGCCCTGGCGTACGCCAAACTGCACCTCCTTTACCACAAGAACGCCGTTGCATGGGAAACCAATTTTGACACCGACTTCGGCATGACGTGGATTGACAAGGACGAAGACGCCTTCCAGAAATCGAGCGATAAGATCAAACTTGCAACTAAGTTCGGTTGGGAATTCAAGGAGAACTGGTACCTGACCGTGCTTGCCGGTTTCCAAAGCCAGTACGCCCTGGGACGCAAATATCAGTCAGGCTACAACCCCGCCGTTTCCAAATGGCTCGCGCCTTCCTACACCGACATCTCGGTCGGTATCGACTGGAAGAAGACGGTCAGCGGCTGCGATTTCTCCGTTTATCTGTCTCCGGTAGCGGGGCGTCTGACCACCGCGTATGTGGGTGACCGCTGGAACAAAATGGTCACTCGCGATGCATTCCTTGGCGACCTTTCCAGCGCTATTGACAATGCCAAGACCGACGCAGAATATGAAGCCGCAGTATCTGCTTACGAGAAGGCTGCCAAGTTGTACGATACCGATCCGGAACTATTCCAAGCAGAGCAGAACGCCCACACCGACTTCGCCTCCCAGATGAAAGACAAGTACAACGTTTCTTACTACGACAAAAACGGCATCAAGCAGTACGACCGCAACCTCCGCGCTGAGTTCGGTTTCTCCTTCAAGGGCGCCATCGCCTACAAATACGAGAACCTCACGCTCGGAACCAGCCTCACCCTCTTCACGCCGTACAACGGCAAGGGCACTGAACTGGCCAGCTATATAGAGGGTAGCACCGACCCGGACACCTATTTCCGCTATTCGAACAAGAACCGCCAGTTCGGTTTGTTCGATGTGGATTGGGATATGTCCATCTCCTACCAATTCCTCAAGGTGCTGAACGTTACACTGCAAACCAACCTCAAGTACTACCCGGGAACGCTTGTCGAGGACAAGAAAACCGGCGACTTCAAGGAGCGCGTGCAGATGATGTCCGTAATCGGTCTGGGTATAGGCTACAGTTTCTAACATGAACGCCGCGGAGACGATACTGTCGCTAGAACAGTCTGTCGGGCAATTGATTGCACAATACAATCAGGCTCTTGAGCAGATTGACGAACTGCGCAACCAGAATAGTCTCCAACGCGATGAACTAATACGGACGCACGCAGAATTAGTGGACATGCAGAACAAATACAAAGCCCTGCAAACTGCTCATGCTCTCACGTGCGACTCGCCGCAACGAATAATGGCACGCAAGCACATCAACACTCTAATCGCCAAAGGGGATAAAACACTAGATCTACTAAAACAATTAACGAATGACAGGATAGACCCCTACAGGTG
>ODAI010587628.1_pt1 | contig 13874 bp, 12 predicted proteins | sample 1539321 | NCBI WGS metagenome assembly ODAI01 (sample SAMN02144231, study PRJEB22623) | gut metagenome | biome: sheep rumen | host: Ovis aries | place: New Zealand
ACAAGTAAATGCAAATTTACCATTACCAGCTGTAAATAATTCTGTATCTGTCCAGCTTACTAAAGGTACTGCAGGATTCGGTACAACAATTTCTGAAATGATCTTTATACCAGAAACAACTAATTTTATACCACCTGAAGAAATATTATTTAATGCTGCTAAACCTTCATTAGTTATTGTCAATAGATAATTTGGACTTGGATTAACAATTACCCAATTAGCACCGTTAAATAACTCTAATTCCCAACCGTCTGTATCATTACCAACAGCACAATGTATACCAGATAAAAGTAATTCTGGATGTTGACTAAAATAATAATTACGTGCTTCATTTGTTGTACCGTTGCGAGAATTAAAATAATAATCGGTTGGTATATTATATTGACTTAATTTATCACGAGAAACTAACATTATACTTTCCTTTAATTTGAACTCATTTGACGGGCTGGATCATTTGCTAATACACAAGAAACTGTCTGATAAACAGGAGCAGCCATTATACCATATTGTATATCATCACCTGCTTGCCATCTATTGTCTTTTGCAATTGTATAAATTTCTATATTACTATGTATATATAGAACAGCAGATGCGATTTCATAAAATGTTTTTCTAAAGTGCTCTAAAAACAATGCATTGTCTACATTTGCCGGAATATTTATAAATAAATTTATATGATTGGTAGGATACCATTCTGTAGGTCTATCCCATTCTAACCATGTTACCCAATGACCCAAAATTTTATCTTCTACACTACCATAATCATAAAAATTTACAGCTTCTTCTTCTACGCTGCCATAATCGTAGCCTTCAGTAGGTTTATTTGGACCAGGTACAGGATCTAAAAGATATCTGTTTGGAATTATAGGTAAGTTTTCACAAGTGGTTGTACCATCCTCATGATTAAGATAAACTTCCCAGTTATCTGTCATAATAGCGTATTGATAACCATCCATACCAATAACTTCTGGAAAATATCTAGATTGATGTGTCAAATCATCCATAAGTCTTTGACCGCGCTCAGGATCTTCTAATTCTCCAATATAACGCACAACTTGTTTACTAGTATTTTTGGCAACATCATCTATATTAGCAAATACATCAACATAACCATAATCAGTATATTCAAAACGATATTCAGTTCTTTCAATTGCACCCAAATCAGTAGCAGTTTTAAATGTTTGATAGCGTTTTACTTTTTCGCTTTCCCAAGTCATATCTTTAATCGGTGTATACAATTGTTCGATTTTTATAACATTTCCACTCTCTGTAGTGAAATTATAAAAATTATAAGACTTACGAGTACCAACTGATTTATAAAATTTAGTTAATTCATCCAAAATATTATGTTTTTGTGTCAAATCTGTATTAGTTAAATTAACTTTGCTTCCTAAGAGTTTTAATAACTTGGTAATATCTTTAGAATTAACACTTTCTATACTACGCATATTTTTTATACGTAATAAACTATCGTACGTTTCATTTAACAATAATTTTTGAAAGCTACCTAAAATTTCTGGTAAGAATTGATTATTTAAATCATAATTTGACATATAATGTAAAATAGAACGTGCATCTGGAACCTGTACAAAATATTCACTACTGCTATAGCTATTTTTAGAAAATGCTGATAGCTTTAAACAATGTAATTGATTAGATTCATATGTATCATCCAATATTTCAAGTATACCTGTACCAACAGATTCTTCTTCTTTTATAAAGAAACCTGGTCGTAAATCGTCTATAACTAATCGAGCTATTTCATCAAATTCTACAACTGTATCATAACACATAGGTAATGTTGTGTTATAATAATCGGTAGGACCGTATGAAAATACACCCGGGACAGCTTCAAAATAATATGCTAAAACATCACTAGGCAAAGAGTAATACTGTATTTTATCTACTGCTAAATTTATATTAATATTAAAAGTAACACTTGAACCTTCATAGTGTATTTTATTAAAAGGAATAAGATATCCATTTTTAAAGAATATATAAGAATTAGGACTATAGCCTAATATTGTTGTTTTATAGCCAGTTGTTACAGGTAATTCAAATTGCACGCTACCCAAATATGACAAATTAGGAGAAGCATAGATAGTCACATTGCTATAATTATGATTAGGAGCACTTATTAAAACACGTAAATGCTCATTATCTATAATTTCATACTCGTTCTTTTCTAGTTTATACCCATTTACAAATATTAAAATTTCACTATTATCTAAACCAGTAAGAGAATTTCCATAAACATCTAAACCGTAAATACGAACGCCTTCCGCTTTCAATGGTACTTTATATTCATAATATGAACTAGTTCCAGAATTATCCATATAAAAAACAATTGAATTTTCTGCAGGATTTATTAGATTTAAAGTTTTATCTACTACAGAAAATACTGCTTTTGTTTGAGCTACAGTGTCTGTAAACAATAAAGGAACCTGAATTACCTTACTGATTTTTAAACCACTTTTTACAGCTATCTTGTTTATGCTATTCGCTTCAATCATTACTTGTAACTTTCTGTTATTTCACTAATGTTTAAATTACCTAAAACCATTATCTTGTTTGGCTTAACTTCAACGTTTGATGTAGGTTTTAAAATATTACAGAATTTAACACCATCTACACTCGAAACTGCTTTATATATATCTGATATTTTTAAACCTGCACCCATATAATATGGAGTAATATCAAATAGTTTTATGATGGCATTTTTGATATTCTGTATAATTTCAGCGCTTTGAATATTCGCATTAGTATCTAAACATACTGTAGCATAAATATCTATTTGCTGAACTTCAGGCTGCCTGAATTCTACCAAAGTAGTAAAATGATTATATTCTGCTAATGTAACCTGATCAATTGCATCAATACTTAATTTATCAATTCTATTACCTGTAAAACTTACATCAAGATTTAAGTTAGGCGAAGATGTTAGTTTTATAGTTCCACCAGAAGCAGTAGAATAGTTTGTAGAACCTAATCTAACCCACTTATCATCAATATATTTATATTGATCATAGTAATTTCCATTTGCAATTAAATAAGTAGTGGTTGTAGAAATATCCGAAGTAGGTAAAGTTGTAACGATAACTGCTGTTCCTGAAACATCACTAGTTGCATTTTTATTGGTTGTACTTTTAAATGATACAGCGGCTACTCTCGGATCATTATCTAAATCAAAAGTATTTCCTTCTTTTTTGTATACATCATACTTACCAGAAAGTAAAGTACCAAAACTACAATTGTTTAACAACAATAATTTTGTGGGTTTTCCCTCATTCTCTAACTTCACTTCCATTGTAATAGGTATATATGTACCAGGATTACTACTCTTTATATAAAGTATATCACCTTGTGATACAGCTGCACCAGCTGTACTTGTATCAATGTCGTTTTCAACTATTTCATAGTTAGTACTAGTGTAAAGAATACTACCACTAGACAAAGCACCCCATACAAAATAAATTGGTTGTAAATCAGTCGGATTTTGCATAGTAATATACGAAACACTTTTTAGTGATTCACTATACAATTTTGGAGACAGTGTTGGATTAGTTGTTTCAAAATTATCTACATCTCCCATTTCAACTAAATAAATACTGTTAGATATATCCATTATAGTTATTCTAAAAGGTATTGAAAGTTTATCTGTATCATCAGTATAAACAAATCCTAAAATATCACCATTCTTATAACCATTCTGACTAGTTAGTCTATCTAATTGTGGTGAATATAACCATAATCTATATGTTGGACTATTAATTAAACCATCTGGAAACTTTACAGTCAATGCTCCATTGGCTTCATAATCAATTCTAGATGATAAATCTACTGTATCGCTAACGCCACTCTCCGCATCTGAATTTACATAATCAAAATTATATTTAACCTTCATACTTTCTATTTCAATCCACTCATTAGTCAAATTCTTACTATCAGTAGAATAAATTTCAATTACATAATAAACATAACTCCAGAAATCTCCACTGTCATATGCATTAGGATCAGAATAAGCTTGCTTATTTACAGTAGCTTCATCATAAATTCTCTTATTTAAGAAACTGTTAGTAGCAACCCAATCGGTATAATCTAAACCATTAACAACTAATTCTTGTTTATCGATAATGCGTGACCATTGCGGATTATTACGTACATTGTCAAAATCCGGTGGAACACTATCTTTACCGATAATTGTAGCATACACTGCAAATTGACCAATAAAATTTTCATTTACATTGTCAACTGGTTTAAATTTAATGCCAGCCAAACTCATTCCATGATTACGAATAACAGCTTTCTTATTATACTTTAAAATTATCTGAATAGGATTTTCTAAAGTTGGTATGCGTAAAGATTGAAAAGATTTGCCAGTATTTGATATAATATTATTTATATTACTTTTATCTTGTATATCAGGTACCATAGTACTTGTATCTATTATCTTACCGCCGTAACGAACTTCTAATTCGACCGCATTATTATCATCTCCTTTTATGATGGAAATTGATGGATCAGCAGGTAAAGGTTCTAAATGAAAACTATATGATCTTAATAAATCATCAACATCTTCTGTTTCATCTTCGGCCTGATAAAATAAAATACCTTTACCACTATTATCACGGTAATCTATAGTATTAATTTCATCAATACTGTTAGTTACACGTAATGCAAATGAACCATAAAAACCTCTAGTAGATGCAATTAAACCAGTAAAAGGTTCAGTGCTATTTAATTGGCCTATCGTATAAAATGGATGATATTCATATGATTTTAAACCGGTATAATATACAACATTCATCATGATAGCATCATCAATACCTTGTGTTTTTTCTTCTTCGTACTCGCCCCAAACTTGTGTTGTCAAATAACCTAATTTATTTATTAAAAAGGCTTTATAATCTTCTCGACGTATTAACCTATGACCAGACGCAAAAACATTTGGTGAAGTTTGACGAAGTGTGTCTATAGATTGCTGATTAAATCCACCGTACACTGGAGTTTTTGTTATAACTGTTACATCTAAATTTGTATCTTTTCCTTGATTATCTACAAAGGTTAATGGAGTTAAGAAAGTACCTTCAACATTATTTTCTTCAATATTACCACTAGTACCTTCATTTATTACATATCTAATTTTAACTACACTTCCAGTATTTGGCAAATTGGCAAAATCACCATTACCAAATTTTATATAGCAACGCCCAGTTGATGTAGTTTTCAAAATAACTGTATTTAACTCACTAGTATCTGTTACATAATACTGATCATAATTTAAGAAAGATTCTTCTACGTGCCATTGTTCTTCATTAACCCAAACTTTAACACTTTCATTATCTACTTTAAAGTTATCACCAAAATAAATTTTTTCGTTTGGAACACCTGTTGTATAATATGTAACATTCATAACTTCACCTTGTGATAAAGTTATATCTGTAACACTCTTAGTGCCCGCTGGAAAAATAATACCACTAGGATTAAAGAAAGATTTGTTGTTTATTTTAAATTCACAATCTGCTGGGATAGTAATATCTTTATAAATAAGATTGTTTCTTGTAATAGTAACTAAACCTTTTGAAGGGCTATTACCATGTAAATTATTACCTAAAGTATCTGCTAATTGATATACTGCACTATCTGAAAAAGCTGTATCTATATAACAGTTTGCTAATTGAGCAACCAGCATGTATTGTAGCATACTACCATATGCAGCCATACCATTAACTAAAGATGTTGCAGTTTCTGAGGGATACATTGCCTGGAAAGTCTTACTTTCTAAATTCCATTGCTCTGCTATAGCAGCTGCTAATGTATCTTTATCATATATTATATTATTTAATTGCATAATAAATCCTTATTTATTCAGATACCGAAGTACTGATAGCACTAGCTTGATTATTTAAACTAGGTACTGTAAAAATACAGTTTACTTCATATGTATGTTCGTCTTTTCTTGTAAGTGTTATATCTAATGGTGATAATGATACACGAGGTTCCCATGTTTGAATATCCATATATAAAAACATACGAACATCATGTAAGTCTAAATCATTTTCAAAAAGCATTTCGTATAAATGCGAACCATAGCTACGATTAAATGGCACAGATCCAATAGGAGTAGAAAATAATCGCAAAAGACTTCTTTTTATTGCTTCCATGTTATTTGAAGTAGGTGAAGTCCTTATATTATCTGGGCTATAGCTTGTATTTAAATCAGAATATGTTGTCATTTTTATGAAAAAATTGCTTGAAAAATCTTATATATTTATAGAACTTCAACTATTAAAAACGAAGAAGATTTATATATAACTAATTATCATTGATATTTAATTTTTATTAGTATTCTGGTATAATTGCATGTAATGCATCTTTTGCAGCTTTTACCAAATCTGCAGTACTAGGTGGTTTTGGTGTTGTCGCTGATATCGCTTTAGTGATAACTTCTGTCATGCCACTAACTATTGTAGCTGGGTCAAATCCTTTGGCTGGGTTTACCATTTCTGTAAATACTTTATTCCAAAAATCATCAGGTAGTGGATTTGGATCAGGCAAATATTTTTTAGCTACAGTTTTTAATATATCTGCTATACCAGAAAATGTAGGCATAGGCATAGAAATACTAGGCGCTGTATAATTACCGCATTGTGTAGCCATATCATCAATTATTGCATTAGATTTAGCTTCTTCTGGAGACATAACGCTATCCTTGTCCGGTTGATGTCATAGAAGGTCCAGGGAATACACCACCGTGCATGTGTGTCATTAAACCTACTGATCCACCACCAGCTTTTACATCAGCTGAACCTGTAATTAATCCAGTAACATCTAGTGTACTTTTCATTGTAGTTGCACCAGTTATATCTACCTTACCATCTACTTTTAAATCACCCTTTATATTTGTAGTTGTTGCTGTTAGATTAACATTACCAGTAACACTAATTGTCATTTCAGTAATTTTATCTATGTTTATTTTACCTTCATAAATAAGTTTAAACGTTTGCTCAATTTTATCTATACCAATAAAATGACCATCTTTACCATAAATTCCATAACTCTGCAAATATTTATCATCCGTAGGAGTATTGTTTGTCTTTTTGTATAAACTTCCAAGATATATTAATGAGTTAAGATTATTTGCTATTGCCATACACAATACTTGTGAACCGACATCAGGAATTTTATGAGAAATATCTCCATCATCTGATATTCCAAACCAAGTACTATCTACTCTAGCAGCCCAAGGTAATTGCTCTGTAGATATTACTTCTGGATGTAATATTGGATGTCGTACTTTTATACGGTAATTAAAAGTAGGATCATTGTTATCTTCAACAGTAGCTATGAAGAATGGATTTTCTAACTTACAGTTATTTGAATCGAATATACGCATTTTTATTAGAAATTCATTACAGTTTTTGATTTAGTATTAATACCTTGTGATACAACTTCAACTTCTGCTGAAATGTTATCGGTAGTTATTGTCGTATGTATAGAACCTATTATACCCAAAAGCGAAAAGTTTTTACTTTTATTGTTTTCTGCACTAGTATCTTGAAAATCTACGTTTACAACTTCACCTAATCTAAACTTTTGTAAATTTTGACAATTTAATTTAATATAAGTTGAATATGTTGAACGTATACGCTTATTCTGTGCATAAGCTATCCAATACTTATCATAAAAATTACCGGTATCAAAAGGAAACCAATCATAATTTAAACCTTGCGATAATTCTTTTGATATATTAATAGTTTCACTTTCTGCAACTACCTTTGTCGCACGTATAGTATTTGGTTGATAAGTTAATAAATTAAATACTTCAAAATCATTACCGTATCCACCATTAACTATGTTATCTGTACCAGCATATAATGATATACTACCATCATTATATCCAAAAGTACGTTTCTTACTGTTACCTACAGTACTTTTAACAAAGGTATAAATTTCTTTAGTCTTATTCTTTAATAACTTTGAGAAGTCTTTATATATTAAACGTTTTTCTTTATCAAAGAAAAAAATCATCGCAGAAGTTTCATCACAATAACCATATTTACAAAGATGATGCATAAACTGAAACAAATTACGACGACCCGCTACCCATAATTGCAAATCCTTTGTAGCGTCTATATCACTAGTCAAATTGTTTTCTTCGGCTATATTTTTAAATATATCCGATGTATTACTATATAAATTAAACTTGTTACCATCTCTATATATTTCATATACATCTAATATACCATTTAAACTTATTAGGTTATAGTTATCAGTTTGTGTTATCTGTGGAATATCCCAGCATCTAAATATGTAATCGCCTTTTATTTCAAATGTATCTGAATCAATCATAATTTCAAAAGTTGAACCATCTACAAACATATGTGCATCTAAAACTGATTTAGGTATAGCTAGTTCTGCAGAAAAAGTTGGTAAACCATCATAAATATCTTCATATATATCTAAAGAAGATATTTGTATACCTGGTACAGTTAATAAATCTGTTCCGTTTACAATAAATTTTAAATTATATGAGTTTTTAACTAACATTTATATTAATTTAAATCTACAGTTTCACCAATTCTACTTTTTTCGATATTGCTTTTAGTATTTTTAATATCTCCATTTAACTCATCTATTTGATCTATTGAATTAATTGAATATATCCAATTAGATTTAATATCTGCTAATGGATCAGTTAAACCATTTAATAATAGTACCCACCACCAATAAGCTTCACTACCCAATACAGAATGTTTAGCCAACAAATCTGAATATCCATCTTCTATTTCAGATACTAAGTAGCGTTGTACCTCTTTTATATTAGCATCATTTATAGGAATAAATAATTCACGTAAGCCTTTGTTTAAATCAGTTACAGGATTACCTTTGTTATCTTGTATTATATCTGTAAAATATGTATCTAGATTTGTATCTGACATAGTAGTGTCTCCTATTTAGATAATTTAGCTAGCTGTTTTATACCGTTATTAAGCAGCCCAATGTTACTAACATCTATATTAAACGTTGTATTATTTTTCTGTCGGTGTAACCAGATCATATTTCTATAATCTTCAGCAGATAATGCAACAGGAACGAAAAACTTTAGTTTCAAATTAGCAATTATTGGAGTTAAGTATTCTACATTTCCTGCTATACCACTGGCAATCTCTGTACTTTGTGAATATGTATGTTTTAACATAGCTTTTGTATTTGGATATGAAACATCTATACTTTCCAATATACAGTTGTCTACTAATAACATACCACCTACCTGACACATAATTTTTCCTGTACCTCCCGCAACTTTTAGTGTTTGGCTGTTTCCATCATCATCCTTATATGATATAGTCGCAGCTATAGGATTTGGGGGAGGTTGATAGCTAAACGCAGACAAAAACTCAGCAAGCTCACTATACTCACCTTGCTTTTCGGCATAACGCGGTAAGCATAAACAACTCAAAATTTCTAATGATTCCATTAAATCTGTAGCTTTTCCATTTTGATTAGCTGCTGACCAACCATCATCTAAAACAGGTATATCTAGAGTAAATGACATAGGCTTACTGCCTTTCCAAATTTTTATAGTACCAGCTTTTAATACACCAGAACCGGCACCTTCTGTAACAGCCTGTGCTGCTAAATTACCAACAGATGAACCAAATTGTATTGGACTTTCATATTCACTGCCTATGGTATAATTAAAACTTTCCGGCAAATTTGCAGTAATAACATAATTCTTGGTGCTTACAGAGTCGCCGTTATATGTAAGTGTATCAACATCTTGTATATATATAATAGTCTGATGCCATCTACGCATATCATTTTTTATACCGACATTTGAAAAATCTAAGCTTCTAAATTTGCCTTTTTCACCTTCTGCTGAATTTTTGCTATCTATAGAGGTAAACAATGAATCAAAGCTACCAGCTATTTGACTGAATTTAGCATTTTTTATTACGTTTGATTCAACACTAAGTGTCGATGCTTGATCTGACACATTTTTTGCTAAAGCTGGAGCTGTATTTCCGCCTGCCATTATTTTGTACTCCCATTAGGTTTACCTATGTTATTCTTGTTAGCTACACTAACAGTAGCTTTACTATTCTTTGTAGCTTTTATGTTTTCTTTTAATAATTCATTAGTTTCTTTCTGAGTGCGTAAAGTTTCTTCTTTATTCGCTTTATCTTGCTCTGCATTGTTAGTATTTGTCTTAGTTAACTCTGCATTATTTTTGTCTACCTGCTTTCCACTCGAATTATCTATTGTAACTGGTTTTGATTTTGCAGCAGTACCTTTAAGCGCATTATCAACCGCTTTTGCGTCATCTGTTAAATTATCAAAAGTTTTACCTGATTTTATTTCATCTTCTATTAATTTTTTATCAGATTCTGCATACTTCTTTTGCATATCTTGTAAAATTTTAATTTCTTTGTCTGATAAATTATTACTCGAGAAGAAACCATAGTGCTCATCTAATAAATCTGTATATCTTGTAACCCATAACGGATATGTTCTAGGAGTAACTTTAATACCTGCTTGTTGCATGTGTAAAAGAAAACGCTCTGTCATATTACTTACACCTGCGAGTTTGGCTTTTTCTAGATTCAAATTACCATTATCATCTAATATCTTATCACCAAAAGATTGAATGTCAGATTCAATCAAACCTGCTTGGTGATCCATATTTTCACGTTTTTTCTGTAAGGCTTCTAATTCTTTACGAGCTTCTTTATCTTTTGGATTTTTATCAAGGCGCTCAAGCAACTCTTTTTCTCGAGCTTTCATTTTGCCCAAGATTTCTTGATCGCCTTTATCTTCTATAGTTTTTTTGCCTAAAGCATCCCTGACTTCATCATTTCGTATAAGTTGCATTATACCGCCACCAAGAAAACCTAGTATAGCACCGGCAATCAAGCCAGTAAATCCTGCAAATTTATATCCAATTGCTGCGCCCGCAACCATTCCAGTAAAGGTAGTAATACCAAATGGACCAACAGAAGCTGGTGGTGTATATTTTCCAGATTTAGCTTCATTGAGTCGATTATTAAAGTCTTCTTTAGCTTTTTGAATGCCAGTAATAGCAAAACCAATAACTGCACCGAGAGCAGCTGCTTGCATACTTTTACCAAATTTATAACCTAATACAGCGCCTTCTATAGCTGGCATAGCCCAACTAGATATACTGTCAGCAGTTTCTGCATTTATGCCCAAAAGAGTCTGTAAAAGAAATGAAGCACCTCCATTTATTATTGCTTGAGTCTTTTTTACTAAATCTGTTATACCGATATTATCAAACACATCTGTAACAAGACTTAATAAAACACCACCTGCAACAAGCGCTCCAAGCCAGTCGAAACTTTCTTTCTTTTTTTCTTTATCTTCTTTTTTCTTTTCTTTTTTGCCAAAATACTTTTCAAAAAGTCCACCTAATGCAGATACTAATCGATCATCTTTAGCATTTTCCACTGCAGAAGAAGTCTTTTTAGATTTGGTTGTGCCTTGTTCAGTAGCTTCATCTTTTTTATTTCCACCAAAAAGTTTATCTGTAATAAATGTACCAGCCGACTTAGCTTTTCCTATAATTCCTTTATCTAATCCAAATGTTTTTAATAACGCTGGATTTATACCCAAAGCACCGCCTAAGAAAAGATCTGTCATAACGTGAGCGTCTGGATTTTTAGTTAAAACTGTTTCAGTATTTTGTGATGTTTTTGATCTAGATTCTGTTTTAGGTTTAGCTACTGCAAAAGAATCTTTAGTTTTTTCTAAAGAAGAAACTTTTTCATTCTTTACAGCAGAAGAAGTCTTTTTAGTCTGTCTCTTTTCACGAGCTAAAACTAATTCTGACTGTATCTGATCTAAAGATTTAGCTATTTTATCTAATTTTTTAACAGATTGCTCAGCAGCTTTCTCTGTGCTAGCTTTAGACTTAGCTTCACTGAGTTTTTTTGTCGAATCTGTTATATTTATCTTTCCCATTTTTAACTCGTACTATTCTGTTTAGCTTGTTGTAGATCAATATCATATTGTACTTGTCTATCATAAAGCCATTCTAATTCTTCAAACGGCATTTCCATAAGATCATTATAGGCAATATGTAATTCTCTGATTAACCACCAAATACGCTCTAAAAGACTGTTAAGATCTATCCACGGAAAAGTAATCACCCAACGACAAAATATATTGTCTAGGTTCCTCCTTTCCACAAATAGGACATTTTATCATAATTTCTTCTTTAAAACCCCAAATAGTTTTAGCTAACCAATCTTCAATTTTAAGTATATCCTCTGCAGTTAATGTACCTTCTTCAGCAAATTTATATAATTCTTCTAAAGAATATACGTTTGATATGGCGGCTAAATCTGCTAAAAATACAAGATTATCTATAGATGTTAAATCTATATCTTTACTTTTAGCAAATTCATATATAATTGCATCATCGCCAACAGTTTTGTTTCTAATGTCAACTCTACCTAAATTATCCAATTCTATTTTAGTGCTAAAATTTTGAATATCACTAGGCTCCAAAATTTGTAATGCACCAATGTCTAATTCATGTACAAATTCTTTGCCACATTCTTCATTACTACAATTAAAATGTAGTTTAATAGGATAATTCTTAAAAGTTTTATATCTAATTTGATATAAAATATATTTAAAATCAAACCAAAAAAGCTTTTCAGCTGTCATCTCTTGATTATCAAATCTAATAAATTTTTTCAAAAAGTCTAAATATTCATCTGGACTTAATTGTTGTTTTTGAAATAGTGAAAAAGCATATTTAACTTCTAAAGGTGTAACTTTTCGTATTTCGATATTAAATGGTATAGTATATAAACTTTTACCAGGTAAATCTATTGGATAATATTCAATCATAATTTAACTCCTTTTTAACCATAAGTCTTATTAAAATCTGTAGTATTAGAAGTCCAGCTAGAAGCTGACAATAAATTATCTAATACTTTCATGCCACCAGTAGATATAGTTTCAGCTAATATCATACTGCCAGCTAATTCTTCATCAAATACAATTTTATCATAAACGAATGTAGCAGTAATAGTTAAACGTTTCGGGTCATTTGAATATTGTAAAGTATAAGTGCCTTGTTTAACAGGAAATGCTCCTTTTAATGTAAAATGTGCACTAGCACCACTACTTGTATCGCCTGAACCAAGCATACTACTAGCCGCACTAGTAAGTGATGTCAAACTACTACCATAAAAGTATACTTCAATATCTTTTTTATAATTAGCCAGAGGTTTAAAATATTCACCTTCTTTATCATAAATCAAATCTTGCCAAGCATTTAAATAATATTGTGTTAACATATTCTGTGAACAAAACATAGTTATACTAACTTGTTCCATATTTTCTAAATCTACGGCAAAATTTATCCAATTTGTACGAATACGGCGTGTTTCAGTTTTAAATGCACGCGGAGTAAAGGTTATTTCTTCTACAATAGGACTGTATTTATAACCGGCCACATTTTTAGCTACCGTGGCTAAACCATTCCCAACTTTTTCCCAAAAAGTCGGTTTAGTTTCAGTTGCACCACTTGTTTTTGTATCATTAGCTTTGGTATTTATAATATCTAGAGTAGGTAAAAGTACTTCAAATGAATTATTATTTTGTTCATCTGGTAAATTTTCTATCTGAAACGCTGTTTGAAGTCTTAAACTCATTATATAGCATGCTCCGTATATGAAAAGAAATCATAATTAAAACTTACATCTAAACTAACTGGTTCAGAACTACTCGGATTCATTTCGCTTACTGAATATTCAATAGGATAAAAACCTCTTAAATAAATTTTACGTGTTTGTTCACCTTTTGAATTATAAATTGTAACCTTACATGTTGTAGCATAT
>ODAI014207231.1_pt1 | contig 13874 bp, 13 predicted proteins | sample 1539321 | NCBI WGS metagenome assembly ODAI01 (sample SAMN02144231, study PRJEB22623) | gut metagenome | biome: sheep rumen | host: Ovis aries | place: New Zealand
GCCATAATCTTTGTATGCAAACGGGAAGTGTGTTTATCAAAGAATACCACCTCCTGAATCAGATATTTCAACTGGTTTCGAACCACATTCTCAAAAGAGAACGGATTTGCACGAAGCATATCAGATACACTGTCGTAATTGATTAACATCGCAGTAGAACGGGAAATATTCCAGAAATCCTCGTCGTCGGAGTGATCCTCTGTCTTATCTACCACCATGAACGCATCAATTGGAATCTGCGCTTTGGTAAAAGGCTGAACCGATTTGAAATCCGGTTTGATAGTCTCAGGTCCGCGCGGATATATCGGCATTCCGTCTACTACTGCATCTACTATCACCTTGAACAAATTACGGTAATCAGGATCATCTGCCTTTGCCGGGAAATAGAGCTGATAGTTCTGCTTATAACGCATGTCTATGATACGATATATGTAACGGGACCAAATCACATCATCAATGCGGTGGTCAACCATCACTATCGTGTCATGTGCCTGCGAGAACTCCTCCGTCTGGATACGGGCAGTACCCAATTCGTCAAAGAACGATGTAACCTGGTGTTGCGCATGCACTGTTGCAATACCCAATAGCAGGCATACAATAATACTACATTTCTTAATCATAATTGTTTGGTATTAATTCAGTGTTAATACAAGCGGTGCCAAGCGTTTCTCTTGCCCTCCTGGGCCTACCGCACGGATATCCTGCAATACGACCATTCCGCCTTTCTTTAACTTGTTAATCTGATTCACCTGATCCGGAGTGAACTTATTGCCTTTTGAATTGGTGGTCATACCATTGATTATCGCACGGAAACTCGTTACCTTAAACGGCAGGTTCAGCAATCCGTCTGGACCATAGGAAGCGGTAACAACACCTGTCGAGTGAGTTAATGTACTTAATGCGATATTACCCGAAGAATACTCTTTCTCGCGTGCAGAGAAGAATGCTTGAGGATCCGGCAATGCTTTTACGCGATAGTCCTGGCTACCCATACGCTGCATTCGACCGTCTTTCTCTGCATCTACCGTTACGGTAACCATCTTGGCTCCATCACCCGGCTTGATAATCCACGACTTGCCTTGACGACGGCAACTTCCTCCGCTGACACTCACCTTGATCTTGCTGTCATCGGTAACGCCCGGTACGGAAATGGTAAAGTTATTGTCATAACCGCGGTACATGATGTTCAGGTCAGTGTTAGAAATAGTCATCGCGGGAGGAATAACATCATACTCGCTTTGGAATTCAAGATTTTCCATCTCACCGGTAGACGGGTTCTGATAGGATATCCAACCTGAATATTTCTTATGCCCCTCGCTGGAGGCCGTTACTTCATAAAGACCTTGGTCATTGATTCGCTGACCGTCGATATAATACTCAGGCCGTTGTGTAGAGTCCACCGCTGCAAGAATAATCTGAGCAGTGTATTTGCCTCCGCGAATTACAGAGTTCGAATTCGGAATCACGTACGCGTTCAATTTATTCACACGCAGGTCACCCGCGTCCGTACGATCCATCAGATACTGAATCAGCTGACTCTCGATTGAACGTACGTCATTCTGCATCTTGGTCAAGATAGTTACAGATGCTCCTACCGGCATGCCGTCAAAGACTGCTACCTCCCAATCGCATGAGTCTTTCTCATGAGCATTATAGCCACGCTCTGTTGCTAAAGTCTGCTGGATTGAGTTACGTAACTCGGCATCCTCTTCTGCCAATCCGGCTGCGTAGTCGCGGTAGTATGCCACTAATTCTTTAAGCTCAAGACCATGACCTTGAACGATGGCATACTGACCCGTAACATCCAAGTTGGAGTTACCTTCAATATGCATAGTCGGGTCTATACCTTCGGCTTTCATAGCATTTACTTTCTTTTGACCATCGGCCAAAATCGCTATGTGCTCCTTGAAATCCTGAATATAGTTAAACAACGAATCCGCGCGATGCTGAACCTCGATAGCTTTGTCGAACCACTCCTGTGTCTTCTCCGGATTATCGGCGTTAGCAGCCTGAAAATCACGGTAGAGTTTAGCATTACGTGTATCCGATGCAGCGATTGAGGAGTGCAAACTATTGTCCACCAATGTAAAACCATTGAGGATGTCAGTACTTACGTTCAACGCCAACATGGCGGTGAGCACCAAGTACATCATACCAATCATTTTTTGTCTCGGGGTTTCCGGACAGTTTTTTGCTCCACCCATTACTGAAGTGTTTTATAGTTCTTACTTTTAATTATCGTAGCTTATTATGCCAATGCATTCAGCATATTTCCGTAGATGCCGTTGAGGTCAGCTACTTGTTTCTGTAACTGCTTGGCACCGTTTGCGAACGCGATTTGCGCATCTGCTGCTTCTTTGGCAGCTGCCGAAGCATTCTTTTGAGCCTCTACCTGTGCATTTACTGCCTGTAATTGCAACTCATATACAGTGTTCAGCGAAGCAATGCTCTTGCCTACCTGCTCTACACCTGCTTTATAGGCCTTTGTTTCTTCTGCAATATTAGTCATATCACTGCTTACCTGAGCGTAACTTTGTGCCAGAGTAGCTGTAGCTGCAGTATAAGACTCTGTGGCTACTTCTGCTGCTGCCAGTTTCTCATTCAGCTTGACACCTGTCTGAGCAACCTTACTCAACTCCGAGAATTGAGTAGCGGTCTTGGCCAAATCTGCAATTCCGTCTTTCAGAGCCTTCAAATCCTCATCTTTGAGCGTCGGAACCTTGCCCGCTGCTACTGCTGCCGGGCTCTCTGCACCGGCCACTGGAGCCTGAGGTGCTATGCCTGTTGCTGCTATTGCAGGACCGCCTGCTACACCTGCGCCTAACAATGTAGGACGAGCTTGTTTGGATTTCTCTTCAAGCAATTCCGGTTTCGTTCCGTACTCCAATAATTGCGGGAACACGTTCTCCCAGTGGAACTCGGGATGCGGATGTTCCAATGCGCCGATAATGAACAAGAAAGCCTCGGTAAACATACCGACCATCAGCACCTGACTGGCTCCTGGCCAGTGAAGAATTTTAAATAACGCACCGATGATAACGACGGACGCACCTACCGAGTAAACGATGTTTACAATGTTCTTACCATCGTAAGACTCATACCAATGCATGAATTTTGCACCAAAACCTTGCTGTGCAGCTTTTTCTGTAGCCATAATCTTTATAACTTATGTGTTAATGATATTTTTTTATTTTCTTTATTAATCGCCTATGTACGCACGTACACAACGGAATCCGATGTACGGACGGCTTTCGTATTGATACTCATACGTACGAACTCCGCACTGCATGAAATAACTGATATCCTTCCAGCTTCCGCCTTTGATAACTTTGCGTTTCAGAATGTCTGGATCGGCTTTACGAGCCATATAGGAAAAATCAGGATTCAAATCGTGAATATGAGTATTTGCTGCTGTTTGATAAGCAGAGTTAGTCCACTCCGATACGTTTCCTGCCATATCGAACAATCCGAAATCATTCGGACGGAACTGAGCTACTTTCATAGTTGTTGTACCGGTATCATCGTTATAAGCTCCACGGTAAGGCTTGAAATTAGCAAAGAAACAGCCTTTTCCGTCACGGGCATAGTTGCTTCCCCACGGATACATCGCCATCTTGCGACCGCCGCGCGCCGCGTACTCCCACTGAGCCTCTGTCGGCAAACGGTATGCATTTGCTTCTGTTGTAGAATAGGTATTGAACAACTTGGTACGCCAGTTACAGAATGCATGCGCCTGCTCCCAGGTTACGCCTACTACAGGATACTCGGCATATCCCGGATGTTTGAAATACATCTTCAACAACGGATCGTTATACGAGAATTGGAAATCACGAGCCCAGACCAAAGTATCCGGATAGATACAGATAATCTTCTCCGTCAACAGATCCTTCGGCTCACGTAACGGGCGGAAAATGGTCGAATCCTGGATTTCGCCCTCTTCGTTTACCCAGAACGTATCTACACGTGCTGTGGCTCCGGGAGGATAAGTACTCGTTGCCACGTCGAATTTATTACGCTGTGGCAATGCCTCATCCATATTCACCCATGTATAACGGTAATGCAAATGGTTCGTATTAAGACTTCCGTCGGAATAGAACATCGAAGACAATGCATCTACTACATCCTCCTCTTTACTCTTCCATGGGACTTTCTTACGCCAATCGATGCGGTAATTCTCCTCATCGAAATCTTCATCCTTCGGCTGAATAGCATAATCCGTCATACCGGAAGCAACCAGATTCGTCAATGCAATAGAGTCACGAACCCAGTTCACAAACTGACGATACTCATTGTTGGTAATCTCGGTCTCATCCATCCAGAATGCATCTACGGTTACCATCACGATATTATCCGGCTGCTCAAATACCGCCGACTGCGTGTTAGCACCCATCATGAAAGAACCTTTCTTGATGAATAACATTCCATAAGGATTAGCTTCTTTGAAATTAGTTCCTTTTGTTGCTCCTACCAGCTCTCCCGCCGGCTTGTTACAACCCGCCATTACTACCGCCAAAACGATTAATGGCAAAAATTTTGCTACTTTCATAAATATCTAATTGATTTATATTTATTCGTTCTTTTCGGTTTTAATATGTCAAAACCATATGCCAAATATATCTCATGACTGCCATAACTCTCCAAAAGCAATTTGTTTGTCGGCAGTTCACAACTATATCCCAACTGTAACCCGGATATAATATCTACTCCTAGTAGTATATTTACGCTTCCGGCTATTCTATATCCGAGTCCCCAACGATAACGGTCTTTGTAATCACACATCAGCGTCAAGTTTACATCCCAACTGATAAAATCACTCATCACCATTGCGCTCGGCGTCAACATCCACTCGCGATGATTCTTCAGTCTGAAGTGATATCCACCCGAAATATACATCGTTCCCACCAGTTTCACCGCCGAATAATCATCCCAATCCACTGACGGCTGAGTCAAGTGGCTGTAACTTCCGCCTACCCACCAGGTCGGTGTCACGTAATAAACGCCTACTCCCATGTCAAACCGCATTCCCGATTTGCTTCCCGTCGGAATAGCATCGTCATCCGCGTCGTGGTACTCATCCTCCATGTCCTTCAGGTTCACCGAATCACCTCGAAAACCCACATTGATGAAACCCAAATCAACTCCTACGCTCAAATAACCCTTTCCCAATTTCTGCCGGTAAGCATATTGTACGTAAAATGCTTGATTAGTAAATAATCCATACCGGTCATTCAAAAATTTCACTCCGGCTCCATGGCGGGTTTTGCCTATCACAAACGGCGAAGAGAAGGAAAACCAGGTACTCATCGGAGCGTTGGTAATATCTACATACTGCATGCGGTGCATACCAGCTACTTTCATCAAATCCCCTTCTCCCGCCGCTGCAGGATTATAGGCTGTTGGCAAATACATATATTGTCCCATCTGCGGATCAAACTGCGCACTCGCAGTAATGACTGCCACTAGGCAGAACAGAAGGCTAATACTCCTCTTCATCGAAGAAAAAGTCCTCGTCTTGAGTCGGATAATCAGGCCAAATATCCAAGATACTCTCATATTGTTCTTCGTCCTCATCTTCCAACTCATGCAAATTCTCTATTACTTCTGCTGGTGCACCGATACGGTTTGCGTAATCCAATAATTCGTCTTTGGTTGCCGGCCATGGCGCATCCTCTAATTTCGAAGCTAATTCTAACGTCCAATACATAGCTGTTAATTCAAAAAAGCGTGCAAAAGTAATAAAAACTTTTGAACTATGCAAATATTTTAACCAATATTTTACAAATTTCGCTGTTTTTTAGCACAAAAAGATTCAAATTCGTCAAATATTCTACATTTTCGCTAATTTTTCCACACATACTCTGCCTCTCCTGATTGATAACTTATGGCACGGGAGAGCACGAACAGATAATCACTCAGACGATTGATATATTGCCTGTACAATAATGACGAATTTGCTTCTATCATACGGCGTTCTGCACGCCTGCATACAGTCCGGCAGACATGGCAGGAAGTCACTGCCTGACTGCCCATCGGCAAGATGAATGCATGCTGCTGCGGCAGAAGTGATTGCATGGCATCAATCCATGATTCCATCTGCTTTACGTCATTATCGCTGATCCACTCGCCCGGAGCCTCGCTTAATCCGGCTCCTAAATTGAACAATTTGTTCTGAATCTGCGCCAACTGCTCTTCATACTTCGTTAATGCGGATACGTTTTGCGCATTAAGGGCTGTGCGTAACATTCCTACCCAACTATTGAGTTCATCTACAGTTCCGTAAGCCTCAATGCGTCTGTCTGTCTTGGAGATACGCTCGCCATTGGCCAAGGAAGTCTCGCCTTGATCTCCTGTTTTGGTATAAATAGCCATATTCTTATATATTTATTATAGGTGTATGATATAATGTCGTTTGAGATAGTGAGAATCAAAAAAGAGAATTCCCATATGGTACAAATCAATAGAAGTCGTCACCCGTTCCTCGTCTTTTATTCTTTGCCATGCGCGCTCCATCTCCTCGGAATAGTGGATATCATCCAGAACCATAATGCCTTTTTCCGGCATTTTGGAGGATAGAAAATGAAAATACCGCATAGTGGCTTCATACGTATGGTTTGCATCTATATAGACAAAATCCAATACTTCCGGCAAGACTGCCACTGAATGATTCGCAGAACAGGACGAAGACAATAACGTATTATCTATATTCCCTTCTACGCTTTGGATATTTTCCAATTGAAGTTGCCTCCACACTCCTTTGGCTATACGTAGGACCTCAGAACTGCCCTCATAAGTAACAACATGGTTGGAACTACTGGCAGAAGCCAGATACGCAGTCGTGATCCCGAGAGAAGTGCCCAATTCCAGAATATTCAGAGGGCGGTTGCTCTTCTGGGTCAGAAAATTCACTATTCTGAATAGACTCTGAGCCATCAGGGGGGACTCTAAATGAGTGGACGCTATTTCACATATTCGGCGGGAGATGACGGTTCCTTCAGGAGAACCCGCCGAACCGAAATCCACAACCTCTATACTGTCAGGACAAGCCGATAGCAACTCGCGCTGACGCTCTATACCCGCAAAACAATAAAATGAATTTTCGTCGCGCAATACAAAGCGGACTAATTCGAACAGATATGGAGAATGAATACCTTCACCTGTGGTGTTCCAGGCCGTCAAGCTGTGCTTGAGGTAGGACAAAATCCTATGTAATGTGCTATTTTTTGCCATTTATGGTGCAAAATTACAAAAATTCTTGCAAATATCCAAAAAAAAGAGTAATTTTGTCGCATGATTTTGAATTATATTTGGATTTCGCTCATTTTGCTTGCGGTTTTAATGGGAATTCTGCAGGCTATCTGTTTTGGAAACATAGATATCTTTTCTACGATTCTTAACTCTACTTTTGATAGTGCAAAGACTGGATTTGAATTGTCACTGGGACTGACCGGAGTTCTTTCGCTGTGGATGGGAATAATGAAAATCGGAGAACAAGCAGGCGCGGTTCAGTCCTTGGGAAAAGCTATCAATCCTTTCTTCTGTCGCATCTTTCCTGAGATACCGAAAGGGCATCCCGTCTTCGGATCTATGCTGATGAATATTGCGGCAAACATGCTGGGCTTGGACAACGCCGCTACGCCGATGGGACTCAAAGCCATGGGAGAACTGCAGGAACTGAATACCGATAAATCCAAGGCTTCCAATGCCATGATTATGTTTGTCGTTCTGGGAGCCAGCGGTTTGACACTTATTCCTACTACCATCATGGCATACCGGGCACAACTGGGCGCTGCAAACCCTGCAGATGTCTTCCTGCCGATTCTAATCGCCACCTACGTTGCAACGCTGGTCGGACTCATATGCGTATGCATCGCCCAGAAAATCAGGATGAAAGACCCTGTTGTATTAGGCACTGTTATCGGACTGACTGCCCTAGTGGGACTGTTGGTTTGGGGGGCTACACAGCTTGCGCCGCAAACGCTTTCGGTTGTCTCCGCAGCTGCCGCTGCCATCATCTTGTTGGGCGTGATTACATGGTTTGTCATCCAGGCCATGAGCAAACGCATTAACGTTTATGACGCTTTCATCGACGGGGCGAAAGGCGGATTCCAGACTGCTATTGGGATTATTCCTTATTTGATAGCAATATTAGTGGCGGTTGGCATGTTCCGTGCCAGTGGAGCTATGGGACTACTGGAACAGGGCATCGCGTGGTGCTTTGCCGCTTGCGGAATAAACCCCGACTTGGCGGGAGCCGTTCCTACGGCGCTGATGAAACCCCTATCAGGAAGTGGTGCTCGAGGACTCATGCTCGAAGCCATGACTACTCACGGAGCGGATAGTCTTGTCGGACGCCTCTGTTGCATCCTGCAAGGGACTACGGACACTACTTTTTATGTCCTCGCTGTCTATTTCGGGTCTGTGAATATCAAAGATACGCGGCATGCTGTGGCATGCTGTTTGTTGGCTGATTTAGCGGGAGCGATTGCTGCTTTTGCTATTGCACCGATATTTTTCGGGTAACATCTCGGTATTATATACATAGTATATAATACTAACGAAATAAACATAGAAAAATAGTGCGTGATTAGTACGTGATTAGTGCGAGATAAGTACGAGATAAGTGCGAGATTCTCGATATTAAGTAAGGGTTAACAACATGTAATTATGATATCCTTTAATTCGGATAGTATTGAAATGCCTGTGCTCGATGAGCGGAAAATAAACCGCTGGATTCGGGCGGTCGCTGCGCACTATGGATTTGCCGTAGGAAACATCAACTACATCTTCTGCTCTGATGAACGGGAACTGGAAGTCAACCGCCGGTTTCTGGGGCATGACTATTACACCGATGTCATCACTTTCGACTACTCCACGCCTTCCACCCTCAACGGGGACATCTTCATCTCACTTGACACCGTACGGTCAAATGCCGCTATGGTGGGAGTCACGTTTGATTACGAACTGCTACGGATAATCATCCATGGCGTGCTCCACCTCACCGGGCAAGGAGACAAAACACCGGAGACCAAGGCGCAGATGACCGCCAAAGAAGAGCACGCTTTATCCCTTTGGAAATAACAGTATCAGCCATGTTTGGCTGATTAAAAACTCAATAAATATGAAAAAGATCTATACTACCCTTTGTACTTGTTTCTTAGTACTGTACCCCTTTGTAGCTGCATCGGCCGTTAATTACTGCGCTCCCTCGTCATGGGGCTACGCCGGTACTAATGTCACCGGTGGCGGGAATGCTACGCCGACGTTGGTAGCCTCCGAATCCGCCCTCAAGAGCGCACTCGGGAAGGGAAACAATGTGATTATTATCACACAAAATATCACCGTAAAGAATCATATATCGTCCGACAAGAGCAACATGACCATTATGGCTCTGCCGGGCAAGAAACTCATCTCCGAGCAGCAGAACAAAGAAAACTCGGGTATCTTGTATCTGAAGGGCAGTAACCTCGTGCTACGCAACCTGACGTTTGAAGGTCCGGGCGCATACGACTGCGACGGATGGGATAACCTATGTCTGGACGGGGCAAAGAACGTATGGGTGGACCACTGCGATTTCCAGGACGGTTGCGACGGCAATTTTGATATCAAAGGCAAGAGCGACAACATCAGCGTTACCTGGTGTCGTTTCCGTTATCTGAAGACGCCTAAGCCTGGTGGTTCGGGCGGAACGGATGACCACCGTTTCTCTAACCTCATAGGCTCCGGAAGCAGCGACAAACCGACAGACGGGACATATAATATCACCTATGGTTATTGCTGGTGGGATCAAGGCTGCAAGCAACGAATGACGCGCTGCCGCAACTGCGAACTCCATTTCCTCAACTGCTATTGGAACAGCTCGGTAGCTGACTACTACGTAGGTCCGGAGAACGCGAAATGCTATTTTGAGGGATGCACCTTTGCCGGTAAAGCTAATAGTGCAAAAGGTATTTGGAGCGAATACAACGGCTCCACCAATTACTGCAAGTTCGTCAACTGCACAGGTAAACTGCCTTCCAATTCCGGTACTGTTGCTGCGCCGACCTACAGTTATGACCAGCTCACGGCTGCTACCGCTAAAAACCATATTACCAATACCTCATGCGGAGCCGGAGCTACATTAACCGTTACCGACAAAGCTGCCGTTTCCTCTTCCTGTGACAGCACGGAACCCGGAGGTGGAGATACGCCGGGTGGAGGTGAAGAAACGCCTGTTGTCGTGTCCGGAGACTGCTGCGTGGATCTGAGTCTCGGAGAAGAACCTACTACCGCCAATAAAGGTATTCCCGCTGAATTCGCACAATTATCCGTCACAGCCAATATGTCCAAGAGTACTTGGGACCAGGGCTACCTGAACCTTGGCGGCAATGCGGACTACATCACTTTCGATTTCTCGGCGTACCAGACCACGATCAAAGCCGTTGAGTTTGATGTCACCATCCCTAATCTGGACGCAAGCCAGAATAAAAACACCATTGCCTACCACTGGAATAGCACTGCCAATACCACCTATACCATCTCAAGCGCAGCAAAGGAAAGTGTCAAGCTATCTGCTCCCGCCAATGCCAAATCTTTCACAATTCAGCGCTCTGCCGGTACCGGAACAAGAATCAGCAAAGTATGCTTCGAATTGGAGGGTGCTACTCAAGCGGTAATAAACATCTCTGACAATACTCAGAAATCTAAAGGAAAGAAAATCCTGCGGAATGGGCAACTCCTCATCATCCGAGACGGAAAAACCTTTAATATTCTCGGTATGAGCCTGTGATGGGCTTGCTTTAGTACTTTTTTACAGTGCTTTAGTAATCTGCTTTCTAACAAACGGCACAAAATCAAGTAGTTAAGAAATTGTCTAAATAGCATTTTTAGTACTTTTTTATTTGGAAGAATACACTTTTTTGTAGTAATTTTGCATCGGATTTCGATAACCGATTTGGCGCCATGGTTGACCGAAATCAAACATGTTTAACTACAAAAAAATGATTATCAAATGAAAAAGTTTATTAATTTATTTACATTATTCCTTTTTATAGGATTAATGATGCAATCTTGCAAAGAAGAACGTAACACACCAACTGTCGACGACTCGACGAAAATTACGAAAAAAGCATTGAGAATGAATCAAGATGCTTACGATCAAATCCTAATGGATTTGGACAATTTGGATTTATCGTATGGCTTCTCAAGCGTTAGTGAAATTTCCACATATGAAGACTGGGACTTCACAGAGGTAGGAGGATGTTGGGGTGTTTTCGCTGCTGATGCTGAAGGGGCATGCCACGGTGCAGATATAGGCGAACGCATAGGAGGCAAATGGGGAGCTGTAATAGGTGCTGTTGCTGTCGGAGCTTCGAGTTCCGTTGCAGAATACATCAAGGAAAAAAATGATAATGATAACGATAATGATGGCATGCAAGTAGTTTTCAACCCGTCAAACCCGTTTGATTATACCAGGGATGGAAATCGGTTCAACTACGGAGGATGGGCTCCCATTGGTTCTGAGATTGGAGATCTGCATAATAGTATGGTAAATGAAATATTGACTGATATTGGCAATAGCAATCAGATTAATACACTATCTGAACTCTATGACTATGTATGTTACGCTGACTTCAATACGCTCAATACACTTTTTACACCACAACAGATTTCAGACGTTCAAACATACCTAAGTGAAAATCAGACAGATATTATTACTGATTTAGAGGATAACGGAATGACTACATTATGGCTGGGGCACCCGGATGAAATGGAAATTATCAAACACTATGCTTTTGTAATGACTCGACCAATGTTTTTCGACAGATTTCAATACACCATGGATTTCATGACTATTATTGATCAGGCATACCAATCACAGTTATTATCCGAGGAAAGCGCTGTGATTATCAATGGTACAATTTCCACATTTTATTGCAGCAAGACCGCATGGAACTATATTCAACCGGATCCTTTCTTTAATACTGATTTCATCATTCGCACAGACAACTCATGGTTTCTGACAAACAACCAAGAACATCTACAACAATTGATGTTTTCTAATGGAGACATAAATTTCGTAGGTTACCCGTATATAGAAAATGACACCATTAAACGTATTTATGTCTATGCTAATGACCCATTAAATACCGAATATGGACAGAGCGACTTAATTTTATCACTAGGGGAAATATTTACTAATAATATTAGTTCTATTTCTATTCTTGATAACAATAGAACGTGTGCCCCTATTGCCATCGGAAATTATCCGATTTATCCGGCAGCAGAGTATGAAGACTACATCTTCATAGATTTGGAAAGTCATATGGATTTAAATAATTAATTTGAGATAAATATGAAAAACAATACCTTGTCATCACGTTCCTACGACAATGAATTCCGTTGGTCGTATATACTCCGGACATTCGGTTTCTTACTATTTTTTGATTGCTTGTTTATTGTATCATTGATTATCCCTACTGTCATTCTTTATTTTGCAGGAGGATTAAAGCCAACTTTTTCTATGGGAGATGTTCGGATGTTAATTTTCACAAGCTGTATCGTACTTATTATTATCATGCTCAAATATTTCCATCGGTTTCGGACAGGGAAATATAGCATTGTTGGAGACAGTCTGATTGTGAAAGAAAACTATTTTAACAACGAAACAAGTCTAACAATACCTATTTCGCACATCAACGATGTTACGTATGCTCCAAACTTCTTGGATTTGAGGTGTTACCACGAGAAGGGCATCCAACTGCTCTTTACACCTTTCAGACTTTTGGAAATTACTGTAGGAAATCAAAAGTTTAAGTTGTACGCTTTTGCACATACCGAAGAACTATACAATGACCTGCGCAATCGAATAAATAATGGCTTTTAAAACAGATATACTAGTATGAATTACGAAATAGCAATTGGCAGCACTTTTTTGCTCATCGGAATTTTGGTAGTGGTATTTATCTGGATTATAATAAAGACAGATATTATTAACCACAAATTGGAAACGCAGGAATTGCAACGCAAGATAGCAGAACAAGAGTCGGAAGAATGGCAAGAGAAATTGCTGGAAAAGGTGAAAGAGAAAATCGCACTCACCGAACAGGCTCAGAACCGCATTACGCGCGGTGAAGACCTCGTGGCACAATTCATTTATCACCAGCAGGGCATTGAAGAACTGAGTCAGGAACTCTTCGATATTTACCAAAAGCCAATCAGTACGCTCAAAAAGAAATACCCCGACTTGACTGAACTGGACTTGTTAGTTCTTTGTCTCTTGGGAATTGGCATGGATAACGTCGAGATTTGTGCGATCCTGCGAATGGAAAAACGTACACTGTACCGACGCAGACAACTGATAGCACAACGTACAGGAATGTCCAGTACGATGCTGGAAGATTTCTCGAAAGGTATTCTGCAAGAGATAGTACCCGACAACTAATCAGAATAAGAATGGCGGCTCATAAGAGTCGCCATTCTTGTATGTAGCAGCCATGCATGGCTGATTTTTAGTCCTTGAACTTAGCTGCGAGGAACTCGCGGTTCAGACGGGCGATATTCGCCAGGCTGACACTCTTCGGGCACTCGGCAGCGCAAGCACCGGTGTTGGTACAGTTACCGAAACCGAGTTCGTCCATCTTAGCTACCATCGCTTTCGCGCGGGCAGCTGCCTCAATCTTACCTTGCGGCAGGAGAGCCAACTGGCTTACCTTAGCCGCGACGAACAGCATTGCCGAACCGTTCTTACAAGCCGCAGCGCATGCGCCGCAACCGATACAGGACGCAGCGTCCATAGCCTCGTCAGCAACGGGCTTCGGAATAGGAATAGCATTTGCGTCAGGTACACCGCCGGTGTTCACGCTCACGAAACCGCCTGCCTGCATGATCTTGTCATA
>ODAI012988215.1_pt1 | contig 13873 bp, 11 predicted proteins | sample 1539321 | NCBI WGS metagenome assembly ODAI01 (sample SAMN02144231, study PRJEB22623) | gut metagenome | biome: sheep rumen | host: Ovis aries | place: New Zealand
ATACTATAAGGACCAGCACTCGCAGACGCGCTATCTCGACAGCTACGACGACCACCATCGCCAGCGCTATCGCGCCGAGCGCGGCGAGTCGCTCATGCCCGGTCGCTATCGTCTGACGTGTGCCGTGCGTGCCAACGGCCGCGGTGCCTTTGCCTACACACTCATCGACGGGCAGAAGACGCTGCAGGAGATACCCGTCACGGGCAACGTGGGCGGCGGCATCTGGCAGGAGGCGGCCGACAGCGTAGACCGTGTTCGCGTGACCACGCAGCCCGACGAGCACGGCCAATGGAAGGTAGCTCAGGACATCAAGGAAATCGTTGCTGCCAACAACGGCGAAGGCTACGGCTGGTGCCGACTGACGTTCGAACCCATAGTCATCACGAAACCTAACACCGTTGTCAGCTACGGCGTGGCCACCGACCCTGATTTTACGGGTCAGACGTGGCTCGGCCAGTGGTTCTCGGCCTGCGACTTCGTTGTTGAGAGAATTGAAGAATGATGTGAACGAATTAGTTTTGTTAGACCATAAATTCGGTTAATATTTATTGATTATCGCGATAACAAAAGGCGGCACCCATGCGAGAGCACAGGTGCCGCCGATTGTTTGAAAGGGAACAGCACGTGAAATGTTGCTTCTTTTTCATGCCGCAGGTGTCAAGCTGCGTGTGGCATATTTGCTTGCCGTTGCCATGAAACGTGCCATTTGGCGGTCGCTGAGGTGGTGCTTTTCAGCGAAGTCGCCGGTTGTGTAACCTTTCTGGAGCATGTCGTGAAGGTCAATGAGCAAGTTGCCAAAGCCAAACTGAATCTTGTCAAGGCAATCGGCAACGAACAACAGCATGTCGTCGTAGCGCAGCGAATGGTCGGGCGCTATGCTGTCTGCTGCAGGCAGCAGGTCGCCCAAGGTCGTTGGGGCATCGTCGTAGACTGCCTCGTCCAACGAAACGCTGCCGTGGCGAATGAAGTCATATGCCAGCTTACGAATTTCGCTCTCGACGTACCACGTGGCATAAGAAATGAACTTGTTGCCCAGCGAGGCGTCGAAGTGGTCGGCAGCCTTGACCATTCCTTCACATCCCGCCATGATGAGGTCGTTCAGGGGCGCTCCAGAAAGCGTATAGTCCTTGGCTTTGCTGACGACATAGCGCAGGTTGGCTTCGATGAGTTGCTTGCGGGCTTCGGCCGACCCTTGGCGCATGCGTTGCCAAAGAGAGCGTTCCTCCTCCGGCATGAGCGGATGCGTATGGCTGATCTCCTTCAGGAAAGCGTTCACGCTGTCTGTGCTGCGGTCAGTAAAGACGATGTTTTTTCCGTTCTGATACATTTTGATAAAGCTTTTTTAGTGATTTGAAATAGTGTTCAGCAATGAGGCATCCATGATGACGGAGCCCCGGTGAGAGGCGGCAGGAATGAGAGTCCTGCCGAAGTGCAGCTGTGGACGATCAATGATGAAGGTTTCTGCTTGAGCCGATGCACGTCTGATGGCAATTCGCGATTGTGCCACGGCCTGACTGAAGAAGTGGTCGAAGTCGTCGCCGATGCTCTTCCTCAGCGCTTTGCTGTCCTTGAAATAGAGCATGGTGTAGAGTTGGCAAAGCTTTGCATAGCAACCTGCAGCTGCCTGGTGACGCTGGTAGCCGTTGGGGTGGAGCAGGGTGTAGATGTAGACGAGGCGGGAGCTGCGGTCTTTGAAGTTGACTGTGATTTCGCCCCCTTCTTCGTCGATGAGCAACACCTCGTAGCGGCATTTTGCCTTTTCCTCTCTACTCAATCTCACTTCCGCGGCCACGACCTTGGGCTTGAGCTCAAGGTCGGCTGCCATGTATTCAGCCAGTCGACGTTTCATCTCGTCCGGTGTCATGTTTTCGATGAGTTCTTTTATTCCTTCTTTCATATCATTGTGTTAATCGTACGCAAATATATGATGTTATTTTTATTTTTCAAAATTAATTGCGTTAAAATTACACAAATTAACGAATATTTACTATAAAAAAGAGTTTTGGGACCATTATGAGCCCCAAAATCCCCTTCGGTTTTGTGTAAAGTGCAGTTTCTTGGCCGATGTTCAAGCGTTCTTTTTTATTCAGTTCTTTTTGCTCATTTTGCAAATCCGACAACCCGGATGTGTTCTTTAGTGTTGGCAAGCAGTTCTGATTGGCAGTACTCTTTTATTTCCTCAAGCGAGGCATGTTTGCCCGAGAGAACATAATTGATGGCGCTCTTGCGGGCGATGTTCTCGATTTGTCCTCCTGAGAAGTCGAAGAGAGTTGCCAGCTGGTGGGCATCTTCGCTGCTGATGTCCTTCATCATGGAGCTCCAAATGAGTGATTTCACCTCGGTGTCAGGCTTGTGGAACTCCACCTTATAAAGGAAACGGCGCTCGAAAGCCTTGTCCAGATTGCTCGTCAGGTTGGTAGTTGCCACGAGAATTCCATCGAGTTCTTCCAGCTCTTGCAGTATGATGTTCTGCATGGCATTGTCCATCTTGTCGACCGAATGACTGATGTTCTCCGTTCGTTTGTTCATGATGGCGTCAGCCTCGTTGAAGAACAGGATGGGCATCACGTCGCTGTGTTTGCAGAGGTAGCGGTAGCGTGAGAACACCTCCTTGATGTTCTTCTCACTCTCGCCCACGAACTTGTCGCGCAATCCGGCAATGTCCACCTGCATGATGTCGCGTCCTGTCTTTTGGGCAATCTGCAGCACGGTTTCAGTCTTGCCAGTTCCCGGCGCTCCATAGAACAGGCATGCAAACCCTTTACGCATGCCCAGTTCCTCCAGTCGCTTCTGAACGTCAGGCAGGTTCTCTTGGCTCAGAAGGTTCGTGAGTTGCTCTATCTGCAGTTGCTCTGTGGCGTTGTAGAAGAGCGGCTTTGCCTTGATGCTGGCGTGCTTCTTCAGATAGCGGTTGTCGGGTCTGCGATTTCTGACCTTCGACCTGCTGGGCACATACTCAGAGAGCAATGCCATTTTTGCCCTCCGCGTGAGCTGATATTGTTCGGTGTTGGCCGTTCCATCCGTGCACTTATGCTCAATGAATCCTTTTCTTATCAGTACGTGTGTGCCGTTCTTGAGTTTGTTGCGCATGCCATCACATTCGAAATCGTTAGGATAAAGTCCTGTGATGGCTGAGAACGTGAGTCCTTCGTCGGAAGAATCGGCCCATTGGGCATAGTCGAAAACGACCATCAGCAGCAGCGACTGCACATGAATGTCCTTGAACTTCAGAATTTCGCGGCAAAGCGGCAGCTCTGGGTTAGCCGAAACGAGTTGCAACATCCATGTTTCGTCGTCTTCGAACATGGCAGAAGACGATTGCAGGTTCTTGTCGATGCGGGCTTCGAGCAGGTCGACAAATTGCTGTTCGCTGAGTCCGTCGATTTTCTCTGGCACAAACGCCTCGTTCTGGCGGATTGCCTTCAAGACTCCATCGGCCAATTCGAATCCGTCGCCCTTGCCGGTGAACTCTCGCATTTTCTTGTGTACAGCCCATCGCTTTGTCACGAGTTGTTCAATTTCGTCGGCATATGCCATCAGTGTCAGGCGCGAGCATGCAAGGAATTCGGCCATGTCTTTCCAGCTGACGCTGTTTCCGTTCTCAATCAGGATTGCAAGAACGACAATCTGCATGTCGCTAAGTCCCAGTTTCTCCTTCAGGTAGGCTAACGGCGATTCACAACTGTCCCAGAACTCCTGGGTCAGTTCTGAGTCCTCGGCCTGCAGGAGCACTTTGTTCAGTGCGGTAATGATGGTCCATGTTTCAGGCTCTTTCGTCTTGCCACTCATCGTTTTTTTTGGTGTTGTCGAAGTTTTCTTTGTCATGATGTTGTCTTGTTTCCTGTTTTCTGTGATTCATTTCTTTCCGTCTCATTGTCCCAGCGTGGCGATCTCAGCCGAAGTTCTCTCGCGGCAGAGCTTCGTCACGTTCAGCCCAGGTGGCGCAGAAGCCTGGCGGCGCTGGCGTGCTTGCGAATCTTGTCGATTCCGCGTTCGCGAATCTGGCGCACCCGTTCACGTGTCAGCCCCAGGTCGCTGCCAATGTCCTCCAGTCCTCTCTCAGGACATCCGATACCGAAACTCTGCAGGACAATCTTCCGTTCGCGCTCGCTCAGAACGGCCCCAAGCACCTGCATCAGGTCGCTCGTCAGCGAGTCGTGATCGACCTTGTGGTCAGCTGAATACTCGGTCGGGGAGGCCAGCATGTCGGAAAAAGTCGTTTCGTCGTCTTCCTTGATGGGGGCATCGATGCTGCCGACATGCACTTCCGTCTGCAGATTGGCCTCAATCTTGTTGATTTCGATTGCGATGATATCGCTCAGTTCCTCAGCCGAGGGATAGCGCTGATGCTGTTGCAGGAAGTCGTGTGTCGCCTTCTTTATCTTGTTGCTGATGGCAATCTGGCTCAAGGGTCTTCTGATGGTCTTGCTGTATTCGGCAATGGCTTGCAAGATGCCTTGCCTGATCCACCAGATGGCATAGGAGATGAACTTGAAGCCACGCGTCTCATCGAATTTGTCGGCAGCCTTGATCAGGCCGATGTTGCCCTCATTGATCAGGTCGGCCAATGCCACGCCCTGGTTTTGATACTGCTTGGCCACCGAGACCACGAATCTCAGATTGGCCGTTACGAGCCTTTCCTTTGCCCGCGCGCCTTTCCGTCCTCCTTCGTGTATGGTCTTGGCCAGCATTGCCTCTTCGTCGGGTGTCAGCATCGTGACACGTCCTATCTCTAAAAGATATTTGTTGAGCGATTCTTCTGATCGGTGTGTTAAGCTTTTCGCAATTTTCAGTTGTCTCATGTTTGCTTTTTTCGTCGGTTATGATGATCTCGTTTGCAAATATATCGTTCTAAAACAAAGTACCCCCCATATTATATACATATAAATTTGTTTTCGAGTCAAATCCTTTCATTCATTGCTTCAGCACGTTCGGTGATGCTGAATGGTGACATGGCAGAAGTCCCTTTGTGCCATCTGCCATGTCATTCACATATATAATAGAAAGAAAATGGAAAAATTTATGATTTATCGAAAAAAATAATTTTGTAATTTCCAGCACTCCAAAACCATAGCTCTAGCACTCCAATAGCATAGCTCTAGCACTCCAATAGCATAGCTCTAGCACTCCAAAAGTATAGCTCTAGCACTCCAATAGTATATCTCTAGCACTCCAAAAGTACTGCTATGACCAACAAAAAGGCCAAGTCCGGGAAATCTGGACTTGGCCTTTTGTCTTGCAGTTGACTGCGAAAGTTGCATTCTTACTTTGCAAAACCGAGTTTCTTCAGCCACTTGCCGACACGTTCTTTGCCTTCTCGGACTTCGTGCCCGTAAATCGAAAACTCACCAGTAACAGTGGCGTTGGGGTAGGCCTGCTTGACGTCTTTCACGCAATTGCCCAGCCCAGAGCCTTCATGAGTCGTAAAGGGAATGATGGTTTTTCCGTTCAGGTCGTACTTCTTGAAGAAAGTAAACATCACCTGCGGATAGGTGCCCCACCAGACTGGGCCGCCAATAAAGATGGTTTCGTAGGCTTCAAGATGATCGATTTCACCCTCAAACTCAGGCAACTCGCCATTTTGTTGCTCTTCCTTTGCAAGGTCGCAGAGTGGCCCATAGGCCATTCCGTCGTACTTGGAAGTCTTGATTTCGAACTGGTCGGCACCCGTCAGTTCTGTGATGTAATCGGCAACAATCTTGGTATTTCCTTCCTTGATGTTTCCAACCAAATAGTTGTCGCCCGCATGTGAGAAGAACACAATCAGCGCTTTGCCTTCGACGTTGACGGCAGGGGCCTGAGTTTCCTCAGCAGCAGACTCATTTAGGTTGGTTTCGCTCTTCTTGTTTCCGCTGCAAGCGGTTGACACCAGCAGTCCGAATGCCGATGCCAATAGAAATTTTATTGCTTTCATCGTTTGTTCTTAATTTTATAATTGCGTTTCTGTTAACCGTTCATCGATACCGACAACGTTCAACCATAAGTTTCAATGAGATACTTCACGAACTGCGTGTCGTGGAAGTTCACGGTGCCCGTGTCGTGCTGGTTCATGCCGGCAATCTGTTCCAAGTCTTCCTGAGTAAGCCTGAAGTCGAAGATGTTGAAGTTTTGTGCCATGCGTTCCTTGTGGCTCGACTTCGGAATGGCAACAATTCCACGCTGGGTGAGCCATCGCAAGGCAACCTGGGCCGCTGTCTTTCCATACTTGGCGCCAATGTTCGAAAGGACGTCGCTCTTCACGATTCCGTCGATACCTTGTCCGCCCAGCGGTCCCCAGGCCATCATCTTCGTGTCGGTTTCGTCCAGAATGGGCTCAATGCCATTTTGCTGAATCATTACGTTGCATTGCAGTTGGTTGACCATAGGCTTTATGTCGACATAGTGGGCAAAGTCGAAGAAGCGGGCTGCCTGGAAATTGCTGACGCCGATGGCGCATCATACGGCCATTATACAAATTGCGGTTTCTCTTATCTTTTTTCCTTTTTTTTCGCTCGTCAAGGTTCCACGAGGCGGGAAATGAAAGATGTTGATACATTTCATGAAGATTCGGTTACAAGCGGCGAACTCCATTTCGCGGTTTTTCCTTACCTTTGCAAACAAAGAACAGGAAAATTAAAAATGCAGCAATATGAAATTTAAAAGATTATCCTTGTCGGCAGTTCTTCTGACTGCCATCTCGGCTGCACCGGCGCAGAACCCGTTTGTGCAGACTTGGTTTACATCCGATCCGGCCCCCATGGTCCACGACGGAACGTTGTATGTCTACACAGGCCACGACGAAGATGGGGCCGACTTTTTCTGGATGCAGGAATGGCGTGTCTATTCCACAAGTGACATGGTGAACTGGCAAGACCACGGTTCGCCGCTGGCGTTGGAGAGCTTTTCGTGGGCCGACGACCGCGCGTGGGCCTCACAGGTCATTGAGCGCGACGGCAAGTTCTATTGGTACGTCTGTGCCCATTCGAAGATTTCAAAGGGCATGGCCATTGGCGTGGCTGTGAGCGACTCGCCCACGGGACCTTTCCGCGATGCCATTGGCAAACCACTCTACGAAGACGGAAAGTGGGACCACATCGACCCGACCGTGATGATTGATGACGACGGCCAGGCTTGGCTCATGTGGGGCAATCCGCGAGTCTATTACCTGAAACTCAACCGCGACATGATTTCATATGAAGGCGAGGTCGGAATGCTGCCCATGACAGAGGAGGCTTTCGGCTCGCCGGCCATGCATGAACGCGAAAAGGGCAAGAAATACAAGGATTCCTACGTGGAAGGTCCTTGGCTCAGAAAGGTTGAAGGTTCAAAGTTCAAGGTTCAAAGCGAGAAACAATACCAACTGCTTTATGCTGCCGGCGGCGTTCCGGAGCACATCAGCTATTCAACGGCACCCTCGCCAACAGGACCTTGGACCTATGCTGGTGAAATCATGCCGCTCAGCGAGACTGGGTCGTTCACCAATCACTGCGGTGTTGCCGACTACAAAGGCCATTCCTATTTCTTCTATCACACGGGTAAGCTTCCTGGTGGAGGCGGTTTCGGAAGAAGCGTTGCCGTTGAGGAGTTCAAATATAATGCTGATGGTTCCTTCCCGACAATTCTTCCCACCGACGAAGGCGTGGAACCCATAGAGGCGTTCAACCCCTTCCGCAAGGTTGAAGCTGAGACGATGGCTTTCTCAAAGGGTGTGAAGACGGAACAGAACGATGAGGTGGGAGTTTATGTCACCGACATTCACAACGGCGATTTCATCAAACTGCGGAACGTGGCCTTTGGGAACAAGACTCCCCGCACGTTCACGGCCCGCGTGGCAAGTGGCTTGCGAGGTGGCAAGATTGAAATCAGACTCGACAGTCTGGGCGGTCAGCTCCTGGGCGTGCTGGACGTTCCTGCAACCGGAGGTTGGGAAAAGTGGCAGACACTGACGCTCGACTTGCCCGTCATAGCCAGTGGAACTCACGATCTCTTTTTTGCTTTCACCGGGCGGAAGGGGCCGAAACTCTTCAACTTCGACTGGTGGGAGATGCGCGGATTGGAACAAGTGAACATGCCGTTGTTCCAGACCAAATACACCGCTGACCCCTCGCCGCTGGTTGTTGGCGACACTTTGTTCCTCTTCACGTCGCACGATGCCTCGCCCGAAGACATTCCCGACCCGAACGAGAAGAACTCGGCCGGATTCTTCATGTACGACTGGCTGCTATGGTCGACAACCGACATGGTGAACTGGACGGAACATGGAGCTGTGGCATCGCTGCAGGACTTCAAGTGGCGAAGCCGCGAAAATGGTGCGTGGGCCATTCAGACCGTTGAGCGCAACGGCAAGTATTATCTCTATGCGCCGCTCCATGGCCATGGCATTGGCGTGTTGGTTGCCGACTCGCCCTATGGACCTTTCCGCGATCCGCTGGGAAAGCCACTGGTGTGGCAGCAGGAACATTGGGACGACATCGACCCGACAGTGTTTGTCGACGACGACGGCCAGGCCTACATGTATTGGGGAAATCCCAACACGTATTATGCAAAGTTGAACGAGGACATGATCAGCCTGGATGGCGACATCGTGAAGCTGGATTACCACATCGACCACTATCAGGAGGGACCGTGGCTCTACAAGCGCAACGATCGTTGGTACCTGGCCTACGCGAGCACCTGCTGCCCTGAGGCACTGGGCTATGCCATGAGCGACAAGCCCACCGGACCGTGGCAGGCGAAGGGCTACATCATGCGGCCCACACCACGCGACCGCGGCAACCATCCGGGCATTTGCGACTTCAAGGGCCATTCCTATGTCTTCGGGCAGGACTACGACCTGATGCACCTGGACACGTTCGTCCATCACGAGCGCAGGTCGGTTTCGGCCACGGAGATCAGCTACAATGCCGACGGAACCATCGCTGAAGTGCCTTACTGGCTCGACCAGCAACCCATGAAGCAACTGAACTGGCTGAATCCCTACCAGCGCGTGGAGGCTGAGACCATGGCTTGGGGCTATGGACTGAAGTCGGCCAAAATGGGAATCGAGAACACAGGCGTAGTGGCTGACATGCCTGAGTCGACGGGTAAACGCAACATGTATGTTTATGACGTTGACGAAGGCGAGTACATTCGCCTGCGTGGAGTGGACTTTGGAAGTGGTGCAAAGCGCTTCAAGATTGCTGCCGCTGCAACGGGGGTATGTGAATTGGCCGTGAGACTCGACAGCCTGGAAGGTCCGGTGGTTGGTACCGTGAAGATTTCCAACACGGGATCGCTGGAGAAGTACAGGTCCTTTGGCGCAAAGGTCAAGAATGCCGCCGGCGTCCACGACCTTTATCTTTGCTTCAGCCACGTCGGCGGCGATGTCCGTCTGGACTGGTGGCAGTTCGGAAAATGACGAGTGACGCGCAAGAGAAACCTCCCCCGAATCCTCCAGTTGGAGGGCTCAGGGGAGGTCTCCTTATTGAGTGTTGCGCTGAAGCAGCTAGAACAGTTGGCCGACGAGCTGGGCCTCATCGCCTTCGAAGACGAAAACCGGTGTGGCGGGTTCGTAGGTCATGTTCGTGAATCTGCTGAGCTGAACGGCAAGGAAGGCCTTGTCGCGCGAAATGCAGAGCTCAGCCAGAAAATTGCCATTGGCAATCTGTTGCGGGCGGAAATCGCCAATTGCCTTGCTGAGTTCCTGGCGTGGTGATTCGAGAATGCGCTTCAGGCGTTCGCCGTCGGCAGGCGAAAGCTCGGCCTTTCGGGCATCAACGATGCTGTTTGTGGGTTTGTAAACGGCCGTTGTGACAAGGCCAAAAAAGGATTTGCTGACACCAATGCGGGCGTCAGTGCAGATGTCGTTCCACATCTGCAAGTGTTTTATGTTTGCCATTTTTTGATTGATTTTTCTTTGTTAATAATGTTCGTGAGATGGTCAGCCTTTGGTTGACTTTGGGCAAAGGAGCACTACTAACAAAGAAGGCGTCTGAGCGCGATGACATAATAAAGGCGCGGAGACGCAACGGCGATGCCATGGCAATGGTGGTCGTGGCACCGGCGAAGAGAAGGAAATGAAAGGTTCGACAGGTTGTTGGCAGCCCAGCGGCCAAGTTGCTGGCCCGGCTTGCCGCCATGAGTGGTCAGGAGTCGTACGGAACGTGAAGAAGCGACGCGGTGAGAATTGGTAGGAGACCGCAAGACAGTACCGACAGGCATCTGCGGAACATCAGAAATCAACGCCTCGAAGACGTCGCTGCTGCTGATTTGGGACGACGGTTGTGACGTGCTGACAGCCATTCTCTGCACCCCGGAACTGGTGATTGAACAGGGAAGAAAGCAGAGAATGGCTGCAACGAACAGGAACCGTGTGAGTAGTCTTTTCACTTCTTGATGATTTTCTTTACGACTGCAAAGGTAATGAAAAAAAAGGAATCAGACTAGAAACAGGGCGAAAAAACGGTTTATTTTCTGCTGGTTTCCACCTCACGAATGCAGTTCAGGGCATTCAGCGTGCGCGGATAGCCGATGAATGGCAGGTTTGAAGACAGGACGGCAATGAGGAAATCCTTGTCGTTGCCAACGTGGTAGTTGCCGGCAATGTGGCCTTTCAGCTGGGGCTCGCACCCGCCCTGGGCAGCGAGGAAGCAGAAGGTGATGAGTTCGCGCTGCTGCAGGTTGAGCCCGGTGCGTGTGTAGTAGTCGCCAAAACAGTTGTCGGCCAACCAAAGGTTGATGTGGCGGCTGTCGTCGGGCCCTGACTTCCAAAAGTCGCGCATCTGCTCGCCAAAACAGTCAACCTGGGCTTGGGTTCCTTTTTCGCGTCGATTCTGGGTGGTGGTCTGTGCCTGTGGGGGCAAGGGAAGGCTGATGCCGCGTGCGGTCAGGATGTCGTTCGTGGCTGTGAGGAATGGGCGGACACGGCCTAACCCGAGATAGGCAGTGGCCTGATAGACGATTTCCTTCACCTCGACAGGTGTCACACCGTTGTCGAGAGCTTGAGGAAGCATTTCGCGGAATTCGTCGATGCCCTGACAACCAAGCAGGGTGGCGAGGTAGCAGATGTGGCGTGTGCGGTCGTCAAGCTGGGTCTTCACTTGCCCGACCACCTCGTTGAAGGCGAACGCATCAAATCGTTGCGTGAACTCGGGGTCGGTTGTGGAAAGCAATTGCTGGCTTGCCGGCAACTTATCGTATTCCTCATCGGTGACAGGTTCGAGCCACTCGTTCGACGAACCCTCTTCTACATGCGTCATGTAGGTGAGGTGTTGGAACCACGAGTCTTTGGCAGCGCCATGCCAGTGTTTTGCCTCAGCAGGAATGGCGATGACCGTGCCGGGATGCATGGCAACGGGTTGCTTGCCCTCTTCGACGTACCAGCCATTGCCAGCCACGCAGATGAGCACCTGAACAGAGCGGTGATGGATGTGCCAATTGTTGCGGCAACGGGGCTCGAAGGTGACATTGACCAGACCTCCCTCAGGCGAGCCGACCGGAGCCAGATAGCTGTTGCCAATGAAATACTGGGCATAGCCCGTGTTTAATTGGCCTTTCGGCCAGATGTTGAAATCAACTTCCTGTATCATGTTTTCTTTTGTTTGATTTGTTGTCTGTGCGTTAGAGCCCAAACAGAATGCCAGGGCTAGCAATGAAAGGATTCGTTTCAGTTTCATATCTTACATTTTTAAATGATTGATTACGAATGCAAAAGTAGCAAAAATGCCTGAGAAGAACCGTGCACATTTTACGGTTTCTCTTACCAATAATACTGAAACTGACTGTTTGGGGCGTGTATGAGCGCGAGCAGTTCTGTAACAATCAGGGAGGAACGGGCAGTCAGCAGATTTCCTCAAGTGCGCCAGTTTCGGAATCAATGATGAATCCTCTGACGACGATGTCGCGTGGAACAAGCGGATGAGTCCTGATGGTTTCCACCGTCTTTCGCACTGATTCCGGGGTGTCCTTGAATCCCTCGAGCCATTGGTTCAGGTCGATGCCGCACTTGCGGATGACGTCGAGTGTTTCCTCCTTGATGCCACGAGCTGCCATTTCTTCGTGGAAGTGGCCGAAACTCATGTGGCAAGCTCCACAATGGCTGTGGGCCACCACCATAATTTCCGTCACTCCCAGCTCGTAGATGGCAACTATCAGGCTGCGCATGGCGGAGTCGAAAGGCGAAATGACCAGCCCACCGGCATTCTTGATGATTTTTGCGTCGCCGTTCTTCAAGCCCAGTGCGGCCGGCAGAAGCTCGGTCAGTCGGGTGTCCATGCATGAAAGCACGGCCAGCCGTTTGTCGGGATACTTGTCGGTGACATACTCTTCGTAGCGTTTTTCGGCTACGAATGTCTTGTTGAATTCAATGATTTTGTCTATCATGATGATGGATGGGATTAAGTTTTTCTATTGTTTCTTGTTGCGTCGGTAGGCGAGGGGAGTGACGCCGCTTTTCAACTTGAAGAAATTAGTGAAGGCCGACTGGTCGTGGAAGTCCAGTTCGCTGGCAATCTCGCTCATGGTCATGTCGGTGGTCTTCAGCAATTTGCATATCTCGTTATATAGGAATGACGACAGGTAGCCATAGACGGTGTTGCCCGAGAGTTCCTTCACCGTGCGCGAAAGATAGGTGGGCGTGATGTTCAGCTGGTCGGCGTAGAACTTGATTTGCCGCTCTTTGCGAAAGTTGCGCATGGCCAGATGAATGAAAATCTTGAAAAGATTCTCTTTGTGCTTGATGTCTTGAGGTGTCACGTTGCTGCCATAGATCATCTCGGCCAGGAACAGCTGCGAGACGTGCATGTAGTGCTTCAGCATCTCACCTTTATATATATGTGGCTGGCGGATGGCTTTCAGAATTTGCTGGAAGAGCTCGTAGAATTCGGCTGCCTTCGATTCGTCAAGATGGAAGACGGCATGCGGACGGATGACCTCATTGGGCAACTGCGAGCGCAGGTTTTCGTCCATATCCAGGATGTCATCATAATACTGGGCATCAATCAGCAGGTGGACAGCGCTTACTTCCTGCGTGCTGCCGTGGTAGGTGACGTGGCAATGTGGCGGCAGAATCATCAAGTCGTGCATGTCGAGTTCCAGAAGGTCGTTGTCCACCTCGTAGCTATGCCGTCCGTCGACGATAAGCACGATGCTATAGCAACTCAGCGATATTCCTTCGACAGGGAGCATCGTGATGAGGTTACGGTCGGTCGTCATGCACGAGATAATCGCACCGAAAGTGTCTTCTATGTGGAAAAGGTCGTTTATCTCTTGCAGATTGTAATGTCTTGTAGTCATAGATTTGCAAATTCTGTTTGCAAATTTACAAATAAAAAACAACATTTGCAAATCTGTGCAGGATTTTACAAAAAATGGTTTGGATTTTGTAAATATGTTCTTAAAAAAAATGCCTACTTTTGCAACCGTAAACCTAATAACATCTGACAATCTTATGGCAACAACATTGGTACTGATTCAATTGGCAATCGTGCTGGCATTGATTTTCATCGGTGCTCGCGTAGGAGGTATCGGCCTCGGTATTTACGGCATGGTTGGCGTGTTCATCCTGGTATTTCTTTTCGGATTGCGTCCGGGTAGTGTGCCTGTCGACGTGATGCTCATCATCGTGGCCGTCATCACGGCTACGGCAGCCCTGCAGGCAGCAGGTGGCCTTGACTATCTCGTGGGCTTGGCCTCGAAGTTCCTGCACAAGCATCCTGAGCGCATCACTTACTACGGCCCGCTCACAACGTGGCTCTTCTGCCTCGTTGCCGGAACAGCTCATACTTCTTACTCACTCTTGCCCATCATCTCCGAGATTGCCCGCGACAACAAGATTCGTCCCGAGCGTCCCATGACGGTGGCCACGATTGCAGCCTCGCTGGGCATCACCGGCAGTCCCATGTCGGCCGCCACGGCA
>ODAI012738858.1_pt1 | contig 13871 bp, 10 predicted proteins | sample 1539321 | NCBI WGS metagenome assembly ODAI01 (sample SAMN02144231, study PRJEB22623) | gut metagenome | biome: sheep rumen | host: Ovis aries | place: New Zealand
CACCCGTTCTCATTCCGAACACGGTAGTTAAGCTCTTTCGCGCCGACAATACTTGGCTGGCGACGGCCCGGGAAAATAGGTAATGCCAACATCAAATGTATGGGGAGTCATCCAATAGGATGGCTTTTCTTTTTTTACTTGTTATGACTTCAAACTATTCTATAGGCAACATTCATAATAAAATAGTGGAAAATTTATCCTTTGTGTGTTACAATAACTTTGATTACAGTAAATTAAGGTGGATTTATGACATTATCACTGATTATTCCCTGCTTTAATGAGGAAGAGTGCGTTGAGAAATTTTTTGAAGCGGCAAATGCCGTCTTTTCCCTGCTGCCATATAAAACAGAATACATTTTTGTGAACGACGGCAGCAGCGACCACACCCTTTCTCTGTTAAAAAAGCTCTATGTAAATTATGCCGGTATCAATATCATCTCCTTTTCCCGCAACTTCGGCAAAGAGGCAGCCATGTATGCCGGCTTAAAGGCGGCGAAGGGCGATTACCTTTGCTTTATTGATGCCGATTTGCAGCAGCGCCCCGAGCTCGTGGCGAAGATGGTAGAGCTGCTTGAAAAGCACAGCGAGTACGACTGCATTGCCGCCTTTGCAAAGGAGCGGCAGGACGAAAGCTCGTTTGCCCGCTTTGCAAAAGCAAAATTTTATAAAATTATGACCCGCATCAGCGGCATAGAATTTGTCGGCGGTGCAAGCGATTTTCGCTGCTTCAGGCGCAATGTGGCAGATGCCATTTTGGAGCTGAGCGAGTACCACCGCTTTACAAAGGGTTTATTTGCCTGGGTCGGGTTCAATACGCGCTATGTGCCCTATGAAATTCAAGAGCGCAACGGCGGTCAATCCAAGTGGACCCTGGCGAATCTTTTCTCCTATGCGTTTGACGGCTTGGTTGCCTTTTCCGTGAAACCGCTGCGCTGGCCGTTATACATCGGGCTGGGCACGGTTACCTTCGGCATTCTCTACTTGCTGTTTTATATCATTTTTAACCTTATTCGCTCCCAAAGCTTTTCGGAGGCTGCGATTTTGATAGCGCTGTTGTTTATTTTCTTCGGCATAACCCTGTGTGCTATCGGCATCGCGGGCGAATATATCGGCAAAATTCACCTGCAGGTAAAGCAACGGCCTCCCTTTATCATTTCCCGCAACTACAATGCGCGAGAACGAGAGCAATATGCGCCGTTGCTTCAGCAGGAGCTGGAAAAAGAGGCTATCGAGCTGAAAAAGTTAAAAATCAAGCGCGCCAAATATAAAGAAATGAAGCGCAAAAAGAAAATCATGGAGCAGCTTGTTGCCCAACAGGAGCTGGAGCGAGAAGCGGAAAACGCCGAAGCCGAGGCGGAGCAAATCACCGAAACCGACAGCGACAAGAAGCCCAAAAAGGCAAAAAAAATAAAAGCCAAAAAAACAAAGCCCGAGCCGCAGGAAGAAGATGTTTACACCACCGGCCCCGAGGTCGGCTTTGAGGATGATTAAAGCTACAAAATGCTAAAAATGAGGAGAGCAGCGATGCTGCTCTCCTTTTTCATGAATTTTGTTTTTATTGTTCCCGGGTTTCGGCAGCCTTTTTATCCAAAGCTAATTTCATCTGCCGCAGGGCTTTCAAATACTTAAGCAGCGCGGTAAAGGTGATACCGGCTACAAACACAATTAAACCGAAAGCAATCCACGGTGCCGCGGGGAAATTCATAATTTCCATAATTTCCAGCGTGGTCGACATGGTCGACATTAAAATTGATAAAAGCAGCATGCGCAAAACCACTCTTGAGGTGTTCATTTCCTCTTTTCGCAGCGCATAATCTTGCATTTCATCCGCTATTCTCACGGTGCTCGCCATAATCATATATATCGAAATGAGCATGCACATTTCCTCGGCAATGCTCATAAACGCCGCGATGGCTTCATTCGCATTTGTCAGTACCGTTTGGGCAACCGCGCAAGCAATGCCGATACATAACCAAGCCCTGACCTTTTTAAAAGCGGAATGTTGCTTTGCTGCCAAATTCACACCGCTGAAGGTCATAAAAAAAGCAATCGTTTTCAGTATTGCAGTTACTAAAATACTGATAATACCCAACAAAGCGAGCACCGGGCTGTACTCAATGCTAAAAATCGTCAAGCTTGCGGTAATAAAGGTAAAAACAAACGCGATAACGGATAAAACCTCTGCATGGTAGATGCGATTTATCGCTTTGCTCAAAAGTTGATAATTCATCCGTTTTCTCCCATCAAACCAGATTGCAAAAGAAAAATCTACTTAAATTCCAGCTCGATTTTATCGACCTTGCCGCTGTAGGGCACATATTCCACACCGGCGGAATCCAGCATTTTTTTGGATGCCTTTGTGCCATCTGTTTCGGCATATTTATCGGAAAGGTAAATAATCTTTTTGATACCGCTTTGAATAATTGCTTTTGCACATTCATTACAGGGAAACAGTGTGACATAGGCGGTGCAGTTTTCCAAGGAGCCGGAGCGGTTGTTTAAAATCGCATTGAGCTCGGCATGGCACACAAAGGCGTACTTTGTTTCCAGCATGCCGCCCTCTCTTTCCCACGGGTAATCATTGTCATCACAGCCGGCAGGCATGCCGTTGTACCCCATGCTCATAATTCTCTTGTCGGGGTTGACTATGCAACAGCCAACCTGCGTGCTGGGGTCCTTGGAGCGCTTTGCGCTCATCAGTGCAATTCCCATAAAATATTCATCCCAAGAAATATAATCGGTTCTTTTTGACATCTTTTTCCCTCCTTGTCGCCTATATAATATTTAAACATAGTATTAACAATTTTTCAATAGTATTGTTATTTTTTACCACTTGTGTTATACTATTTCTAATATTGTAAAAAATAATCAAAGAGGTATTTAGATGTCTTTTTTAGAAAAAATATTCGGTAATTATTCCGAAAAAGAAGTAAAGAGAATTAAGCCGACCGCCGCAAAGGTCATGGCGCTGGAGGATAAATATGCCGCTATGAGCGATGAGCAGCTCAAAGCGCAAACCCCGGCTCTCAAGGAGCGCTTGGCGGCAGGCGAGAGCTTAGATGATATTTTGCCCGATGCCTTTGCCGTTTGCCGCGAGGCAGCATGGCGCGTGCTCGGCATGAAGCACTTCGAGGTGCAGGTTATCGGTGGTATCATTCTCCACCAGGGCCGCATCGCCGAGATGAAAACGGGTGAAGGTAAAACCCTCGTGGCAACCCTCCCCGCCTACTTAAACGGCTTGACCGGCAAGGGTGTGCACATTGTCACGGTCAACGATTACCTGGCACGCCGTGACTCGGAGTGGATGGGCAAGCTCTACAATTGGCTCGGCTTAAGTGTCGGCTTGATTATCCACGAAAAGGACGATGCCGAGAGGCGGCAGGCTTACCTGTGCGATATCACCTATGGCACCAACAACGAAATGGGCTTTGACTACCTGCGCGATAATATGGTGGTGCACAAGGCAAACAAGGTGCAACAAAAAGGGCATAACTACGGTATTGTCGACGAGGTCGACTCCATTTTAATCGATGAAGCGAGAACCCCTCTTATCATTTCCGGCAGAGGCGAGGACTCCAGCTCTCTTTATGATGATGCAGACCGCTTCGCCAAGACCCTGCACAAGGTCAAGGTTAAGGAAATGGCGGAAAAAGAGGACAATGACGAGCTGTATGAGGATGCCGACTACATTGTCGATGAAAAGGCGAAAACCGCTACTCTGACCAGGCGCGGTGTTGCCAAAGCGGAAAACCATTTCGGTGTTGAAAACCTGATGGATAGCGACAATATGACCCTGCTGCACCACATTGACCAGGCGATTAAAGCCAACGGTGTCATGACCAAGGATATCGACTACGTGGTCAAAGACGGCGAGGTCTTAATTGTCGATGAATTTACGGGCCGTATCATGCTCGGCAGGCGCTATAACGAAGGCCTGCACCAGGCGATTGAAGCCAAAGAGGGTGTGAAGATTCGCAATGAATCCAAGACCCTTGCCACCATCACCTTCCAAAACTATTTCCGGCTCTATGAGAAGCTCTCCGGCATGACCGGTACGGCTTTGACCGAGAGCGAGGAATTTCAGGAGATTTACTCCTTAGATGCCATTGAAACCCCGACCAACAAGCCGGTTATCCGCATCGACCGACCCGATGTTATCTACCGCACCGAGCAGGCAAAGTACAATGCCGTTGTCGAGCAAATCAAGGCTTGCCACGAAAAGGGGCAACCCGTTTTGGTCGGTACCATCAGCATCGAGAAGAGCGAAATTATTTCCAAATATCTGAAAAAGGCGAAAATAAAGCACGAGGTGCTCAACGCAAAGCAGCATGAGCGCGAGGCAGCAATCGTCGCGCAAGCCGGCAAGTTCGGCGCAGTGACCATTGCCACCAACATGGCAGGTCGCGGTACCGATATTGTGCTGGGCGGTAACGCGGAATTTCTCGCCAAGAGCCAAATGGCGAAAGAGGGCTTCGAGCCGGAGATGATTGCCGATGCCTTCGCTTATTTTGAAACCGAGGATGAAGAAATTCTCGCTGCCAGAGCCAAGGCAAGAGAATATGAGGAAGCCTATAAAGAAGAGATTAAAGAGGAAGCAGACAAGGTGCGCGCAGCCGGCGGCTTGTATATCCTCGGCACCGAGCGCCACGAATCCAGGCGTATTGATAACCAGCTCCGCGGCCGTTCCGGCAGACAGGGCGACCCCGGCGAAAGCCGCTTCTTCCTCTCGCTTGAGGATGATTTGCTGCGCTTGTTCGGCGGGCAGAGAATCGACAATATCATGGGCATGCTCAATGTTGAGGACGATATGCCCATTGAAAACAAAATGCTTTCCAAAACCATTGAAAATGCACAATTAAAGGTGGAAGGCAGAAACTTTGCCATTCGTAAGCAGGTCTTGCAATACGATGATGTGATGAACAAGCAAAGAGAAATCATCTACGAGCAGCGCGACCAGGTGCTTGATGATAAGGATTTGAAGGACTCCATTCTCGCAATGATGGATGAAAATATTGCCGAAAATGTCAAGCTGTTCTGCAATGAATCCAGCCCCGTTGAGGATTGGAACCTGCAGGGCTTAAAAGAAAAATACATCGGTTGGCTCACAAAGGACGAGGATTTTAAATATACTGATAGTGAGAAAGCAAGTGTCACCACCGAGCAGATTACCGATATGCTCACCGAGAGAGGACACGCGCTGTACGAGAGCAGAGAAACCGAGTTTGGCGCCGAGACCATGCGCGAGCTCGAGCGCGTGGTGCTGCTGCGCAATGTGGATACCCATTGGATGGACCACATCGATGCCATGGAGGAGCTCAAGCGCGGTATCGGTCTGCGCGCCATGGCGCAAAGAGACCCTGTGGTGGAGTTCCGCCTCGAGGGCTTCGATATGTTTGATGAAATGACAGCCGCGATTCGCGAGGATACGGTTCGCATGATGCTTACGCTGCGCATTCACAAGGAAGCGCCCGTGCAAAGAAAGCAGGTAGCTAAGCCGACAATGGCAGCAGGCGGCGGTACCGACGGCAGCGAAAAAGCAAAGCCTGTCAGAAAAAGCAAAAAGGTCGGTCCGAACGACCCTTGCCCGTGCGGCAGCGGTAAAAAGTACAAAAAATGCTGTATGCAAAAGGATAAGCAGGCAGCTTTAAACCAATAAGCAGCCGTTTTTTACCAAATCACCTTCGCGCAAAGCGACCGCTCCGCGCGCGAGAGCGGCGGCAAAAATTTGTTACAAAATATTACAAAAACTCTAAAAGGTTTGATTATTTAAGATTATATATTATAATATTATTTTGTAACGGAGTGTATTATTTTTTAAATTTTACAAATCATAATAACGATTTTTAGTATATTAGGAGACTGCTGAATGGATAAATTGGTTATTCAAGGCGGCAATAAGCTATATGGCAGTGTGACCATCGGCGGCGCCAAAAACGCCGTTGTGGCACTTCTTCCCGCAACCCTGCTGGCAAGGGATATTGTTGTGCTTGAAAATGTTCCCGCAATTCGCGATGTGCGCATTATGCTCGGTATTATGGGGCAGCTTGGCGCGCAAATCAAGATGCTGGATAAAACAACCTATCAAATAGATACCAGGCATATTGAGTACCAGGTCGTGCCCAATGAAGTGGCAAAAAGGCTGAGAGCGTCCTACTACTTAATCGGTGCCATGCTCGGCACCTTCGGGAAGGCGGATGTTTCTCTGCCGGGCGGCTGCGATTTCGGTGTCAGACCGATTAATTTGCACCTCAAGGGCTTCAAAAGCCTCGGGGCACAGGTGGATGTTTCCAACGGGATGGTTAAAGCCTCCACCACAGGCGGCTTGACCGGCTCCTCTATCTATATGGATGAGGTCAGTGTCGGCGCCACGATCAATGTCATGCTTGCCGCCGTGAAGGCACATGGGCTGACCATTATTGAAAACGCCGCAAAAGAGCCGCATATTGTTGACCTTGCGAACTTTTTAAACCGCATGGGTGCCAACGTGCGCGGTGCGGGTACCGATGTGATTAAAATCAAGGGTGTGGAGAGCCTCCACGGCTGTCAATACTCTGTTATCCCCGACCAAATCGAGGCGGGAACCTATATGGCTGCCGTTGCCGCTGCAGGCGGCGATGTCATCATCAAAAATGTCACCCCGAAGCACTTAGAGAGCATTATTGCAAAATTGGCAGAGTGCGGGGTCGACATAGAAGAGGGTGATGATGAAATCCGCGTCAGGCGCTTCGGAGAGCTGAACCACTGTAATGTTAAGACCATGCCGCATCCCGGTTTTCCGACCGATATGCAGCCGCAAATTGTTGCACTGCTTTCTCTTGCCAACGGCACAAGCATTGTGAATGAAAGCGTGTGGGAAAGCCGCTTCCGCTATGTAAACCAGCTGACAAAGCTCGGTGCGGTTATCAATGTGGAGGGCTCCAAGACAGCGGTCATTCAGGGTGTGAAATCCTTGAAAGGCGCTTGTGTGAATGCAACCGATTTGCGCGCCGGTGCCGCCATGCTGATTGCAGGGCTTGCCGCCGAGGGCGAAACGGAAATCGAGGACATTTACCACATCGAGCGCGGCTATGAAGATGTTGTGGAAAAATTCAGAGCACTCGGCGCCGATATCCAAAAGCGCTATTATCCGGATGACGATGATATCCGCATGAGAGCATAAAAAAGCGAGCGAGTTTTGCACTCGCTCTTTTTCATTTTCCTTCTGAAACACCGGCTCTCCCGCGCTTTGTATGATAAAAAACAGAACAGCAAAAATCTATTAATTTTCATTTCACCAGAATAGAGGTATTATGGCAAAATTTTTATCTTTATTTTCCGGCTCTTCCGGCAACAGCACCTATCTTGAGGACAGCACTGCGCGCATCTTAATTGATGCGGGGCGAACGGCTAAGCAGCTTTCCGAAGCTTTAGCGGCGCGGGAAATCGACCCTGCCGCAATCGATGCGCTCTTGATTACCCACGAGCATGTGGACCATGCGCAGGGCATTCGCGTGTTTGCTTCCAAATACAATGTGCCGGTCTATGCCACTGCCGGTACCATCGAGGGCTTAAAAAAGAAAGGCTTTGTGAATGAGAAAACAGCGCTGCATGACATCGGCGAAGCACTCTCTATCGGCGGTATGCACATCACTCCCTTTCCGACCTCACACGATACATACGAGCCCTGCGGCTTCAGCGTTACCACGGCAGATGAGAGAAAATTCACCCTGTGCACAGACACGGGCATTTTAACAGAGCAAAGCAAAAAGGCGCTTGCCGGCTCCGATGCCGTGGTGCTCGAGAGCAATCATGAATTAAATATGCTCTTAAACGGCCCTTACCCATACCCGCTGAAAATGCGCGTTTCCGGTGCAAAGGGGCACTTGAGCAATGATGATTGCGCCCGCGAGCTGGTGCGCTTGGTTGAGAGCGGCACCTCGCGCTTGTTTTTAGGGCACTTAAGCCGCGAAAATAACACCCCGGAAATTGCGGAAGCAACGGCAGCTTCCGCCTTGACCATAGCCGGTATGAAGCGCGATTTTGATTATACGCTGGAGGTGCTCCCTCCCGTAAACACCAAAAAGGCGGTGATTTTTTAATGCAAAGGGTAAAAATCATTTGTATCGGCAAGCTCAAGGAAAAATACCTTACTGCCGCAGTAGAGGAATACCTCAAGCGCTTGAGCGCCTTTTGCAAACCGGAGATTGCGGAGCTTCCCGAAGCACGCCTGCCCGAGAACCCTTCCCCGGCACAAATCGAAGCAGGTTTACAAAAGGAAGCACAAAAAATCCTTGCCGAAATTCCCGCCGGTGCATATACCTACTGCCTGCAAATCGAAGGCAGGCAGCTTTCAAGCGAAGCGCTTGCCAAAAGCTTTGCGGAAAATGCACTCAGCGGCAAAAGCACGCTTGTGTTTATCATCGGCTCCTCCTTCGGGTTAGCACGGGAGGTAAAAACAAGGTGCGATTTTCCGCTCTCGTTTTCCAAAATGACCTTCCCGCATCAGCTTGCAAGGGTGATGCTTCTCGAGCAAATTTACCGCGCCTTTTCCATTAATGCTAACACAAAATATCATAAATAATCCGTGTAATAGCAATAGCGATTACATTTATTTTTAGCAAAAAAAGGGATGTCATTCGTGACATCCCTTTCACTATTATTTACTTTATCAGTGAATCCCGCCGGAAACGAAATCGGAAATAGAGTGTCTGTTTTCGTTCAGCTGGCAGAAGGTCTCCCCGTAAATAAACTTTTGCACATCGGTTGCGGTTTTCGGTACATCGACTACCCATACCCAAGCGCCGTTGTATGTGCCGCCCCAATAATACTTGTAGTTTTCGGGCTCCACCTCTCCGGAAATGGGCGCGGTCAGCTGTTCCATTTCAAAGTCCTTCCAGCCGCCAAAGACAGCCTTTTGACCAAGCTTTGAAATATCCTTTTGAGAGAAGTTGGTGGAAACATAGCCCTTTTCGAGGTAGCTGTCTACCGTCTTAAACAGCTCGGTTGTGGAAAGCTCGCCGATTCTCTCGAGCATTGCGCTCATTACCTTTCTTTGTCTCTCGGTTCTCTTAATATCGCTGTCAAGCTTACGGATTCTGGAGTATACCAATGCTTCCAAGCCGTTGAGCTTCACATGTTCACCGGCGCTGGCATGCCAGGAATACTGCGCGGTCTCTGTCAAAAAGGCATTTTCCGCCTCGGTAACATCCACATAAATGCCGCCCATGGCATCAATCAAGTCCGCAAAGGAATCGAAGGTGGTCATCACATAGCCGTCAATCCTCGTTTTATAAAGGCTTTCGATTGTCTTAACAGTCAGTTCCGGTCCGCCGTAGTAGTTGGCGCCGTTGATTTTTTCGTGCGCTTCATAGGCTTCATGCTTCCCGGATACCTGCGGCACCTGAATCAAGCCGTAGGTGTCTCTCCAAACAGAGGTCAGCTTCAGCTTTTGATTAATGGTATCAATCGAAACCAAAATCATCGCGTCGCTTCTGCCGTATTCCTCGCCCTCGGGGTCATCCATACCGATTAAGAGCACATTGACTATCTTATCGTTATACATGGTTTGCCCCTCGGCTTTTTGCCAAGAATCGAGCCAGCCCTCTAAGGAATAGGTTTCGCCGGCACTCGTTTCATAAAACATATCGCCGTGGTTTTTATCATCCCCTGTTTCGAGCTGCTTCCAAACATTGGTATCTTCCTTGGCAGTTTGGGTATTGCCGATCAGCTTCATGGTGATAAAATCCATAATGGCTTCTCGCTTGATATAAGCCACCGTTCCGATAGCGCCGAGAACCACCGCGATAATGGCAATGATAATAAGCGCTTTTTTGCCCTTGCCCTTTTTCTTTTTGCCGTTTCCTTTGCCGCCGTCATCGGAATGGTCGCCATCATCTGCGCCCTTTTCGGCATCGGGTACGGAGTCCTCGTTTTCGCTATTGTAGGAATACACATCCTCATAAGCGTCATCCGCAGCCCTGCTAACCGTTCTCTCGGTTGCCTCCGTTTCGGGCTGCGGCTTCTCGGGCATATATTCCTCGTGCCTTGCGCGCGCTTTTTTAAAGCCCTTTTTCGAGCCGTATTTTTCGGCAAACTCCTCATCGGTCATCAAGTGAACACCCGATTCCTCGCCATTATGGTCGAGGTGATATTTTTGCTCGATTTCTTCCAACCTGCTCATCGGCCTTTGCGGCTGTTCCTGCAGCTCCACGCTCTCTTCGAAGGGAACTAACGGTTTTTCCCTTTCAAGCGTATCGGTGCCGACTGTCGCCTCCGGTGTCTCCGGCTTGGGTTCTGAACTCTTACCGTCAAGGTAATCGAGATACATTTGATAATCAATATTTTTATCTGACATATTTACTCCCGAAGATTACTTTTCTTCGCTCCCCTGTGATTGATTTTCTTCGCTTTGATTGGTTTCGATTTCTTCTGTTTGGGAAGAGGCCTCCGCTTCCGGCGCTTCCTCTTCCTCCTCCACATGGCTTGTGACAACCATGGAAATGACTTTATCATCTTCTGCAAGCTTCATCACCTTCACACCCTTTGAAGGTCTGCCGAAGGTACTGATTTCGCTTACGGACATGCGAATAATAATACCGCTTTCGGAAATGAGAATAATATCATCATCATCTGTCACTGCAGCTACCGCAGCAACCTTGCCGTATTTCTCGGTCTTATAGTTTATCAAGCCGTGACCGGCGCGCTTTTGCAGCCTGTAATCGCTGCACTCGCTTCTTCTGCCGTAGCCGGTTTCGGTCACGGTGAGGATATTGGTGCCCTCATCAATTGCCGCCGCGCCGACTATGGTATCGCCCTCGTTAAGCTCGATTGCTTTCACACCGCGGGCGGTTCTGCCGATAGGCCTTGCGCCTGTTTCATTAAAGCGGATAGACATACCGGAATTGGTCGCCACAAGCAAATCCTGTTCTCCGGTGGTGTAAAGCACCTTAATAAGCTCATCCTCTTCATCTAAAACGATGGCCTTCAAGCCGCCCTTGCGGTTGGTGTTATAGGCATTTACCTTCGTTCTCTTGATAATACCGTTTCTGGTAATCATGCAGAAGTAGTCGGTTTCGCTCTCGAAGTTTTGCACCCGCACCATAGCGGTTACCTTTTCGCCCTCCTCAATCGGCAGCAGGTTAATAACATTCATGCCCTTGCTCGTTCTCGAGGACTCGGGAATGCGATAGCCTTTTAAGCGGTAGCACTTGCCGAAATTGGTGAAGAACATCAAATAATCGTGGGTGGAGCAGGATATCATAATCTCGGTCACATCCTCCTCGCGCCTGGTCATGCCCTTGATACCCTTGCCGCCTCTGTGCTGCGCCTGGTAGCTTTCGAGCGTTTGGCGCTTTAAGTAACCGAACTTTGTTAAGGTAATCACACATTCTTCAACCGGAATCAAATCCTCATCATCCACATTGCCGCTGACATTGAGGATTTCGGTTCTTCTCTCATCCGAGAATTTCTCGGCAATTTGTGTCGTTTCCTCCTTCACAATTGCCAAAATTTTGCTTTCATCCGCCAAAATGGCTTCGTACTCGGCAATCTTTGCTTCCAGCTCTGCCAACTCGTTGAGAATTTTGTCTCTTTCCAAGCCGGTGAGCTGCCCCAGGCGCATTTTGACAATGGCGTCTGCCTGTGCTTCATCGAGACCGAAGCGCTCCATCAGCGCTTCCTTACCCTCTTGCACATTGGGCGATTTTTTCAAAATCTCAACAACTTCATCAATATTGTCAAGCGCAATCACATAGCCCTTTAAAATATGGGCGCGCTCTTGCGCTTTTTTTAAATCAAACTGTGTTCTGCGCGTGATAACGCTTTCCTGGTGCTTGATGTATTCGCTGAGCATTTCCTTGAGTGTCAACACCTTCGGAATGCCGTTGACCAGCGCAAGATTAATAATACCGTAAGTGATTTGCATTTGTGAGAAGGAATAGAGCTGGTTGAGCACAAGCTCGGGGTTTGCATCCTTCTTCAAATCAATCACAATTTCCATTCCTTCGCGAGAAGAATAGTCATTGATATCGGAAATGCCTTCAATTTTTTTATCCTTAACCAGGTTGGCGATGCTCTCAATCAACCTGGCTTTGTTGACCTGATACGGAATTTCGGTCACGGAAATTTGATATCTGCCGGATTTCTTTTCTTTTATCTCCGCGCGCGAGCGCAAAATAATTTTGCCTCTGCCGGTGGTATAAGCCTGGCGAATACCGCCCCTGCCCATAATAATACCGGCTGTCGGGAAATCGGGACCCTTTATGTAGTCCATCAGCCCTTCATCGCTAATCTCCGGGTCATCAATCAGTGCGCACATACCGTTGACAACCTCGCGCAGGTTATGCGGCGGAATATTGGTTGCCATACCGACTGCAATACCGGTCGAGCCGTTGACCAAGAGATTCGGAAAACGCGCCGGCAAAACAGAAGGCTCTTTCAGTCTGTCATCGTAGTTCGTGCCCCAATCAATGGTATCCTTGTCGATATCCTCGAGCATCTTCATGCTGATTTTGCTCATTCTCGACTCGGTATATCTGTATGCTGCGGCGGGGGCGCCGTCAACCGAACCGAAGTTACCGTGACCGTCTACAAGCGTATATCTCATGGAGAAGGACTGCGCCAAGCGCACCATCGCATCATAAACCGATGCGTCACCATGCGGGTGATATCTACCGAGCACGGAACCGACGGTATCTGCACTCTTGCGGTAAGCGGCGTTCGGATACAGATTGTTTTCAAACATTGTATAAAGAATTCTTCTGTGAACGGGCTTTAAACCGTCTCTGACATCGGGAAGCGCTCTCGATACAATAACACTCATGGAATAATCCAAGAAGGCTTGTCTGACTTCCTTATTGATTTCTATATCGACAATTTTTTCATTTTCAAAAAAGTCACTCATCTAATATTATCTCCTAATTTATGACCTGCAATATATTTTGTGTAAATAAAGTGTAAATACTGCTTGCTTTTTTCAGATGTCCAGATTTTCAACAAATTGGGCGTTTTTCTCGATAAACTCGCGCCTTGGCTCTACCTTGTCACCCATCAAAACGGAGAAGGTTTGGTCTGCCATTTCCGCGTCCTCAATCGTCACGCGCTTCATAATTCTCGTTTCCGGATTCATCGTTGTCTCCCACAGCTGAATGGGGTCCATCTCACCGAGACCTTTGTAGCGCTGCACGGAGCAATTTGCTCCCATTTTTTCGAGCAGCTCATCTCTTTCTTCATCCGAAAATGCATATTCATGCGTTTTACCCTTGCTGACTCTAAACAGCGGCGGGCAAGCGAGGTAAATATGCCCCTGCTCTATCGCCGCGCGCATATATCGGAAGAAGAAGGTCAAAAGCAGTGTTCTGATATGCGCACCGTCAACATCGGCATCCGCCATAATAACGATTTTATCATACCTTAACTTACTGATATCAAAATCATCACCGATACCCGTACCCATAGAAAGCACGACAGGTGTTAATTTTTCATTGCCGTAAACCTTATCAATACGCGCTTTTTCAACATTGAGCATCTTACCCCACAGGGCTAAGATTGCCTGGTACTTTCTGTCTCTTCCCTCTTTGGCGGAACCGCCTGCAGAGTCACCCTCTACGATGTAGAGTTCTGTTTTTGAGGGGTCTTTTTCGGTACAATCGGCAAGTTTGCCGGGCAGGGAGTTGCTCTCTAACGCACCCTTTCTTCTGGCAAGGTCACGCGCTTTTCTTGCTGCTTCTCTCGCACGCGATGCTTCCAATGCTTTATTGAAAATTGCCTTTGCTTCATTCGGGTTTTCTTCAAAGTAGTTCATCAACTTATCGGTCACCATTTTATAGACCATTTTTTCCATATCGGTATTACCGAGTTTACCCTTTGTCTGCCCTTCAAATTCGGCGTTGGTC